>Ga0129324_10000344_pt1 | contig 34442 bp, 53 predicted proteins | sample CPBDNA_7_FD_96879 | JGI IMG/M metagenome (GOLD analysis project Ga0129324, IMG submission 96879) | Freshwater to marine salinity gradient microbial communities from Chesapeake Bay, USA - CPBay_Spr_15_0.2_DNA | ecosystem: Environmental > Aquatic > Marine > Coastal | place: USA: Chesapeake Bay...
CCGCGACCCCGACCACGACCACGACCCCGACCACGACCGCGACCACGACCACGACCCCGACCGCGACCGCGACCACGACCCCGACCGCGACCCCGACCACGACCGCGACCGCGACCAATTACGTCTTGGCCTAATCATTTTTTTTGCTCCTGCCGTAGGATTCAATTGAAGCTGATTTGATAAACCATTCGTCGGCGTGTTTGATTGCTTCCACTGTCGCGTATTCAGGTTTATCCCACTTCCCTGCCCCAAACACGATATGCGGGTCAGCAATACATACGTCATGGTCATTCACGCCAACTAACTTGCCTTCGTAAAAATACGCTGCACAAAGCAAGATAACCCGCTCGCCCAACAATTTTTTCAAACCATCTCCCGAAACTTCTTCTACTAATCTCTTCACCTTAAACTCCTGTTTATTGACGATTGACTTACGACCGCGACCACGACCTATTACGTTTTGAACGAAGCTAACCGCGTTTCGAGCTCAATGTTTCGACGGATTTCTTCAAAAAGCCTGCCCTCCAAAATAGCAAGCTTGTGCTCTGAGGCTGTTTTGTTTGGTTTTTGCTCCACCAAAGCAGCGGGCCTGGCGGGGGCTCTGTTGTAATTCACGGCCATAAAATGTGACCACGGTTTTCCGCTCAGCGATGGAAGTCCCTCCTCGTTCAGGGTTTTTGCAACCTCAGCCCAAGCAACCCCCTTCATGCGGAGTTCATCTATTCGTCGGGAAACCTGTTTGTTTGTTTCTGCCATTGGTTTGGCCCTTTCTTCTATTTCGACTCGTTTGATTGCGTCGTACCATTTGCTTCGTGGTGGCTGAAACCCAAGGGAGGTTAGCCTCATATCGTTGTTTAACAGTGCGAGGGCCGCAGCCTTGTAGCTTGGAGCAAGCCCCCGTCGCATTAACTCTTCCGGCACCTCCTCGGGAATGTCTTCGGGGTAACCCATCGCAGCCCATTTTGTGCGGTATTGGCCTAGCAGCTCCTTTGTTGTAGCCATTCCTGCAGCCTCCTGTCGGCGAGCTTGTTTGCGGCAATTTGTTGGTCTGGCGACAAAAGCTTAAAACCAGCCCTAAATCGTGACGGAAGCCCAAGAACCGCACATGCCGCGGCCTGCCCAAGCCATGCAATCCTGTTCATTGACTCGTTCGTAAGCCATTGTTCGCACGATCTAGGCCACTCGTTAAAAACAAGCGATATCCCCGCGTCAAAGGCCTCAAGGTCGCCTAAGAATTTTGCATATGCAAGTTTGGCGGAGTTCGCATCAGCGCCCCCTGGGGCAGACGCCCCAAAAAAACCCGCTTTGTAGCACTCCCAATCCCACCACGGGTGGTAGACCCTACTCGAAGTCTTCATCCGTCTCGTCCCCCGGCCCCTCGGCAGTCCAGCTCTTGGAAAAGTCACGGTTGGCAAACAGCGCGGCAACGCCAGTGATTTGCTTCATCCTCAACAGCTCATCCTTAGACATGCCGATGTGCTTGCAGATCCACCGGTCACTCTTGCCCATTTCTACAAGCTCCGACACGATATTGCTCATCAGGTCTACGTTATGGCTCCCCCGAGCGCGGTTATGGCGGATCGTCGAGGCCATGCGCTCTCCCATGCCCTTGTCGAGAACCACGACGGGGAGCATCCCCCCTTCCCTTTCGCGGATCCTCTCGCTGTTCTTCAGCGTTAGGAATCGATGGAATCCATCCACCACGACGTAGCGGTCGTTCTCGTCGTCATAGCAGGTCACGACGGGCTGCGTGTAGCCGTCCTCCCAAATCGATATTTCCAGCAGTTGCATCTCTGGCGGAGCCACGCTGTTGGGGTTGTAGTCGTTCGCCACGACCTTATCGATAGGCACGGCCCTTACGTCGTAGACGGGGCTTTTATGTTCTTGGGTAGCTTGCGTCGTCTCCATGGACTTCGTCTCCTTTTAGCGGGGGGTTGAACACGCACAGTAGCTCAGTCTTCGTTATAGCTGTAAACTCGTGTCGGTCGTGTTTGTCGAGCACGTAGAGCGTCCCCGGCGTTATCTGATAGGTCTCTCCCATCGCGCAGTCCTTTAGCCTCGCGTAGCCTGCGATGCAGTAACAGCTTTCTAGGTGGTTCTTGTAGTGCCACGTCTGTTTGCCGGCCGACGGGTGTATCGTCGTGTGTGTAATTGTGTAGCCCATGCCGTCACGCTCCAGTAGGAACCGAAGGCTCGTAAACCCTCCCTCCGGACAATCCACGCGGTGGGTGTCTCCGTGTCTCATCACTCTCATGCTTATTTTTTCCTTCCCGTTATACCCACGTTGGCATACTTGCGCATGATTTGCCGCTGGCGCACCATCTGCTCTTTCGTCGGCGTCAAACCCAGGTACTTACACGTGTGGTCGTTCTTCAATATTGTAAGGGCCAGCCGCTTCCACGAGGCCACGTCCGAGTTGTGACAGGAAAGCATGTCGAGGTGGTCCGGGTAGCGCCATATGCGCACCCGTCGCAACAGCTTGCTCCCATGTGCCGTGTAGCCGTTCGTCTTGTGCTCGATCCCGTGCTTTTCAAGCTCCTCGATTACATTCTCAGGCAATCCGCGGCCCACCCTTGCCCAATACTTGATCGATTGAATGAACCGCTGCTTAAAATTTCTTGCGGGTTGCTCCGGCAGGGTGTCGAGCAAAAATTTCGTGAAGCTTTTCCACGTGTGCCCAGTTGGAAGTTTGAAGCTGTTATAGGTTAACTGCTTGCCGTAGGTGGCCACAAAGTTAGCCCCTTGCACCCTGGCGCACAACCTGGCCCAAACCACAGGATCAATCACTCGGTACAGAGAAAGGCTAGACTTCGACTCCGACATAAAAGGCGACGCCACCCGCATCGACCCGACCGGGACTCCGGCCTTGTAAAAAATGTCGTACAACTTGTTGTAGTCCCACTCGTAACGCGCATTTGCCGTCCAAATATCCTCGGTCCGCCAATCATAAATTGGGTAGGCGTTGAACACGTGGTCGGTGTTTTTTTTTGTCCACATTTGACCGCGATAGGTAGTCTTGTCTTGGTTCATAATGGCCCTGAAACGGTTAAGCGACTCGGACGTGCGGATACCGATAAGGCAAGCGCAGGGCTCCCCGCCGGCATACCAGTCGCCAAACCTGTCCCAAAACTCTTGGTAGGTCATGTTTTCCCGGAAAAAATCAAACTTATGGTTCTCCAGGTTGACAATGTAGTCGTCGCCCGGCAATGGTCGGATCCACCTGTCTCGGTCGGCTTCCCCCCAGCACTGCCAGTCCACCTCGTAGCTACTAACCGTGCAGGGCAGCGTGACCGGCATGCAGCACCAATAGACGTCGAGCAAATCAAGGTTTGCACGAATAATCCTATGCATGAAATCCAGCGAGTAGGTGTAGTTGGCTTCGTTGTCCAGGACCATTACGCCGACTTTCTTCGTGATGCCGTTGTCCCTCATGTATTTAAGCACAAGATTCAGCATCACGCCTGAGTCCTTTCCCCCAGAGAACGAGACATAAATGCGCGGGAAGTTGTCAAACAAAAACTTAATCCGCTCCATTGCGGCTTCGTACACATTCTTGTCTTTGTCGTAGCGCCTCAAGCCCTAACTCCTTCCTGGCATACAGGATGCCGGCTGCAACCGTCCCCGGTGTAGTCTGAAAAAACTCAGCTATCTCGTGTGCAAAAAAACAATCGGCATAGCTTAAAAATTCATGCCCGCGGCCCTCTGCCAGTTCATGGTCAATCATTTGGATCGCCCCAATCGATGCCGAAAAGGCAACCGAAACAACTCATTTTCTTAACCCCTGTTAATTGACAATCAAAACGGAATGTCGATGTTTTCTAGTGACGGCTCGTCGTTACTCGGTGTTGATTCTTTCTTTTCACCACCACCCAAAAACCGCACGTTGAAGGCGCGTAGGGAGGTGTAGCGCTTGCCGTCTTTTTCTGTCGTGCGGTTTGTGCCTTCAACGATTACAACAGAGCCCTTGGCCAAGTATTTAGCGCAATTTTCTGCCGTCTTGCCAAAGCAGTCTATATTAAACCACTCTGCGTGCTCGCCACCTTCCCACTTTTCGTTGACACAGATGCTAAGTTTAGTGACCTGACCGCCACCCTCAAACGTCTTGACCTCAGGGTCCTTTGCCAAATAACCTGCTACTATTACTTTTTGAAAACTCATTGCGATAGCTCCCGCTCAATAATGGTTTTGATTTCGCTCATTGGCTCGCCTTGGCACTTATCGTGCAAATATTTTAAATAATCACTAGATACATCTTTGTTCAGCTCCGTTGCGTGTTTCATTAAATGCTTTTTTTGTGATGCAGTGCCTGTATAAACTTCAACATTGCGCTGAGGTTGTTCCGGCATCTCCTCGGCTGGTGTGACCTCATAGCCCGCCATTTTCATCATCCATGAGTAGCCCAGGCGATAGGCTTTACCAGTGGCGCGAGTGATGGCCATAGAGCGCCTAGCGTACTCAGGGCGTTTCATCCACATCGGCTCGCCTGCACCACAGATAGCGCTCCCACACCCAACTACAGTGCCGTTGGTGTCAATAAGATCGACGTAGGCTTCCCATGTGCCGTCATCAAGCCGGCGCACTTCCCGCTCCTTGGGCAGGACCTTGACAAGAGCTCCTAAGGTGGTCCAGCCCTCTACGTTGACATACTTTTTGCCTTGCATGTCTGTATAGAGTTTTTGCTTTTCCACAATGTCAACAAGTAGCGAGCTTATTTTGCCAGCAGCATCCATTTTTGCCTCAGGCCCAAGCTCATTAAAAGCCACAGGAGGGGCAGCCTCTTTGTATTCAACTAAATCAGTCATTTGCCATTTTTCCTTACCCATTGTTCTACAAATTTCCTAAGCACCTCTGCCTGCGTGCGTCCTTTCGATGCTAAAATGGAAGCAAAAGCCCTTTTTAGGTGGACCGGCACTTCAAAAATAATTCGCTCATTAACCATATTTAACTCCGCATATATGTGCAATTGCACAAGAGGTACCACTAATGGACATGATTGCCAAGTATTTTTCTGCCAAAGAATTTCGCTGCCCAGAAAGCGGTATTTTGTTTGTTGATTCTGAGCTTTTAGAACAGCTTGACGCTCTCAGGGAAAAACTAGGCCAGCCACTTTATGTGACCAGTGGCTGCAGGAGCCCAGAGCACAACGCTAAGATTGGGGGCAGCAGCAAAAGCATGCACATCACAACGACCATGACACCGTGCAGGGCAGCAGACGTGAGGGCCAGGTCCGCGAAACAGAAGTATATGATTGTGAAATATGCGTTGGAGCTTGGCTTTGGGGGCATCGGGGTGTATGCCACACATGTTCACCTAGACATTAGAGACAATGAGGCTATGTGGGTGGGATGAAACATGATCCGAGACATACGATGTGGGGAGTGAGGATCAAGCGGGAGCATAAACCGTGGTTGTCTATAATTGCCTACGGTTTGCTGCTTGCCGTTTTTATTTATGGCGTCATCAAGCTAGCAGAAAAGTATAGCGGTCAGGTTGATTGGCCGTAGGTCTTTTGCCTGCCAAACTCTGCTATCATGTAGGCATCCATAAGGCCCTCGTGCGGTTTTTGCATGCGCTCCGGCCACATGGGGCTGCCTTTTTGATACATAGCAGGCATGTGTTGGGCAATGTATTTGCGAGACCGGTCTTTGGGGTGCATCTTTTGATCTAAGCCTGCGTGCATTTTTTTGCACCATGTTCCAGGCGGCACTTCAACGATTGGCCAGTCCCACAGCGCAGTCATAAACAAAAACCCGTAGCCTTTAAAGTATGAACCCATGCCTACCTTTCCGTCAGTCTTCATAACTTGAGCTTTTTCAACAAAAGTCAACGGCGGTTTACGGCAGAGAGTAAATATTTCTTTGTAGAGCGTAGCGATCTGCACAGGGCAAACCTTCCCACCAGTCAAGGGCATTTTCCACAAGCGCATGTTTTTGCCGCAGGGAGAAAGCAAACAAAAACCACCTTGTTTACCAGGGTCAATGCCTAATATCGCTTGGCGGTATGGCTCTGGTTGTGGCATGGTGGTGAAACTCACTCAAAATTTACGTTTGGTTTATTGTTATGGTTTTACACAGGTGACGCGCAAAACAAAACCCCTGCCTACGCATGAAAGGCAAGGGCTTTTTATTTTTGACAGAACTCCAGGCTGAGACGATCAAACCTCTTAAGGAGCCGAAAATGACAGTAGCAAAAAAGCCCAGTAAAGAAAAGACAATCAAACTAATCGTTGACTGTATGCTCGGCATAAGGGGGCACGCCTCTGATGGCATGATGCCTTGGCCGGTGGATATTCTTGTGGTTAAAGAGCAGGGAGGCAAGCGCTGCCCCTACCTCGCTAATGACAAGCAAATACTTAGTCCCATCAGTGTGGAAGGGGTGGCAGCGGAGATTCTGCGTTATGTAGACCTACACGATGATACCACACTACTCATAGATCACGACTTGGCGGTTAAAATTGCCAAAACCTACCTCCTCCGCGCTACCCCCATCGACCCCCCAAAGATGGTCAGAGAGCCCGATGAGCCAGGCCACTGCCTGCACCGCTACCCATACAAGCTGCTCGATAGCATTGAGGCCGATGCCGTCGAAGGAGCCTGCCCCCTTTTTTGGGACTGGACGCAGAGAATAGTGGTCAACCGTGAGGCCGTTATATGTTGGATTGGTAGTCTGTTCGTGCCAGACAGCTACAATCAGCAATATTGCATCCTGAAAGGCCGAGGCATGGATGGCAAGGGGGCGCTGCTTAATTGTTTAGCAGACTTCTTTGGGCCTTTATATGCCTCCACATTCGGTGAAAAGGTCAAAGGGGAGCGCTGGACCACATCCACCCACAACAAGCGCTTGGTAGCCTTCCCAGACGCTCAAAGGCTCGAATTTTTAAACTCAGAAGTTTTCAAGGCCATCACTGGTGGCAACCCCGTGCCCTACAGGTTTCTCTACCAGGAAGAGTTTTCAGCCCCCACAGCCGCCAAATTTCTTATCTGTACCAATGAGGATGTTGATGTCACAGGCATGTTTAGCGACAGGCGCAGGCGGGTCTATGCCGAGATGGTCAGCGCAGCATCCGCGACACCAGATTATATGGAGCAGCTTAAAGAAGAGGCGCAGATTTTCTTCAGCTGGTGCCAATCGGAATATCTGGCCAAGTGTAACAAGGGGCTGCCCATTTTGATCGATGACTCGGTTGAGGACGAAATGGAAGACGAGGCCAAAGATGAGTTCAGGGCCTTTGTGGACCGCTACTGCAATGTTGGGTGGTCAAAAGAAGTGCAGCAAGCTGACCTCTATAGGTGGTTCAGGCAACACCACGACAAAAGCAAAAAAAGCTGGAGGAGGTTTAAGAATTTCCTCACAGATGACCTCAATGCCTCAATGGTGAGGGTAAACAATCAGAGAAAATGGAAGGGCCTAGAAATGAAAGGTTATCTAGTGCCCCTCGAAGCAAAAGAAAATGAGTGGCATTAGGCGGCAATGCCAGGGTTTTGCCAGTGTGGATAATTGCAAAAAGGTGAGTGATGTCAAAATAGAAGCCACTATGCCTATTTCTTTTTTTTAAAGAAAGAAAATATAATAAAAGAGAGTATAGAGAGAGTGTGTAAGAAAGAAGGAAAAAAAGAAAAAAAGTGTTGGGCGGCAAAAATGGTGGCTAAGTGGCAAAGAATAACGAAAACAGTAAGATAACGGAAATGGTAAGTGGCAAAACGCCGCTGTAGGGGGCAAAATGGCCGAGAAATGCCAAGAATGTCGGTTTTGGATAAAGGTGGATCATGAGACTGAAGCGTTTGGACTATGTAGGAGATATCCGCCTACTCGTGAGGTATCGGACTTTGGCAGAGAGGAATGGATGGTGCCGCTGACTGAGCCTGATTGGCTGTGTGGGGAGTTTGAAGGGCGTGACTGACCTTTTTGTGACTTTGGGCGGTGCAGTAAATGGTTAGTTATAAAATAGGCAGATTGAAAAGGGTTTAAAAGGGTGGGTAGGGAAAAAACACAGTTTAAGAAAGGGCACAACAAGCCCGGACCTGGCAGACCGCCTCAGGCTCCTGAGTTGAAAAAAATCCCGCGGCTTACCAAAGATCAGGTGCAAGCTTGTATTGCCAAATATCAGTGGATGGGGCTTGATGAGCTAGAAGTAGCTATGAAGGATGAAAAGCGCTCCATGCTCGAGCACATGATTATGAGCATTATTCACAAAGCTATGAAGCAAGGGGATCAGAACAGATTGGAGTTTTTGTTCAACCGCACTATTGGCAAGGTGAAAGAGGTGACAGAGATCCAGCTCCCTGAGCCCACTTTTGTAAAACGCCTTAATGGCGAGGTGATAGAGCTAGGCGCTGAAATGATTGGAGACGGCAAGGATGATTAGACAACAGGGCTCAAAATGGGTTTTGATGAGCAAAGACGGCAGCAAAAAGCTGGGAGAGTTTGATAGCAGGGAAGCCGCAGAACGCCGTGAACAGCAAATCATCTACTTCAAAAACAAAGAGAAGAGGGGTAAATGACTTACATCATTGGGGAGATAGGGTCCAATTGGGCCACTGATGATGATATTGTGCTGTCAATTAGCCGGGCCAAGTCAGCCGGTGCCTCTGCCGTCAAGCTACAACTCTTCAACGAAATAGACCTATATGGCCCTGTAGCAAACTTTGAGCGCCGATGTGAGCCCAACATCGAATTGGCGCACCAACGCTGTCAGGAGCTCGGTATGGGCTTCCTGTGCAGTGTTTTTAACCCTTCCCTAGTCGATTACGTAGACCGATTTGTTAAGATGCACAAAATAGCATCAGCCGAGATGTGTGATGTGGACCTGCTCAAGGCTGTTGCTGCCACTGGCAAGCCTGTCATCTTGTCTACCGGAGGGCATACTCTGGCAGAAATACACCAGGCGCTTGACGTGCTAGGCCCTGCTCGCCACCGCACGACGCTCCTCTACTGCGAGTCCGCATACCCGTCAAACCGCTACATGCCAGAAAAACTTGCCCTGCTTGAGCGCTCAACCGGTCTTCCAGTAGGCATTTCGGACCATAGCAGGGAGGTCTACCTTACAGCTTGGATGGCTGACCACTTTGCTGCGCCGATTGTGGAAAAGCACGTCAACCTCTGCGAGGCAACCGGGCCCGATGCGCCCCACAGCCTTGATGAGGAGGAATTTAGAGAATTTTGCTCCTACCTCAACAACCGGCACTTCCTGGTCAGCGACGTGCTTAGCCCAAACGAGGTTGATATGGTCGTGCAACACAACAGACGGCTAGTGACTACCTGCGACGTGCCTGAGGGTGCTGTGCTGGTTAAGGGCATCAATTTTGGATCTTACCGGGGGCTCACTGAAAACGCTCACGCTCTCAGCCCTTTTGAAGCGGGCCGGGTAAATGGTAAAATTGCAGCAAGACACATTAAAGCAGGCGAGGCTATTTGTGATGGGGACATCTGTGCTAAAATCACTGCTGACGCCGCTTTTATTTAGCGCTTGGCTCCTCCTGTCTGAGACGGGCTTATCTCAGATGGGTGGGGCTTCTCGCACACCTTTCCTGAGCAGCGTCAATTCCACAACCACACCACTAGCATCCGGCGCTACCTTTACTGGCGAGTGGGAGCAATGCTTTCACTGGGCAACCCTAAGCGCCGCGGTCGCAACAGACCTAGACGGCACGCTGCAAGTGCAATTTAGTCCCGATGCCGTAAATGTAGACAGCACGCTAACCTATAAGATTGATGCAGGCGTTACAGAGCCACCGCACAAGCTGGAAATCTTTCGGCGCTACTGCCGGGTGACATTCACAAACAACGGCGCGAGCACGCAGACCTATCTCAGGCTGCAAACCATATTTGGCATGAGAGCGTTTCCGACGGTGCCGAGAAATGCTCAAATCAATCTCGATCAAGACGCCATTGTGACCAGGAGCATGGATTTTGATTTTGACTTGGGCACAGGCCAACTGCATGGCCTAAACATGGTCAACAAATTCGGCACAAATATCGCCGTTAGTTCTGGCGACGTGCCGGAGGACCTGACAGACGTAGGCGGTGTCTATCCGGGCTTTCCGGTGGGAGCCGTTGCGACGGTCGCGGACACTGTAAATGTGGTGAGCACATCAGCCCTAGATGACGAGGGCTCTACTGGATGCGAAAAAGGCACAATCAGCGGGCTTGGCAACGACGGGCGGATTCTGACAGAAACCATCACGCTCAACGGCACCACAGCCGTTACGTCCAATGCAGAGTTTTATCGCGTCAACGAATTTATTTGCACACAATCCAACAACGGCACAAACACTAGTTTTAATGCTGGCGTTATTACCGTCAGCCATACATCAACACCGGCCAATGTGTTTACCAGAACACCCATTGCGACCAACAATGCTAGAGTGTGTGCTTACACAATTCCAGCAAACAAACACGGATTTCTGCGCTATGTAAAAGTAGTTGTGTCAAGGAAAAACTCTGCGACCATGAGCGGGTCTTTGTGGGTCAGGGAATTTGGTGGCGTGCCTAGGCTGCTTAGGAATTTTTCGGTCAGTAATAGCGACCACCACCAGGACGAAATATATGGCTATTTAGACCTTCCGCCATTGACGGACGTTACGGTTAGAGTGGCGGAAATCTCGGCAAACGATATTGAAGTAAAATGTGAGATGGTTTTTATAATAAAAAATACGTAGGGAACAAACATGGCTGTAAATGAAGGTGTAAAACGAGTCTATGAGGTGAAGGTTGCAAGTGGCGCGACCTCAACGGCAGAGGTTGACCTAGGCGCACACTACTCAAGGGCCCTCATAGGTATACCTACAAGCTGGACTGGCGGCGATGTGCGATTGCAAGTAGCAGAAAACACTGGCGGCACGTTTAAAAGCCTTTACGGGTCCACGACCGCACGCTGGTCTGTTTCGGCTGCCGTATCCGGCGCTTTTGTGCCTGTTGAAAATGTTGGCCGCTACGTCAAAATTGAGTCATCATCGGCGCCGTCAGCAGACAGCACGTTTTATATTATCGGCGTAGAGTAACCGCACACATTTATTTGGTTTGCATGGCTGTATTTGAGCCCCATAGCGAAAAGCAAGACAGGGCAATATTTTCGCAAGCCCTTATCATAATTGCGGGCACAGGCATACAGTACGGCAAGACCACCATTGGCGCTATCCGCACTAAGATAGCGATGCACCGATATATTGATCCCACCGACAATTTCATCATTGCAGCCCCTACCTACAAAATCATGCAGCAGGCCACTCTTCCTGAGTTTTTGAAATGGATGGGAGGTGTAGGCGAGTACCACAAGGGCGATGCAATATTTAAGATGCACAGAGGCGGCACTGCCTACCTGCGCACAGCGACAGATCCGGATAGCGTTGTTGGTATTACTAATGTGCGGCACATTTGGGGTGACGAGGCTGGCCTTTACTCGCTCTACTTCCATGAGAACCTGCAGGCCCGCGCATCTTTTCGGCAAGCGCCGATTTGCTACACAACATCACCCTACGCTCTTAACTGGCTTTATACGGATTACATTAGGCGGCACCAGGCCATTGCTAAAAAGGTGGCAAACGGTGACAACCTGACGGCAGAAGAGCAACGGTTTTGGAATGAAGTAGAAGTAATACAAGCGACGTCAAGGGAAAACCCGTTTTTTCCTGATGAGGAATATGAGAGAAAACGCGCCACTATGGACCCACGGCGCTTTAATATGGTCTACGGTGGCAATTTTGAGCGCATGGAGGGCCTCGTATACGATTGCTTTAGGGACTTTACTCATGTGGTGCCGGTGGAGACTCTGCCAGAGCGCACACAGTACGTGGCCGGAGTAGATTGGGGGTTTACCAACCCGGCGAGCATCCTAGTCTTTGGCGTTGCGCCAAATGGCACAGTCTACCTTGTGAGTGAGTGGTATAAACCGCAACAAACCATTGGCTCTATTGTCGAGGCCGCGAAGCGCCTCAAATCCTATTTTGGCATAGATAGGTTTTACTGCGACCCATCGGCACCGGCCAACATCATGGAGTTTAACAAAGCCAAACTGACGGCCATCCCTGGGAATAATGACATTAGGGCGGGCATTGACGCCTTTTACGAGTGGATTGCTGCAGATAGGTTTAGGGTGTTCTATGGCAGAGCGCCTAACTTCCTTGATGAAATCAGCGCCTACCACTACCCGACAGAGGTGGATGTGGATGCTGATAAAGACGTGAAAGAGCGCCTGCCTGTAAAGCAGTATGACCATGCAATGGATGCCGCCAGGTACTGCCTTTATGCGCTCAAAAAGACAGGATTGGAGAAGCGGCAGCTTGCTAGATCAGCGCCAAGGAAAGATTTAAGGCTACATATTTACGATGACCTGATAAAGAAAAACATAAGCGGTCAGGACTATGATTGGTAGATGAGGATAAGCCATGCTTTACGAGTTTGAGTGTAGTTGTGGGGAGGATTGGGTGGAGGCCCGGCGATTGGCTGACAGGCTTGAGCCGTCTATCTGTAAGATTTGTGGGGCAAGCGTTGTAAAACGTGAGATCCCGAGCAGGACCGGCGGGTTTACAGGCGCATCGGATTGGGACACTGCCCACTACAACAAAGCACTAGGCAAATCCTTCCGTAACTACGGCGATGCCAGGAAGTTTGCCAAAAGCCAGGGCTTGACTGAGGTTGGAAATGAGAATGTTGACGAAATCAACAAAAAGTTTGAAAATGAGAGGAAGGCTAAGCTAGACTACGACATCTCTCAAATCACCAGTCTTGGGGAAATCAACTCTAAATGATGTATGGCCCCACCACAACAGAAGACGGCATCAACACCAATATATCACCTGAGGATCAAGAACTAGTCCGCATGGTGATGAAAAAATTTGAGAGGCTGAAAAAACATCGCAAAGCCTACGATAAAAATTGGATGCACTATTATCGTTACTGGCGTGGCGACCAGTGGGCGGGCATTAAGATGCCTCGCCATCGGCAACGCGAAATTGTGAACATGATTTGGTCAACTATCCAGTCGTCACATTCACAGCAAATAGATATTAGGCCACGCATTGCCTACATTCCTAAAGAGCCGACAGATCAGCCGATGGCAGATGTGCTTAATGATCTTGTTAATGCAGATTGGGACCGGCACAATTGGCTAGTGCCTCTGACTGAAATTGTGTTGGACGGGTATATTTATGGCATCGGCTACGGTGAGCTAGGCTATGACCCTGATGCCGACTATGGACAGGGCACAGCTACATTCGAGAGCGCAGACCCTTTTTATATCTACCCTGACCCCAACGCCAAGCAGGTCAACGACAGCCGCAGCGAGTGTTTTATCAAGGCTGAGCCAGTCGATACCGAGTGGCTAAAGCGCGAATACCCTGAGCAGGCTGAAAACATTAAGTCTGATGTGCGCGATGCGCTGCGCAGCTCTAAAGTCTCTGTAAACGAGTTTGCCTACAAGGTAAATAACTCTGATAGGGATATGCCTGATCTATCTGAGTTTCGCGGTGGTGACGAGTCAACAAATAAAACGCTACTCATCACCGCCTATATGAAACCATACGATACAGAGGAACAGGAAGAAGAAGACGACGAAGGCCAAATCAAAACTGTTATCAAAAAGAAATACCCGCTGGGCAGGGTAATAAAAATTGCTTCCGGGGTTGTCTTGGAAGAGCAAGCATCCTTGCCATTCGCAAATGGTTTGTTTCCCTTTGTCAAATACGTCAATTACATTCTGCCTCGTGAGTTTTTCGGAGTATCGGAAGTTGAGCAATTAGAGTCTCCTCAGCGCACGTTTAATAAAATCATTAATGCTAGCCTTGAAATCATGAACCTTATGGGCAATCCCGTATGGATTGTTGACACGGCAAGCGGGGTTGACCCTCACTCTTTGGTTAACCGCACAGGGCTAGTGGTTGAAAAAGAACCCGGCTCAGAAGTGCGCAGAGAAGTAGGCGTATCGCTATCGGGAACAGCCCTATCCTTTGTTGATCGGATGGAAAATTGGTTTAATGAGGTGGCTGGTAAATTTGATGTCGCGCAAGGCCAAGCGCCAGGTAGCGTGACGGCAGCTCGGGCAATCGAAGCACTGCAAGAGGCTGCTCGCACTCGCATCAAGCAAAAACAAAGAAACCTTGACGCAATGATTAGGGATTGGGGTCAGCAGTACGCCGATATTGTATTGGAAAAGTACAGTCGCCCAAGGGTATTTCGAGTCACAAACGAGCAAGGCGGGACTCAATATTTTCGGTTTTCCACCGAACGGGTGATTGATGAGCGAGGATTTGAGCAAATCCAGGCTACCGTTAGAGATTACGTGATGAACCCTGACGGTCAGCTAGTTCTTGACGAAAACGTGAAACAAATGCTGGTGGCGGATCGGTTTGACGTGTCTGTTTCAACCATCTCTGGCCTTCCGTTTGCTCAGGCTAAAAAAGAAGAGAGAGTGCTGTCTCTATTTGATCGCGGCATTGTTGACGAGGCCGAGGTTTTAGAGCAGCTTGAATATCCTAACGCAGAGGTAGTTCTACAGAGGCTCGAGGCGCGTAAAGCGCAGCAGGCTGAGGCTGCCGCTGCCCAAGCTGGAGGTGCCTTATGAAAGGCATGGGAATGGAAGTTGAAATGGAAGGGGAAGGGGTCGCTGCCCTTGGTGGAGCGCAAGAAAACCCTGCGATGATGGTAGCTCAAGGCTTGCAGCAAATGGCAGAAACCGCACCAAGCCCTGAAATTAGAGCTCGTCTTGAAAAAATCATGGCAGAACTAGGTGATATCGCTACTATGATGGAAGGTGGAGAGCCAATGCCCCAAGCGCCTGGCGCTGGCGGCCAATCTCCCGTCAGAGCTCAGCAAGGAACGCCTGTATAATTTAGTTTAACCAAAAGGATTTGGTATGGCCGAGTATAGTGAAGACGATGTCAAGGAAATGATCGAAAACATTGATGCCACTGGTGAGGCTAACCCTAAAGGTCAAGAGGGTGGCAGAGCTGAGGCTGAAACGCAAATTCAGCAGCTTATCTTTGATGGGCCTGATTCACTGTTGAAGCACCAGCTTGAGTACACCGCCAATGGCAAGACGGTCAAAGAAGACATTCAAACTATTCTCAAAAGGGCATCCCAAGGCTACAATTATGCACAGCTATCCCATGAGCTCAAAGAGCGCCAAAGGCTTGTAGACCAGCAAGCTCAAGAGGCGACTGGCATCAATGAGAAGTGGTCCAAATTTGAGAAGTACGCTAAAGAAAATCCAAAATGGTACGATCATTGGACTAGAGCATGGGAACAAAGGGATCAACTTTCTGCTGGTGGCGCAGAATCTCAACTCAGGGCACAAGGCTTTGACGATAGTCAAATAACCGCAATCCTTGAGCAGAAACTGGAACCAATCAGAGAGTTTATTACTAAGCAGCAGGCCGAAAAAGACCAGTTGCAGTTACGTGAACAGGATCAGGCATTAGATCAGGAGATCAAAGAAACAAAGGCGGCATTCCCGTCTGTTGACTTTGACAAAAGTGACCCTGAGACTGGCAAGACTTTGATGTGGCAAGTCCTTGAGTTCGCTAATCAGCGAGGCATGGGATTTCAAGACGCATTTAAGGTCTTCTACCATGACAAGTTACTAGCCTCCCAAATGGAAGAGAAAAAAGCCGAGTGGGCCAAGGAACAAGAGGCAGCTCGGAAAAAAGGAATTATCGGCAACATGCCGACTTCCAAAAAAGACCCTCTTCAGCCTGATTTTAGCAAGTCTACATGGGACCAAATTACCGAATATGCCGGTAAGCAAATGGGACTATTAGGCTAACCAAAATTAAAACCTAATATTGTTGGATAGGAGTCAAGGGAATGGCTTTATCTGTAGATCAGCTCAACGCGATTACCGAAAAGTTTTTTATTAAGAAGTTGTTTGACAACATCTTTGATAGCAACCCACTTTTGATGCGTATGAAAAAAAGAGGTTCATACAAATCAACAGCAGGCGGCACTCAGATTTATGTTCCTCTCAACTATGCCACGGCTACTGCCTCTGGCTGGTATCAGGGAGCCGATACTCTGAGCACCACTGACAACGACAACATCACTGCAGCAGCCTATGATTGGAAGTCTCTGTATGCTGGTGTTGCGATTACAGAGGAAGACGAGCTTAAAAACAGTGGCGACGCTGCGCAGCTCAACCTGCTCAAGAGCAAAATGCAGATTGCTGAAAAAACCTTGGCTGACTCACTCGGCACAGGTCTTTTTAGTGACGGAACAGACCCTGACTCCATTGTGGGCTTGCGCGATATCGTCGCAGTCAATCAGACTGTAGGCGGCATTAGCCAAACAACCTACTCTTGGTGGCATGGCCAGGTAGACAGCACAACGACTGCTACGTCTATCTCTGCGCTCAACAGCAATTATCAAAACTGTGTGGTTGACTCTGAAAAACCAGACTACTGCGTGACGACTCGCACTCTGTTTAACGCCTACTATGCGCTCTTGCAGCCTCAGCAGCGTTTCCAAGACGACGACACTGCAGCCGGTGGTTTCCAGAACCTCATGTTTAACGGTGCTCCGGTTGTTCACGACAGCCACACACCGGCAAACCACTGGTTCAACCTTAACCTCAACCACTTGCACCTTTTCTACCACCCGCAGCGCAATATGGCGTTTGAGCCATTCCAAAAGCCTATCAACCAGCAGGTAAAGGTTTCTCGCGTATTGTGGATGGGAGCCTTGGGCAGCTCTAACAACCGTCTGCACGGTAAACTTTCAGCACTGACTAGCTAAAGGAGGTAGGTCATGACTTTTTATAGCGCGGATCCAGTCCGTTTTTATGGCGTTTCTCACGTGACCGACACCCTGAGCTCCAAGCATCCAGAAGTTGGTGCTCGCATGAGCGTCGGAGATGAGGATTACATTTGGGTCTACAACACAGGCGCAGATGCTCAAATCCCTCCGGGCTATGGTGCAGTGCTTTCCGGTGTGACCGGCTACTCTGTAACCGTAAGCTCAACCTCTAGCGCGGACTTTTTGGTTGGTGTGTGTAAACATGCCACCATCACAACTGGTGCTTACGGCTGGCTTGTCACGAAAGGTTTTGCACCTGTAGAAATGGGTGCAGACTATTCGGCAGCAGCAGGATCTTTGTTGGAGCTGTCGGACGATGGCACGTTTGACATCGTGTCGAACACGACAGGCAATGTTGGCGCTTGCGGAAAAGCAATGGAAGCTATTGCTTCCGGTGCTAGTGGCAGCGCTTTTATTAAGTGCATCTAATTTGGTTTTAGGGAGTTTGGTTTATGCGGCAACGTCAGATTTTTTGTGAGTATCAGCCTTATACCATGATGCCACCAGTGCGAAGCACTCGTGACCTTTATGCTAAGGCGGCAAGCAACGATGGGCCAACCATTGATGTGTTTGCAAAGACATGGATCGACCATGCGAGGCTCAACAAAGAAAAGTTTGGCGATTTTGGAAGCCGTGGTGTTGGCCAGCTCTTTGGGAAGTATTTGCACCGACCTGTCATTGTGGCAGGTTCGGGGCCTTCCCTAAAGTACAATGCCGATGAGCTAAAAAACAAAGGGGCAATACCCATTATTAGCTGCTTACACAACTACCAGTATTTTATGGATAGAGGTGTAGACGTTGATTACTGGGTGAGCCTTGACTCTCAATTGGTGACGGTTGAGGAGGTTAGTGAAGGTGGGTCAAAACAGCCTGATGAGTATTGGGCTGCGACAAAAGACCAGACACTCATTGCCTACATTGGCAGTCACCCTGAGCTTTTAGCGAAATGGCAGGGGCCGATTTACTTCTATAACTCCCCGGTACCGAGTGAGGATGTGCGGGCTGCACTAGCAGAAATTGAAGTTTTCAATCAGTGGGTTAGTAGTGGCGGCAATGTTTTGGGCGCTGCTATGTATATTGCTAAGGCTTATTTGGGTGCCGGCGCTATTATTTTCGTCGGCGCCGATTTTAGCTTTGGCTATGACCGCAAGTTTCACTCTTGGGACAGTAAATATGATCGCTCTATGGGCAATTATATTTATACCGTTGATGTTTTTGGCAACAAGGTTGCTACTTGGCCTAGCTACAACAATTTCAAATCTTTTTTTGACTATGTGGCTCTTGAGGTGCCGGGCATTTACATCAATTGCACTGAGGGCGGGACTTTGGGGGCATACCCTGATGGTAACCTTCACGCTATCCGGCAGATGGACCTTAAGGACTGTCTGAAAATGTACAATATGCACGAGCTAATCAAAGAAAGCGCCATAAACCCGGCAGTCGAGGGTGATGATGGCAGACGAATCCTTTATTAGGAGACAGGCAAATGGCTTGGACTACGACAAAAACCATTGAAAGTGTTTTCGGAAATATTAGGGTGAAATCTTACGAGCTGACAGCAGACAGCGCTACGCTTGAGCTGGATACCGGCTTTGGAGATGTTCTGGGATGCTCTACGGCACCTAGCAGCATGGCATCAAGCCCTTTTAGCGTATCGCGTAACGTGCTTAGCGCAGGCACAGCTAGTCCAGGTTATGTGGCCATCACTGGTTGCACTGCTGGCGATCGCTTCTTTTTGACGGTTTACGGACGATAAATATTAGGAGTTTGGTTTATGAGCATGGTTAGGGTTTACAACGACAATATTTACGAGCATCGGGAAAAGTTTCGCGGGGTGGAAGTAATCATCCCATCTAAGGGCTTTGTTGAGATGAATCGGGACGATGCTGTGCTTTTCAAAAGCCAGTTTACGCCGATTTTAAAGGGCAGGGGTGGTATTGATGACCCGCGAGGGTTTAAAATGCTGCGCATCGAATTTGACCCTGGAAAGCCTGAGGTTGAGGACATTGTTGGCAAGGTTGAGGTTGAGCTATCCTGTCAAGCCTGCGATTTTAAAGCGCAGTCGAAAGCAGGACTTGCTGCCCACATCAGAGCCAGACACTCTCAACAAATGGTAGATACCGATGCTCGTGAGGCTATCGAAAATGAGGCTTAAACATGAGCGATGGCGTAACACTCAAGGGTAGATGGTTTATTACTCTCTATGGGCCGGACGGTCAGGAGAAAGCACACCAGCAAGGCGAGAATGTTATTACTGAGGGCGGCCTTAGTTTTCTCGCCTCTTTTCTTAATTCCGCCAATGCTGCGGCTGCGACCTTTACCATGGGCTATATCGGTATTGGGACAGACAGCACGACGGAAGCGGCAAGTAACACAGCACTAGGCGCAGAACTAGCAAGGCATACAGGCACGGTCAGCTATGTTTCCGATGCTATTTACCGAGTCAGCGCCACCTTTGCGAGCGGAGTAGGCACGGGGGCTATAGTGGAATATGGCCTTTTTAGCTCTAACACTGCCGGGACCATGTTTAGTAGAGATGTAGAAGCCGTCATTAATAAGGGAATTGACGACATTTTGACGGTAAGAACAGAGATTACATACAACTAATGGCAGAGCTCAGCATAACAATCTCTAATGTTCTTGACGTCAAACCTCAGGTTGTTGGCGATCAGGTAAGCCTTTGGGGCGCTATGGTTTGGGGCACTGATTACTGGTGGGGCAATTATGACACCACCTTTGATATTGTAAAATTTTTGGCAAATGACAGCACGGTATTTGGTGCGCTCGACAAGAGAGCAGACAAATTTTTTGGCAATGATGTTGCTTTGACGCAGACAATTGCCAAAACCGCACAATTCGGCATAACAATCAAAGCCAATAACTTTGTAAACGTCAATACAGCAGCAAACAGAGTAGTGACGCAGGGGCCTTGGACGCGAGACGAGCCGGATTTGGTGGACTGGACAGAAGTTGATGAGGGCGACACTATTTGGACCCAAAGCAATGGCTCGTCAACCCCATGGAGTGACTCGTGACACCAGCACAAATTAACACAGCCATACGTCAGCGCTACAATGCCGAAGGTGATTTGTTTTTTAACCCTCAAATGGTTTGGGACTTGATTTACCAAGCGCAAATGGTCATGGCTCATGAGGCTTTTGTCATTGAAAGAAAATACACCTCTACGAGCACTGCTGGCACTAGGGAGCTAGACTACCCGACTACTGCCTTTGCAATTAGGCGGATAGAGTACGATGGTGAAAAATTAACGCCAGTTAGCATCGATCAGGACCCTAAAACATCTACGACCGAAATCACTGGCGATCCAAGACAGTACGCTTTGTGGAACAATGAAATCATTCTGTATCCTACGCCAAGTGCTACTGGTGATTTAATTACTCTCTACACCTACAACGAGCCACAACCCGTTGCAGAAAACTCTGTGCTTGAGGTTCCTACGGAATATCACCTAGACATCATTGATTATGGTTTGAGCCTGTTTTATGCCAAAGACGGCAATCCTCAAATGGCTGCATACCATGATAACAAGTGGCAAAGAGCTGTGCAGAGGATCAAAAGAACGCATGCAAAGAGAAAACAAAAAGACCAGCTTGTCGTGGTCAGAGACTACGAAGATACACCAACACCGTATGGTCCTTACATAGGTGGCTAGTGGAAAAAAGATTTCACAGGCGATATCCTCAGAATGACCGTATCTATTTGGATGGCGGTCTTAACTCGAAATACCCTAAAGCCCTTATACAAGACAATGAAAGCCCAGACTGCGCAAATGTAGTATTTGACGATGGTGCGGTAGGCACTCGTGGCGGCACGGAAAAGCTGACATCTATTGCCGTTGCTACTTTTGCCTGTGATGGCCTATATACAAGAACAGATAACGACGGGCCTGCCCAGACCATGTGCGCCTGGTTTGGCGGTAAGATGTATACGTGGGATGCAAGCACGTTTACAACGGTGCCAAGTGCAATATCCGTCTTTACTGCTGGCACTCGTGTTTTTTCAGCAGAATATGAAAACTATCTATTCTTTGGTAACGGAAATTCTACACCTTACAAGTATGGTGGCGATAGTGACACATTTACTCGTCATGGCGTGCCTCAGCCAAGCAGCTCGCCAACGGCAGGCACAGCGCCAACGGGAACAGGGCTGACTGGCGATTACCTCTATAAAGTAAGTTTTGTTAACTCAAACCTTGTTGAGGGTAATGTCAGCGGCCAAAGCGCTACGTTTACGGCAGCAAATGAAAATATTAGGCTCACGAGCATTCCCGTAGCACCTCAAAGCCATGGCGTTTCGTCAAGACGACTATACCGCACTGAAGCTAGTGGCACGGTTTTTAAGCGCGTAGCGACTATTAATGACAATACGACTACAACCTATGATGATGGTGTGGTTGACGCTAATTTGGGTATCGATGCGCCTTCCGATCAGGGTGAGCCTCCAAACTATTCAGCAATTATTTACCATCAGGGCAGGCTGTTTGTCATAGACCCTACGGACAACCTGGTAAAGTACAGTGAAATTGGCAATCCTTATGTTTTCAAGGCCACAAGCTTTTTGAGGATTGGAGACAATTCTGCGGACACTCCGGTTGGGTTTAATATTTATGATAATTCGCTGGTTGTGTTATGTAGGGCTAATCCTTGGATTGTCTACATGCCTAGCACCACAGATAGTGATTGGGCTGTGTTGCGCGTCCGAGCAAACTTTGGCAGCCGGTCACCATTAGGCTCGTTCAAGTTTGACTCTCAGGTCATGTTTCCTGCAATTCAGAATGACAAATTTGTGGGTTTTGCTGCGCTGCAGGGTCAAACAATTACGCCTAGTGCCTCGATCCTTACGAGCACCGCCTTGGGTAGTGAGCTGCAGAGCGAGCGAATTGAGCCAGACATATTTGACGTTTTAGAAAGCAACCTTGATGACATTGTGAGCATTGTTTATCAAAACAAAGCCTACATTACTGTCACCAAGGGCGCTGGAAGCACAGAGAACAATCGGATTTATATTTTTGACTACAGCATTGGGCGCATCAATGGAAGTCAGCCGTCTTGGGTGCCTTGGACGGGTTTAAACTCAAATGCTTTTACCATACTCAATGGTAATTTGTATTTTGGAGATTCGACGGCTACGGGTTTCGTGCGTCAAATGAATACGGTTGCATACAATGACGATGGCGCTGCGATTGATAGCTACATTTGGACAAAAGAATTTAGTGGCTATAAGGGCGAGGAAAACTTTAACAAGGATTTCCGGTGGGCCTACTTTTTTTATAAGCTTGTCGGCAATTTTGACATGAATTATTCGGTGCGCGTCGATAGCTCTGCTGGTAGTGGTTTGACCGCTCAAATCAACCTAGATGCTGGCGGAAGTAATTGGGGTGAATTGATTTGGGGCCGAGACAATTGGGATCCTGGCAGGGAAGACGGTGAGATCAAAAAGGCGCTTGGCACATTCCGTGGCAAAAGAATCCAATTTAAATTTAGCAACCAAAATATTGCTAACCAGCATTTTAAAATCTATGGCCTGAATTTCTTCTACAACAAAAAGGGGCTGAGATAATGGGACTTAGGATAGACCCCAATGCTCGCTTTGAGCGCGAAAAGCAGAGAGCGAGACAAGAGGAGACTGGCAGGCAGCAGCTTGCTAGGGAGGCTATTGCAAGGAAGTTTGCTGCGCAGGGTCTGCAGGGCAGTGGTGCTGATATTAGAATTACTCAGCAAGCTCAAGAGGAGGGCGCTAAGCGCCTAAGTGAGCGTTTCGGTGAGATTGAAAGCAGACAGGAAGCTGAGGCTTTGCAAAGGCAGCAGATTGAGGAAACTAGAAAGTTTGCTCGTGAGGAGAGGCTTGGCAGCCAGCAGTTTGCGGCAGAACAAGCGCGTTTGGGACGCGAGCAACAAGCGACACAGTTTGCTGAGCAAATGGGTTTTAGTCGTGAGCAGTTTGCTGAGCAAATGGGTTTTAGTCGTGAGCAATTTAAGGAGGCTAAAGCTCAATTTCAAAAGCAATTTGATCTACAAGCTAAAGATTTTGATTTAAGAGAAGGACTTACTGAACAACAAGCAAAATTGGCAGAACAAGCCGCGACACTTGCTCAAGAGCAATTTGACTTTCAAAAACAAACTGAGAATTTCAATGCAGTCCAATCAGTCCTTAATCAGTTTTTGAAGCCTGGACAAACACTTAATAAAAGCCAAGTTGATGCTTTGCTTGGCATGATGGGACCTGAGACCCTTGCTGCATTTCCTGACCTAAATGAGCTTATTACTAGTGGTGGAGAACAGACACCAACCCAAGCACCGCCACAACAAATTTCTGATGGTAGAGAAATAGTCACTATAGGTGGCGAACAATATATTTATGATCCTGTAAGAATCACTTACACGAGGGTAAGATAAATGGCTATCAATGTAATGCAGCAACAACCAAAAGTAACTGGATCGCGTGGCACAAAAGGCAGCAGCAAAATGGGCGCATTGGGTGGTGCGCTGCTTGGTGGTGCTTTGGTTGCTGGAACGGGTGGCGCTGCGGCCCCTGCAGTTTTGGGCGCTGCGGCTACGGGTGCTAGCCTTGGTGGCTTACTTGGTGGGGCGATTGATCCTGGCAGGCCCGATACCCGCCAGGCAATACAACGCAGAGTCGAGGGCATGGGTCAGCAAACGGCACAATTAAACCCTCAACAAACTATGCAGGATGCCTTAATAGCCTTGAGGCAAGCGGGAGATCCACAGCTAATCCGACAATATGCGCCGCCCATTGTGCAGGGGTTGGCCAAAACTATGGTGGGTTAATATATGGCTATTCAAGTGCAACCAAGAGTCCAGGCTCCTCAAAGGCAGCAACAACCGGAACGAGATATATTTGACAAAATTATGCTTGGCTTGCAGGCAGCTAATTCTGTGCTCGGCATTAAAGGCCAGCTTGAGCAGAGTGAAATGCGGAAGTTTGAAAGAGAGCGAATTACACAGCAGGATATACTTGCCGAGCAAGCTAGGCAACAGCAATTAGCTCAAAGAGAACAATTAACACCGATGCAACAGGCTACCTTAGCAGGCCAAGGTTTTGGGTTAACAACTGGCGCAGAAGGCCCCCAACCTGCCGATGCTATTTCTTTTCAGACTCCTGCTGGCCAGCAAATGTTTGCGCGAGCGCCTGATTTTGCCGCCAAAACTGAAAAAGCAGCACTTGCTGCAGCACAGAAAATTGCTCAAGAGGAGCGCAGTAACAAAAACAAATTGGAAAAAGGTTTGCGCGGAGAGTACGAAAAAGCGTCAGATGAGACAATAAAGTCATTGCGCAATTTTAGAAAGCTGAAATCTGTTGTTAGATCAGCAAAAAATACTGGCGCAGATGATGTAGCAATCGTTTTCAACTTTATGAAAACTTTGGACCCTGGATCTGTTGTTAGAGAAAATGAATTTGCAACAGCAGAACAGACGGCAGGTCTGCCACAGCAGGTAGTAAATACATACAATAGATTGCTGGAAGGCAACCGATTAACACCTGCTCAAAGGGAGCAATTTTTGCAATCTGCAGCAAGAATGATGCAACCACAAATTCAAAGCCAAATGGATACTAATGAAAGATTTAGTATTCTTGCCGAAAGAGCCGGTGCTGATGTTGAGGACGTTATCAGTCCACAATTTGATGGCGCAATGGATGAGATCAATGAAATTCTGCAAGGCAAAATAGGTCAAGGCATGACAAATCAGCCTGTGACACGGCCGACAATTGCCGATCTTATTGAGCAGGAACGCCTTCGCAGGGCAGGCCAAACAGCAGGGGGCAGATAATGGCACAATTTACTCTAAAGCAGCTTGAGCAAATGAGGCCGGAAGAGGCACAGGCCGCTATTCGCTCTATGTCCGATGCTGATTTAGAGGCCATTTCCGCTCCGGCCCCGGACCCTGTCGAAGTAATTCGGCAATTGCCAGACGAGGAGCTTGAGAGGCTAAGCCAGCTAAGCCCATCGGAGCAAGAGCGAGCACTCGGCATTAGTGCAGCCAAAGAGCGCGTTGATTTTGGTGAGGCCATAGGCGGACTTGGCAAATTTAGCGCTGCATTAGCTAGTCCAGGGATGCTTTTTACGGAAAAGGGCAGGCAGGAAGCTATTGGCGGGTTACTGGGAGGAATGCGTGCGGTCGAGAGTGTGACAGGTGCTCCTACGCGGGCAGCAGTAAGAGAATTTCAAGAAACTGGCGAGTTTGGACCAGCTTTAGGCGCTGCAAGGGAACAATTTGGCGCAGCTCCCGAAACCGCACCAACCGGCAAGGATATTGCTGCGCGGGCCGGTTTGAGCACAGAACCCGCTTTTCTGTTGCCAGGTGTAGGAGAGGTTAGTCCGGCAGGAGCCGCAGGTTTGGCTGCTGAAATCATTTTAGATCCAACGACATATGTTGGCTTTGGCACCGGAAAAGCTATTGAGAAAACTGGGAGAGGTCTTACCAAAGCGTTTCCTTTAAAGCAAAATGCCGACGATATTGTCAGGGCAGCGGAAAAACTTGGCACAAAGCCTACGCCGGGACAGCTTTACGATAGCCAGTTAGTAGGAAAGCTGGAAAGCGCTTTGTTGCAAAGACGCGGCAAGCTGGGTGGCATGAAGCTGCGAAAAACGGTAGATGAAAATATTAAAACCCTACAGAAAGAGGCTGATAGCCTAATCAATGAGGCTAGTGGGCGATCAAGTATAGAGATCGGGGCACAGGCAAAAGATCAAATAAGAGATGCTGTAGGTCAAAAACTCAAAAACGCATCAGACCTTTATGATGAGTTTGAGGATGTCTACTCAAAAGCTGCGGCAGATATTCAGCCTATTCGCGATAGCCTTGACGATCTTGCTGAGAAATACGCAGGCACGCCTGCTATTGCAAAAATCAAAAAGTGGCAAAACACTATAGATAAGGTCAGCAAAAAGGGAAAAAAGACTGTTAGAGAACAGCAAGTGAAGACAATTGAGAACCTCAAAAACTTCCGCACCTCTGTCGGCAATATGTCTTCTAGCCTTGATCCTGTAGACCGCGACATAGCTAGAAATCTTTGGGATGCTGCCACTAGATCGCGCTCTAAAAGTTTGATCGACGCAGCGGAGCTGGCGGCTGACCTTCCGGCTGGCCATGCTGAGCAATTAATTAGAGCAGCAGACAAACAATATGCTCAGGCCGCTGAAATGGTGTCCGAGGTTTTGCCAAGGGGACGTAAGGTAAAAGGTGGAGTCAAAAAAGCTCTTGATGATTTTCTGGATAAAAACACACCCGAAAGCATGGCTGAAACGATCTTAAGGACAGGAGATGCTGAAAGAATAGCGAGTTTCAAAGCAACCTTTCCTGAGGCTTTTGAAACGCTACGCATGGGTAAGATTGATAACCTATTGGCAAAGGCTACCATAAAGGGCGAAATCAGCCCGCAAAAGCTATCCAAGGTTATCGACAACATGCCTCAAGAGACTGCAGAATTGTTGCTTGGGCCGGGGGCAAAGCAAAAGGCGGCAGCAATGAGAACGTATCTCAACAGCTTGCCGGAAAAAATCAATCCTAGTGGCACAGCAGAGATGCTAGACCTCATTAGGTCATTTAATGTGCTGTCTCAAGCAGGTAGCATTGGGCAGTCAGGGCTTTTGCGCTTGCTGACATCGGGGCAAGGATTGCAGACTACTGGCAGGGCCGTACAGCAATTTGCGCTACCTGCAGGAGCAGTGCAGCAGTTTGGCAGGGAAATAAACAGAGAACCCACGTTTGGAATACCACAGGAGTAAATCATGGCATCACCAGCAGTCACATATACATTCACCAACTCAACTGTTGCAGATGCCGATGAGGTGAATACAAATTTCGCGGATATCATCAACTCTTTGACTGATGGTACTAAAGACCTGTCTATCTCTGCGCTGACTGCCGCAGGGTCAGCTACATTCAACGGCAATGTTACGCTGGGAAATGCCAGCAGCGATGACATAACTGTTACCGGTAGCCTTGCGTCTAGCATTCCAATCAAAACCACCAATAGCTATGATATCGGCTCATCTACTTTGGGTTTGGCTGGTATTTATTTTGGTAATGCCGGTGGATCTACAACCATTAGAGTTGTGTCATCGTCATCGGTATCAAGCTCTGCTACGTATACAATACCTGACGTTGGTGCTAGTGGCACGTTTGTTTTGGAGGACTCCAACGGAGACGTTGCCATTAATACAAATGGTTTTTATTATGATTCTTCTGGAAGCAACATTGGCGTAAATCAAACACCCGACAGCGATGCTGTCATAGACGTAGCTTGCACAGATTCAACTAATAAATTCAGAATATTGAACACAACAAGCCAGACCGGAACTACGAACAAAGAGATTTTAAATCTATTGTTTTGTGGTCAAGAAGCTAGTCAGGAGCACAATATTGCTTCTATTAAAGCTGTGCAAGACGCCAACTGGTCTACATCGACAGCCAATTTAGCTCCAACAAGTTTGCAGTTTTATACCCAAGATAATAGCAGTACAGATCAAACTGATTTTAGTAGCGGCACTGAGCGCATGGTTATTGATGCCAATGGAGACGTTGGGATTGGATCAGGAAATGATGAGCCATCTGCAAGACTACACGTTTATGAGGAAAGCCCTGCTGGTGCCTCTTCTGATATGGTTTATATTCAAAAAAACGATACTGTTAATGATACTCAATTTATTAGGTTTTTGCAAAACACACTTGCAAGCCCGCTCCAAAGGGGTGGGATAAAGAGAGATGGGTCAAATACCATTCCAACATTCTATAGTGGATCAGACAAGCGCATCAAAGAAAATTTTGGCGATATGCCCGATATGCTTGAGCGGGTATGCTCCATAGAGTTAAAAACTTTTGATTACAAAAATGATGATGCAAACGGTTGCGGACCTATCGCTCAGCAGCTTTATGACATTTTTCCAGAAAAGGTTACGAAAACCGATAATGGAGATGGGGAAGAGCTTCCAGAGGGTGTAGAACCTTGGAGCGTTTCGCATAGCTGGAATTATGAGCTGATAAAGTGCATTCAAGAGCTGTCAGCCAAAGTTGATGACTTGGAAAAAAGGCTTGCTCAAAAATAATAAAAGAGAGAACATCAAAAAATGATTTATGGTTTAGCAATTAGTTTGGTTTGCAATGTTTTATGTTTGGTTTGGATTCTACGGCTGCGCAAGCCAGGGAAGGCAGCAAAGCCAGAGCTCACCATGGATGCCACACAGCTCCTCTCTGACCTCATGCGAGGCGGGTCTGTCGTGGTAGCAGAAGTCATAAACCCCTCAGACATTTTTCTTTACTCTCCAAAGGACCAGAAATGATTGTGATATTTGGCGGCACAGGCACGCTCGGCAGGGCTTTGTGCAGGGTCATTGTCGATGCCTGCGACGATCCTATTTACGTCGTAAGCCGGTGCGAGATGCGTCAAAAGGATATGGCTAGGGAGTTTCCTGACATTAACTTTGTGGTGGGCGATGTCACCAACAGGGATTGGGAAGAGCAGCTACCCATAGCTTGCCGGCATGTTTTCAACCTTGCTGCCATGAAGCATGTGGAAATTGGCGAGGAAAATGTCAGGCGCTGCATAGATATCAACTATTTAGGCGTGGTTAATACCTACAAGTATGCCGAGGCAGCACAGGCAGAGAGCTACAGCTTTTCAAGTACTGATAAGGCTGTTCTGCCCGTCAACACCTACGGGCTGGCTAAGGCTTTGGGTGAGAAATACCTTTATGAGCGGGTGGCCAAAACAAGGCCAACTAGGCCAAAAATTAGTGTGTATCGTTGGGCAAATGTTTTGGGATCCCGTGGCAGTGTGTTCCACAAGTTTGCGCGGACAATCAGAGATGATGGCGTGGCCCATGTTACTCATAAGGACATGACACGGTTTTGGATCCACATTCAAGACGTAGCGCAGTTTATGTGGGAGCACAGGCTAGAGGAAACACCATTAAGGCCGCATATCCCAGACATGAAGGCCACCAGCGTAGTGCGCTTGGCAAAGGCTATTGCTCAGGTGCTTGGGTGTGATGTCCCTGAGATTAGATACACTGGTATCAGGCCAGGCGAAAAAATCCATGAATGTCTTTATACAAGCCATGAGTATTGTCTGACCTCGCAGACCTGCGAGCAGTTTAGTGATGACGAGCTACTTGAGTTGGTAAAAGAGGTGCTAAATGATTCTGATTTTGGGCGGCAAGGGCAACATGGGGCGACGTTATCAAGCCGTGCTACGGTATCTAAACATCCCCTTTCAAGCCATTGACGAGGGCGAGCCTGTCCCCAACGAGCACTATAGTGGGGTTATTATTGCAACCCCTACCGATACCCATGTAGACCTCATTGAATTTTACAATGAGTTGAGCCTGCCTATATTGTGTGAAAAACCCATAGCCAAAAACTTGCCGGATGTTAGGAGGGCGCTTAAATGCGAGAGGCTAACGATGGTCAACCAGTACGAGTATCTTGTCCCGAAGGGGATGTTTGGCGAGACTTATTACGATTACTGGAACAGCGGAAAAGACGGGTCTGGGTGGGATTGTATAAACATTATCGGCCTATCGAGTGGTCCTGTGCCTCGGATCAGCAATCAAAGCCCTCTTTGGAAATGTCAAATAAACGGGCATGAGCTGAGCATTGCAGACATGGATAGCGCCTACTGCCGAATGATTGACGATTGGGTGAAACGCCCCGATGCCAATAACAGTGAGTATATCGAGAGAGCTCACCTCAGAGTTTTAAACAACGAGTTTATTTATGAGTAAAAAGGTGCTGATAGCAGTACAGGCGAGATCCACCAGTGAACGCCTGCCGGGCAAATGGAAAGTCGATATTAATGGCCAGACGGTCATGCAACGCGTTATCCAGAGCATTAAGTCTAGTGCAAGCTACATCAACAACGGCAGGGGAGAGGTTGAGGCGCAGACGTGTCTGGTAGTGCCTGACGGCGATCCTATCATTAAGGCTCACGGCCATGAGATTAGTATTTTTCAGGGTCCTGAGCACGACGTGCTGACGCGCTACTACAATACCGTAAAAGCCATGAATCCTGACTATGTGGTTAGGCTTACGGCAGATTGTCCGATGTTGCCAGCGTTTTTGATTACTAAGCACATCCTGTGCGCTACTAAGCATGATTTTGACTACGTGACGAACACTAGGGAGGAGCTCCGCACTTGCCCCGACGGACATGACGTGGAAGTTATATCAAAAAGGTTGATGGTGTGGGCTCACGAGGCCGCTACATCAGCCTATGATAGAGAACATGTTACGACCATCATTAAGGCGGGGCTTCCTTCTTGGGCCAGAGATGCAAACGTGGTGGGCTATACAGATAACAGCCACCTAAAGATCAGCGTGGACACTCAAGAGGATGTTGAGTTTTGCAGGACGTATGATGCCCTGCTTAATGAAAAGATCAAACGCGCCAAGCGCACCAGCGCGGGGTTTTTTAGGGTATGAACATACTTGACCGGGCCAATGAATCCATTGCACAGGGATGCTTGACTAACAGCAAAAACCCTAAGTCCCTGATGTTTGGCCTTTACCCGACGCACATCAAAGCAGCTCATAAAGCTCACGTTTGGGACACAAACGACGTGCGCTGGCTTGATTTTATGTGTGGGCTTGGCTGTAACTTTTTGGGCTACGGCAACGACAGGGTTAGTCGGGCTATTATCAAGTACGTTTTTAATGGTGCTAGTCACTCCCTGCCCACAGTGCATGAGGTGGAGACTGCAGAGCGCTTGAAAGAGTTTTTTCCGTTTGTTGATAAATTTAAGTTTACCAAAACCGGCAGCCTTGCTTGTGATGCGGCTGTGAGGATTGCTAGGGCATATACCGGCAGGAGCATGGTGCTAAGTGAGGGCTACCACGGTCATGGTGATGATTTTGTGAGCATGACCCCACCAGCTACCGGCGTGCCTGCGCGGGATTGGATGGCAAGCCTTGAAAGCGACTATGACCTGACAAATGTGGCAGCCGTAATTATTGAGCCCGTCATTGTCGAAGATGACCGCGCACGCATTGAATGGCTCAAGGAGCTTCGCAGACGTTGCACGGAAAAGGGTGTAGTGCTGATATTTGACGAGGTCATTACAGGCTTTAGGTATCGCAAGTTTGGGGTGTGCAATGCCTGGAATATCCGGCCTGATTTGATTTGTTTGGGCAAAGCAATCGCAAACGGAATGCCGCTGGCTGCTGTGGGTGGTCGGCGCGAGCTTATGGACGGAGAATATTTTATCAGCTCTACCTATGCCGGGGATATCTTAAGCCTTGCCGCATGTCGTGCGGTATTGTATGAGCTACACAGCAATCACGACTATGACTTGCAGCACCTTTGGCGAATGGGCCAGAATTGGCTTGATGCCTTCAACGACAACCCAAGCAGCGTGCGCATTAGGGGCTACCCTACGCGAGGTGTATTTGAGGGCGATCCAACCGAAATCGGGATGTTTATGCAGGAACTAGGCAGGGCTAACGTGTTGTTCTGTAAAAGCTGGTTTTTTAATTGGCACCTGGCAGAGCACACGGATAGCGTTATGCCTTTAATAAAAGACACTCTTTACCGGGTGGCTGAGGGCAAGGTTGCGCTCAAGTATCCGCTGCCCGTCGCACCGTATGCAGCAAAACTAAGGGAGAAAAAGCAATGACGGAAAAAGACGAAGTTACATTTGAGAAGTTGAGCGATGCCATCAAATTTGTTGAGGACAGGGGCCAGGCAGCTCATCAAGCAGCACAGGGGTTTGAAAAGGCTTTTGTCGAATTGGTAGGGTTTCCGCCACAACGCCATGTTAATGCGCTTGATGTGGTGAAAATCTGTCATGCTCTGTATGGCGAGCCTTCGAAATGATTGACTACGATTATGGTGTGCAGCTTGGACCGCTTAAATGGGTCAACCGTGACCTGTATCGGCAGGCCAGAAATGATGAGCGCATACGCCGATGGTGTAGGCAGCACACTTTAATTGATGAGCATCAGCAAGAAGCGTGGTTTGCTGCACAAAGCGCGGATCCCACCATAGAGATGTTTGAGATTGTTAACGATATTGCAGAGCCTGTAGGGGTTTGTGGCCTTACAGATATAAACCATGTTTGCCAGAGAGCAGAGTTTAGCCTGTACGTCATGCCATACTATCAAGGGTCTAGTTTTGGGCGCATGGCGCTCAGGACGCTTGTGCGGTGGGGTTTTAACGAGCTCAATCTCAATATGATTTGGGGAGAAACAGTGGGCTCCAATCCTGCTGAAGTAACTTTTGAGCAAGTGGGTTTTGAGCATACGGGCTACCGGCCTGCGATGTATTACAAGGGGGGTAAATGGCAGGATTCACAGATATGGTGCCTGTTGCGTTCGACGTGGCAATCCTTGCCTACATCACTTTGATTTGGCGTGATTTGAGACGGCAGATATTACGTCCACACATGCCGCCCAGACAGGCCAAAATGCCGGCTAAAAGAGTTGTTGTTGCGCCTGGTGGTAGTTTTACCATCGACGAATCAAAGGGGCGCAAGCCGGTGTATAATGATGATGAGAGCGTATGGCGAGCTGAGAACAACCAGGGATGATTGAGCTTGATGACATCATAAAAGCAGTCAAATTGCTTTGGCCTATAGCTGCTTGGGTGGCTCTGGTTAACCAGCGGCTTAAGCATTTAGAACATGATGTCGATACGCTCTACTACCTACTCCGTGGAAAAAAAGGCATGCGAGTGCGTTCGCTCTCCGGAAGGATCAGGCGTTTAAAATTTCAAATAAGGAAACGCATCAATGGCTCAAGCGTTCGCAAACATAGCAATTAAATTGTTTGGAAAGTTACTCACAGAAAGATTCATGAGCAAAATGGTGGTTCTGGCTTTACAGAGCCTTGCAAAAAGCACCTCAAACCAAGTTGATGATGCTTTGTGTAAGGCGGTAGGGGAAGCCCTCGGCGTTCCTTGCGAAATTGACTAATTATTTATGCAGCTCTGACGTCGTATTGTTCTATGCCCATCTCCCACTTGTAGCAAGAATAGTCAGGCTCAAATGTCTCAAAGTCAAGTGAGCGGTAGCAGCGCTCATCCTGAGGGGCAAGCCAGTTAAAGGTAAGGGCTGTGCTCGTTTGTGCGCTCCCATACTTCAATGGGGCTGGCTGACTCATAACCCCATGAATCGGGCCCATCCCAAATATCATCATCAAAATCATCATCATCATTCGGCAGCCTCTTTTTGATTGGCGCTTTGTTTTTTTGCATCAACAAAATCCCTTATTAGCTCGTTTACAATTTGGCTTGCCGTCACCTCAAGAGCGCTGGCTTTGGCAAATAGCTTTGTCATGAGATCCGCCTCCACATAAAACCCAGCCGTCTTTTTGCGAGGCTTGGCCTTGAGGCGGTTTTCAATTGTTTGGGTTAAATCGGTCATCAGGTTATCCCCTTCCCGGCATCATTGCCGGCCATACTTACTTGTCGGCATTCTGTAAGAAACCTTTAGAGAAATCAACAAGAAAATGGTACTGCTAATGGTTAAGGCCACTTAGGGCTATAAATATGTTTTCTGTGGTGCGTACGTCCTGCTCGCAGTATTTTTTAAGGCTGTCCCAATCTCCCTCTTCCCACCATTTCAGGGCTTGTAGGCCGTCTTTTTCGCCATCCCTGCGGATATCCATGACCCACTCCAGGTCTTGCATGGAGGGGCCGTATGGCCCCATTGTTCCCCTGCCAAAGTAGCGCTTAATGTCATGGTGGCGGGTAATGTAGAGCAGCCAGGGTGGCACCTGCATCTTATTGGCCAAATGGCGCACTCTCAAAAAAGGGGTGTCAAAATCATCACCGTTTTTTGTGACGTAGGCCCCTACCTCTTTGCCGGCTATGAAAGTATTTAGGTCTTCAAGCAGCGCACGCTCATCTTTGTTAATGAAAAACTTAAAATCCCCACAGTAGCTAACGCCAACGCAGGTCACCCTGCCTGTGATGGGTGAGAGGGCTGCTTTGTCTACAAGGGCAGCCTTCTTTTTGACAATATCCTCTTCAATCTTTTTGATGTCTTTGAGGCGGGCGTCTGGCTTGATATCCTTTTGATTGATGTACTCGCCAAGGCGGTCATTTTGATAAGTTTCAATGTCAAAAACAATGTAGGGTGTCATTTACTCTCTCCATGCACTATACACTCATAGCATTTTGCGCGTTCATCTATATCCTTAAAGAGCTTTCTGCGCTTTTCACAAACCATGCACACATCCCTCTTTGATATGCGCTCATACAACAATTTCACATCGTCTCTAGTCATTCTCATGTTCATTTAGCTCCTGTTAAAAAGTTCTCATATGTAATGTCTGTTTCGTTTCTTCATCTGCCGGATACAAAATCACATAGTCCTTTAGCCTCAACCCAAGTGCGGCATGAGGCATTTGCCCCCTGCAACGAAACAAGTATCGAGTACCGTCTTCGTGTTCTATCTCTGTGACTAGATTGCCTTGGCGTTTAACCTTACAGCCAGGTGAGCGATACATGCCATGGACTTTTTCAATATCGCTAGACTTCTCACAAAGGATCATTGTCAGTTTGTTCATTTAGTACCTGTTTATTGACGATTGACTTACGACCCCGACCCCGACCACGACCGCGACCACGACCACGACCCCGACCACGACCGCGACCACGACCCCGACCGCGACCCCGACCAC
>Ga0129324_10000345_pt1 | contig 34349 bp, 35 predicted proteins | sample CPBDNA_7_FD_96879 | JGI IMG/M metagenome (GOLD analysis project Ga0129324, IMG submission 96879) | Freshwater to marine salinity gradient microbial communities from Chesapeake Bay, USA - CPBay_Spr_15_0.2_DNA | ecosystem: Environmental > Aquatic > Marine > Coastal | place: USA: Chesapeake Bay...
TATTGAAGAAGTCCTCGATATCAACAAGAGGGTCATTGAAGCCTTTGATATTCAATTTGGGCTAACCCATTTGGAGGTTTATCTGACTCCTAATGGAGTTCTTTTTGGTGAGATTGCCCTTAGGCCACCAGGAGGACATATAATGACTCTAATTGAAAAAGCACATGGTTTTAACCCTTGGGAGCTCTATATTGACCTTCATTTAAAAAAGGAAATTTCTATTCCCCTTAGTAGAGGAGAAAATGCTGCTGCGATTATTTATCATCCTGGAGTTGGGTTAATAGAAAGAATTATTGGAGAAGATACTCTAGAAGAGCTTGGTAGTTTGGTGAAATTAAAAATCAAAGGCAAGGTAGGCGACCTTGTTTCTCCAAGAGAAGGAGTAGGCCAAGAGAGGGCTCACTTTATCTTTACTCATCAAGATAGAAGTATCCTCGTGAAAGAGGTCGATATAGCTAGGAAATGTTTCAAAATGAAATTATTATGAGTCAACAAATATGAGTCAACAAAGTCGAACAAATCTATTTGAATTGATCTTAAAAGCATCTCCCTATATGGCGTTCGTGTTTCAACCTGTAGAGGATTCTTTTAACCTCACTAATGTAAATCTAAAGATGCAGACCTATTTAGATAACCATGGAGAAAAAGACCTCGCTTTAAAACTTAAAGATTCAATGAATTATCTCCATCCTGTGGCCTTCCCCCTCCAAATTGGTGTCGATCAGCACTTTTTAGTTATTATGCCCGTTATCCAAGACCCAAGAGATGGAGATCGTCTTTGTATCATTGTTAAAAACCCCGAAACTGTTAGCTTTGAACCGCCCCTTCTTTCAGAGGACTCTTGGCACGAACTTAATAATCCTCTGGCCATAATCTCTTTAACTTTACAAAAAATAATTAAAAAAGAAGTCCTAGATCAGCAGGACATAGACACTATCTTAGAAAAAATAAATTCCAACTTTACCCGGATTGAAAGTTTTATTCTCGCCCAAGTCGAGTTAAAAAGATAAGGCAAATGAACGCCCATTTAGAACTCTAAATTTTTGTCACATTGTTAGAGTAAATATTGTAGACATTGCCCTTATATTCAACGCAATAATCACCAGATTGACGGCCACCTTTGACTGTACCGATTGCCTTAAGCTTCTTATTCTTTGCCATATAACGGGCCTTAATCTTCACAGGCTTTATGATGTCTCCATAGACATTCTCATATTCTAGAAAATGTAATTCTAAGGGAGCTTTATTGACTCTAACCTTAAGGCCGACCTTATCCTTACTAAGCTTTTTACACGGTGGTGACATAAGCCCTTTCGCTGGAAAGATAGAAAGTGCCTTGGAGTTAATAAGGTCGAGTTTATTGTTAGGTAGAACTACACAGGCCATGGCCACGTCACTTTTTCCCAAGATGTTTTTGGCCTTACTCCCTCCAATTAAAATAAGTTCACTCCCAAACTTTAGGGTTTGACGAGAACGTTGAGCACGAAAGGAGGTATCATAGAGATAAGTTTTTAAGGGGTATTTATAAAGTTCGGGGCAAACTTGTCGAGCAAACTTTCTATTTTTCTTCACCCATTTATGAATCTTCTTAACTTTCGCTTGATGCTTTTTGAGAAACTTTGCCTTCTTTTGAAACGAGGTAATTTCTTCAGCAGTCTCCTTTAAGTCTACTTTCTTTTTCTTTTCCTTTTTCTTTTCCTTCTTAGCGACTTTAGTGATTTTAGTGATTTTAGTGATTTTTGGACTTTCAGGTTTTTTTTGTTTTTTAGTCTTTTTTGAAGTATCAGCCGTTTTATTATCTTCAAAGATTCTTTTGGCACCTAAGTATCGAGGCTGCCACCAAGGGTTAGCTAAAAGAGCTTCACTTATCCCTTTAGAGGAGGAAGCGTGTATAAATCCTCCATCTTTATCAGAATAGATTCCCACGTGACTGGCACCTGGCCGATAGGTTTGAAAGAACACTAGGTCAGCTGGATATAGTCTTTCAGGCGGTACCTGTATCTCCCTTCCAAATTTATACTGTTCACGAGCAGTACGCGGAAGTTCAAAACCATTCATTTTCATGACTTTTTGAACGAAAGCAGAGCAATCGATACCATTAACAATATCTTCTCCACCAAAAACATAAGGTGTTCCCCTGTGCTTACGGGCATCAGCAACAACCTTTTTTTGAACTGGGCTAAGAGCATAAATAGAGTTCACGAATAAAGAGATAAAGATAAAAATAAGACTTTCTTTCATTTAAACACTCATTTGAATTTATTAATCAGGTATTCGAGAGGGATACGAAGACAACTAAAATAATTGTGAACCTAAACCTTGTTTCTTTATTATATGATTTACTTCCGCATAATATCAAATTTTTCTTTTTGAGAAATACATTGGAGAATGGCCTTTTGATTGGGAAAGATTGACTAGACTTTAACGACTTCTTTTTTAATCAAATGAAGAAGATAAGTCTCCCGCTCAATCGACATCCCCTTCTTTTCACTAGTGGCCATCGTTTCTTCATTATGGGCAATGGCATCGTGAATATTTATCCATTGCGGCTTCATTCCGTTATCAAGTTCATAATGTTCCAAACTTGTCTCTCCAAGTTCTTGATCGACAGAGCATGTATAGCAATAAGAAACCATATGTTGGATATCAAAGTCAGGCTTATACCACGGTCTATATTCTTCATAGATACCGAACTCTCTTATATCTAAAATATTTTTGGCACCTGTTTCTTCTTGAAGCTCTCGAATCATTCCGGGGATAAGCTCTTCACCGTCATCTATACCGCCACCTGGTAGGCAATAGTCATGATATCGTTCAGTAAAAACCATAAGAATCATGTCCCCCCTGAGAGCAATTGCCCTCGTGGCCTTTCGTTGAAAGATAGACTTATTATCAATGGTATCGATTTGTGAATGTATAGCCGTGTGAATGTGCCTCATACTATGTGTCCTACTTCTCTTAAAGCTCTAGCTGCTTAAACCTTCAGCATACTTGGCCAGGCCCTGTACTACGGACTGGAAGACCTCACTCATTTCTATTTTCTCTTTGCCAAAAATGTCTGCAAGATGCTTTTGCACTAGTGGCATCTGACCAGTGCCTCCAGTGATACGCACTTGATCCACGTCCTTAGGAGCTAGACCAGATTGCTCAAAGACTTTATCTAAAGCACCGAAAATATCTTCAAGCTCACCATGGACCGATTTTTCAAAGACTGCCCGTTCAATCTCCATTTGAATGTCAATTCCTGGATGATGAAATTCAAATAGGCACTCATCTTTAACGCCCAATTCGATCTTGCTCTTTTCAATACTAGCATACACAGGATAGCCTAGGTCCTCTTCTACCAAACAAAAAAGTTGATTAAAGAAACGCTGGTCGTCGCCTTCAACCACCCATTGCTTAAGCTCTTTAAGAAATTCCCAAGTGTCACGCTCTTTTAGAAAGACTATGTGAGCAGGGTTACAAAGTTTACTGAGAAACTTCCGAGGAAAGCTTAAGAGGTTGTCTCCCATAGGAGTACGATATTTGACATCTTTTCCAAAATGAGAAGAAATAAACTTCCGCATAATGCGGCCATCAATAGCATCTCCGGCAACAAAAACACCGGATAGTCCCCGCACATTTTCCTTACTGAATTTAGCAGTACCTGTCTTCAAAAGAGTAAAGTCCGAGGTTCCCCCACCAAAGTCACAAACTAAGACAAGCCTCTCTCCAAGTTCAGGATCAGTGTTTAGGCCGGCAGCAATGGGCTCAGGGCAAAACTCTATTCGTTTAAAGCCGGCCAATTCAGCAGCTCGCCGCATTCTCTCTTGTGCTAGTTGGTCTTTTTTAGGGTCTAGAGAATATAAGGCAGGCCTTCCCATTACCACGTTAGTCACATCATATCCGCTTTGTTGATCGGCCCGTCTCTTCATTTCTCGCAAAAAGGTAGCAATAAGTTCTTCGATCTTCATGCGTCGACCAAAAACCTCCGTCCCTTTAAAGCCTGGTTCGGGTAAGAACTTTTTTAGAGAACGAAAGAAGCGCCCCTCACCGCCCATTTCTTGATAGCGCTCAATCGCTTCCGCACCAAAGAAATAGGAGTCTTTTTCAGGTGTAAAAATTAACGACCGTAGAATAGGCTCGCCCTCTTCTAGATCAAGTAACCTAGGTTTCTCTCCCTCTTTCACAAATGAGAGTAATGAGTTCGATGTACCAAAATCAATCGCATACCACATAATACTCCTGCCTAGACCTTCTACTTTATCTATGTCGTCTTTAGGTTATTGGTTTAAAGAGCACTGACTATCTTTAGCGTAGAGCCTTTTAATTACTTTTAATTCACTACCATCAACGTGCGATTGTAAAAAACACCAATTTTTTGATTTGTCTCTCAATTGAAAGAACATACTTAGCTCTTTTGGATTGCTAATAAATTCTACTTGGCAAAGTTTACTAAATTTAAAAAAGTTAGAAGCTATAGGGTTCTTAACTATTTCTTCCAAGGTCTTTTTAATAAACTCTTTATCGTATTGCTCAAGGGTAACGCTTTTTCTAACAAGAGAGGGTGGACGAAAGGAAACTTTTCCATCCTCTATTTTAAAAGCAATCAATTGATCTCCTAACCAGCATTTCTTTCCTAGAATACTCACGTGAAGGCCAGGAATTTTAATCTCGCCATTATCATTTAGACAAGAAGAAGGAAGGATCTTAATGTCATTTGACCAGCTTTTCTTTAATATTTTAAAAACGCCATCCTTTTGAATAATCGCCTTAACTTTTTCGATTGGGATCACTTTACTTTGATCAATATCCTGACAGGGGATCGGCGAGCGGGCAAAGCAGTCTGATAAATTAAATATTACAGCAAAAATTAAGTATCCTGTTTTAATACGGAACTCCTATGAACGTCATAAACATAATGCAATTACAATGTGTCTTTCTTTTAAATTATAAGGGCTAACCGTTTTTTTTATAAGCTAAACTTTCTTACAAATTACCGATAATTTAAGCGATAAATTTAGAGAAGGATGAAAATAGGCCGATATAGGGATTTAGTTTTCGATCACTAAGAACGTTTTTATTTATAATAAAAGATTCCTTGCAGAGGATTGATTCTCTGCAAGGAATTAAGAATTAGTCTCTTTTTTTTCTAATTGTACAAGCTACTTTTACAAGAGAAGTATACATACCTGTTACATGGTTAAGATAAACATAAGACGTGTTTGTCCATGCTTGTCTTTTGAAAAAGAAATTATCGTCCCACTGGCTAACACTAAGGTTACAGTTTTTAAGGTAAGGAACTTTTTGGTTGTAACGAGCAGCTTTGATTTCTACAACAGCTGCTTGGGCCATGGCATAAGCTTCTGCACCAGTAGATGCTTGAAATTTTACTGTATCTCTGAAGTCTTTACTTTTTGCGAAACCTGCAAGAGATAAAAGAGAGATGGCAATGATGAGTACGTTTTTCATTTTTTCCTCCTAGAAAAAATCCCGAATGGGCATTATTAACATAAGAGAAAAATAGCCTGGCAAGACATGGTAGTTTAATAAAAAAACCAAAGGATATTACAATTTTGTTTACCTGTAGTTAATAACCACAAGATCCTGATACAAACACAACTCAGTGCCCAATTAAGTTTACTTCCTTAATAATTGATTCTACTAAGAGACATTGCCTGGGATATCACCATGGCTTGGTGAAATTTCGCTCACACCCAGGTGAAGAACTCGCGTTCCCGCTTCACAATTGGGGCTAACATTTTTCCCAATAACAAATCCAGAACGATTGGCCTTAACTTCCTCTTTGACTTGACCAAAAACATCATAAACGATGGCGATAATTTGTCCTTCTTCGACTTTATCCGCTAGTGTAGGAAAGACATCAATGATGCCTCCCCTTTGTGAATAAATCCAATAAGAGTTATCACAAATAATGGCATCATCCATGAGGTTGACAGATTTCCCTCTCATCATTTTGAGATGTTTCATTGTATTTAAAATACCTTCAAGGGTTTCATCAATAAGACTGTGTTGAAAGGCATTCGAATTTCCAATTTCAATCGTTATTGCCGGAATATTATTGTCATTCGCCCATGCCCTTAAAGTCCCATCTTCATCGTACTTTTGAACAATAATTTGTGGGTTTTGAAGATAAGCTAAGTTCCTTGTTTCTTCATTTTCGAGATCGGCCCTAATATAAAGACTATTAACTCTGCCATGACTTGCCGTATGTAAATCAAGTAAATAGTCGAACTTAGAAATTATCTTTTGAATAAAATGATGAGCGTATATATCCGAGGTTTTTCCATGAGGTTTACCTGGCATAATTCTATTAAGATCAACATTATCAGAAAAGTGACGTTTATTTTCTAAATATCCAGGTACATTACAAATAGGAACCATCACGAGAGTTCCTTTTAATTTATCCGGTTTAACTGCATCAATCATTTTAAAAATCGTAGAAATTCCATTGAGTTCATTACCGTGTAAAGCCGCAGTTATGCCTAGTACCGGTCCCTTCTCTAAACCACGAATGATAATGAGTGGAACCCTCCAAGGAACACCCATTGCATTATCTGAAACCAATACTTGGACCCGATGAACTTCCCCTTTTTTAAGATCAGAGAGTTTAAGGTCTTCTTTTGCTTTTATTTTAAGAATAGTCATTTTTCTACCTATAACATTATTTCGTTAACAAGGGTCTCATCATTATCAAGAGAGCGAAAGAGCTTACTTCTGAAAGCACCTTTCTTACTAATTAAGTTTTGGGCCATTTTATCAATGGCTACAACTGAAAGAACTGTTTGAATATAAGCTTCAATCAAATCATCAGTTCCAAGGCCCAAACTATTAAAGTCTTTTCGATCCATTAGCATTAAACGATTGGTGTCTGAATCCCACTGATTCTCGCCCTTCTTAATTGATAAATTGGTACCAAGAACTTCCCAGCTATTTTCTGGTGGTTCCGCAGTTAATGGGGCTTTGGCCTTCCTTGCGTAAATTGCACATGGAAAAAAACCTTTAGGTGTCGAGTAAACCATGACCCTTAAATCAGAAATATAAATATTTCCTTTTTTGTTAGGTATTGTGCCGATATGAAAAAACCGTCCATGCTGTGAGCTAGAACTCCACTCATAATGGCCAATTAAGGATTGAACGATAAATTGATCATAAGCATAGTCCTCTTTCATGAAACTATCGAGTTCTCTTTCATTGGTGATTGTATAAACCCCCTGTCCAGCGTTTGAGTAAGGGTTTTTTACAACAGCTTTTCCCCCAAACCTTTGGACCCACAAAGGAATCTCGAGTTTACTTACATCCTTAATAGTCTCTGGCATACTAATTCGCAGACCACTTCCTGCAAGCTCAGAGTTAAAAAGTTCGTAGGCCTTATTCGCCAATAATTTGTTCCTACCACCGGCCAAGCAAACTAAAGTCGAATTATAGATAAATGTTTTAGTCGTTGGAGGAATACGGTTCCAGGGCTTTTGAGTTACATATCTAAAGGCCGCTCGAATGGGAACTTCTCCATCTTCAGTTTTTAGGGTTAGGACCCCTTCATTAAAATAAACATTTGAATCTTCCTGATCATAAAAAGGAACCAAATAAACAGGCTCTCCCGTTAGGTCAGCTAAGGTTGAAGCATAACCTGAAGTCTCCATATAGTTTTTATCATAAATGACTGCGAGGGCACCTTTTGGGAGCCTTTTCTTTTTCAACAGAGGGATAAATGAGTTTTCTATTAAAAATCGGTAACCTCGATGTTCATCAGAGTCTGTACGTGGAGGCATAGACTTTTGACCTGAGGGACAAGAGTTTGTCTCAAGAACGACCATTTTTCGGTTACCACTTTCAGTCGTGACATAAAAGAGGTCGGCGCCACCCCAAAAGAAATGGCGACAGGGGTAAGTTAGAATTTCTTCGAGATACTTAAGGTCAACCTGTGGATTTAAGTGACCATATCTTTTTAAAATCCTTTGATGATCTAGATTAAAAAAATGCCCAACCATCGCATGAAGCTGAGCATTAAGGGCCTTAGGATAAAAATGATTTTCGGGTTCAAAGTCACCCGGATTTATAATTTTTATGTCGTTATTCATTGCTAACTCCCAATATCTACCCAAAATCGCCAAGACCTGGTGCCTCAGCGTCATTTCAAGCAATTGCCCACATCAAAGTCTAAAATGCCGTTATTTCTCCCAAAACAATAACAGACTTATTACGCCTTATCCTATTTATTAGTGCCTTTAATATAAATATAAATATTATAAAGGTGATTAACGTTTATGGGATTCCTATATATCTAAATCATCTCCTACAACAACCAAGTTATGAAGATACAATGTTACCTAACAAGGAATCATATTCCTAATTCACGAAATTCCTTGGAAGTAGTAAAATGAGAGAAAATTAACAAGGACCCTTATGAAATACTTACTACTTTTAAGTCTGGCCTTTTCTCTTTCAACCCACGCAAAAATTAGCGACGCTTTCATGTGTTACACACAGGTCGATACTGTCGTTCTCTTTGGTGTACTAAAAAAGCAAGGAACCTTAAGAATCAACTACTTTCGCTTGGAACAAAATCCACAAACCATCGATTTAAAAATCACACGTTATGAGAGATCAGACAACTCAATCAAGGCCGTGGGCGTTTATAATGGAAAAGAACTCATAAGTATCCAATCAAAAAATGGATTCGGTACGGCAGACATAGACTTAACACCTTTTGCTGGTACAGAGGATGTCAGTTTCAAAGGAGAAGACGTTCTTTGTTACTTTGGAAGGTTCGAGGATTAAGATAATTGCTTAAATAGGGCATATTCACCGTTAGGTCATTGAAAGTATCAATCTATTGTTAAATAGCCGTCTGGTACCAGACTTGTGGCAAGCATGACGTTGTTTATATCTGCGTGTTCCAACCAACTACTCACTAATTGATGTTCGGGCGCTAACCAAAACTTTTCAATTAGTCCGGAAATTTTATGAAAAGAAGAAAGTTTATTCACAGTGGAAATTAAATGAGCCGCATTATTGAATTTATCGGGATGGCCTTCGATGGTCTTTTGAATCTTCTCTATAGCATGTAACCCAATGGCCAGTCCTAACTCGCGAAATGCGAGGCGATATTGAGCGGGAAGATGTAGTTGATTGTAAGTCATGAAGGCCTGGAAGCTGAGCTCAATGTCTCTTAGTAAGAACTCTAACCTAGTGCCTTCCTGAATATGATTCTTATCAATTAATTGGACAATTTTGAACGTATCACTTACTAAACTGCCCATGCCTAGAGCATCTTTCGTCATCCATTTTTTACCAATGCACATACCTTCCAATTCTTTAATTTCTTTTTTTAAACTCAAATCAGCGGTAATCTCAGGAAATTCTGCTAGAGTCGCCTCCAGTTGTAGATAAGTGATAAGTCCATCCAACGGGTCATGATGGCCCATTGAATCAACGAGAGGTCGGGTCAGGTCAATGCTCATTTTCCAAAAGAGGCGTTTTTCTTGCTCTGTATCCGACAGAGAAGAAGGTGAATAGGAGAACCCAGAATAGGCGACTTTGGCGAGCTCCAGTGCCCATACATGGTAAATGCTCTTGCCTGTAACATGACCGACGAGATTAAGTGCATGCATCCACTTTGTTAGGTAATGAAAATATTGGCCATCCTGATCCCATTCCAGAGACTCATTTGTCTTTTCACCGGGCTGACGCTCATTCATTTTTTTGCCAATCCTTAAACCTCCCAAAGTGGGATGTTCCAAACCCTGCTCATCGCTAAGACCACTGAGCCAGCCCCTCTTCCCACTATCAAGACGGTGCTTACCGAGTGTTTGGTGAACCTTATCAACAAGTTTTAAAGCAAGTTGTAAAAAGTATTCTTCCCCATCATGACGATACAGGCCTAAGTAGTTGCACACTGCAAAAGCGTCCGTCCAAAGATAACGTCTTGGCCTATGTGATATACCTGATATACCCGTAGAGGATGCATATTTAAGCATAATAGACTTGGCTTTGATTATTTTTTGCATTCTTTGAAACCTTAACCTATCAGTGTTGATAAGTGCCCGTAGCTTGTTTAGTGCAAAGTTATTTCACCATATAGAGACTTGGAAAATGAGATTTACTTTAGAAATTAGTGATATTTATATTTAAAATATTCAGATTAAAAAAAAGAACTTTAAAGAATTGAATTAGCAATAAATACCTATATTTTAGATTTATTCAAAACTTACATGATTTAATTTTTTTCTATGTTAGCCTTTTTACCAATGAATATGTATTCTATAAAACTAAAGGTTCTTTTGTATTTTTCTTTAATTTTTTTATCTTCATTGGTGAACTATAAAATTGAAGCAGCCGAAAAAATAGTGCTAACAATTGGCGCTGTCCATTATCCACCTTATTATGATTTTAGTGAGGAGGAGCCCAAGGGTTTTTTAGTCGAGCATCTGATTAAATCTCTTCAGCATAATTATGAAATAAAATGGCTGAGGATTCCTTTAGCTAGAGGTGGACGTTCTCTTAAGAACAAACTCATTCAAGTTTATGGCAGCTATGCTCCAGGGCCAGAGGACAAAGCTGATGTCGAATATGCTAAAAACCCTCTTGTAAAAATGCAACCCATAATTTGCTCGCTAAGGTCTATCACTCAAAATTTTGATGATACTGCATTGAAAGGACAAGAGGTCATTTATCCTCAGGGAGCTTATGTTCACTCAAAAGTAGAAGACTTAAAATTGAAAATTCAGCGCCTCGATTACACGGGAAACTATATTTTACGAGCAATTAAGATGATAAAGAAAGAAAGGGCGAAGTTTTTTATTCTACCTGAATCTTTCGGAGTTAGGCCTTTTTTAAAGTCAAATCCACAACTTATGTGCGCAAACTTCGCAAATCCGATCGCCATGCATTTAAGCTTTGCTCCAAGAAGCCCATGGAGGAAGACCATCTCACCACTTCATGTGTTACACACAGGTCGATACTGTCGTTCTCTTTGGTGTACTAAAAAAGCAAGGAACCTTAAGAATCAACTATTTTCGCTTGGAACAAAATCCACAAACCATCGATTTAAAAATCACACGTTATGAGAGATCAGACAACTCAATCAAGGCCGTGGGTGTTTACAATGGAAAAGAGCTCGTAAGTATTCAATCAAAAAATGGATTCGGTACGGCAGATATAGACTTAACACCATTTGCTGGTACAGAAGATGTCAGTTTCAAAGGAGAAGACATTCTTTGTTACTTTGGGAAGTTTGAAGACTAAAATGAAAAATCTTACTAACTTTTAAAGAACAACAGAATAAACCACCGCTCCTAAAAACTTCTTCCTAAATTTTTAGGGTCGACAAGCTTCACCCTTTTCAAAATAAGGCATACACTGAAGGACACCACCAGAGTGGCTCACTCCGTGACCAAGTACTTGAGGACAAAAACGAGAATAACTAGCTTGATAGCTTTGGCGGTTATGCTCTGTTAAGAAGCCAAAACAATTTCTTTGAAGAAAAGATACTCCGAAGTTTCGCTCAAGATCCCTTGCAAATGAGCCTCCCCCATAGAAGTTATCCAACATCCAAATACCAGAGACATTACTCCAAAACTCTAAAGGCATGGGCCTTATCGTGGCGGCCATTCCCTTATATCCGCCAGAATGGGCCGCGAATACTATTTCTCTTGCCCCACTTTCTTCCATCAGAACTAGTAATTCTTCTTGAGAGAGAGCGAGATGTGCCGATCCTAAAACATAGAGACTACTCTCTAGTTCGATATCGTTAAGTTTTAAATCCTCAAAGATTAGGTCTTCAGCAGCGTTGGCCCAATCTTTCGCAGCGACTTGCTTGCGCGATCCTCCATAACGAGAGGCCATATCAGGAGAAACCCAACCTCGAAAAAATATAATTAAACGAGAGGAATCTCTTTTTAAAAGACAGCCCTTACTCACAAGCCCACAATCAAGATCATCACCATAATCTATGGAACTCATCTTTCTCTTATAATGATTAGGGTTGGAAGAGCAACCTAAGAGAACGAGGGAGAAAAACAGAGAGAGAAAGGCAGAGCAAACCATCAAATATTTCACTTACTATTCCTCGTGATGAATAAAACTAATATTTGTTGAAATCTCTAATAACTCATCATCACTTAACCAAAAAGAGCCTTCGCCTTCATTACAACTTTCAATAACACTTGGATCATAAACCGAACAATCTTCTCCCCAGGAGTTTCTCACTTTAAATTGGCATTTTCCTTCACTCCAGCGTCTGCCTGTGATCACACTAGCATGAGGAGCAATACCACCATTTTTAAGAAGTATAGGACCAGAATCGTATTCAAAACCAACGGCTCCTCCCCTCTCTAAAACATTACCTAAGTCATTAAACCAATTATCAACGGCGCGAGCATTGCCTTGAGAAGGCGCCCTTCTTTTTAAGACTCTTTTTTCAACCACCGGCACTCTCTGAGAAGCAGGGCAAGCATTGTGTACTAAATTTGCAAGGTACTCATCAATATGATGATTTGTGAGTTGATTAGCAAGAAGCTGTAAATTTTCACCGATGAAAGGATTTATTTCTCTTTGATAAGCAAAGGCCGCACAATCATTTAGATTAACTTCTCCACCCCTGCGGTCTTCCAAAAAAATTTCTAAGTCTTCTAAAAAACGAATATGGCTTAAAGTGCCACTTTCATTATTACTATCAAAAGGTAATCCATCCTCTTGGCAAATAAAATCTTGCCGCATATTTTGTAAAATTGCCTGACGAATGAATCCACCTTCACCAACATTTGATCCTGTCTGCCCTTCTTGAGGGCGTATCACCGACATAATGGCGCGGGTTATTGGGTTTCGCCGTACCCCTTGATTATAGGTTGCAGAAACGAAGGTACTAGAAATAGGAACACCCAAATCTACAGAGAGTAAATCAGCTGCAACAAAACCATAACACCAACCAACACTACCTTGGTTTCGTGGAGTACTAAAGTGCGCACGCATCTCTGGCTCCATTTGATCACGAATATCTAAGGAGGAGCACTGCTCTTGCGTAACCCTGGCCTCAGGAGTCGAGACATAGAGAGTGACCATTAATGACAGAACTATTTTTCTTTTCATTTGTTAAGCTCAATGATCTTGATGAGTTTACAATTCTCAAGGTTTTTAGGTAACTTCCTTTTTATTATTATCGGGAATATCCTTCTTTCGTTGTAGTGATCTCTCCTAAATTCACAAATTCTTTCATAAACTACTATTATTATGTTCAGATTTAAGTCCTCCTGCGCAGCAAAGATGCCTCATTTATTTGGTATCTCCATCAGCTGCAACCCCTTAGAACAACTTAAATATCACTTTCGAGTTAAAATACCGAAGAGAACTCTGAATACATACTCAAGTGGAAGTAATCGATGTTAATGAGTAGAGAAATTTTAAAGGCCATTTTCATTTTCTTGATCTCGCTCTCGAGTCTGTCTGCACAAGTAGAGAGCGGCCTTGATGTATGTGATTGTCCAGAAATTGAAAGTCTCTCAAGGGAAGTGGCATCAATTCTTGAACAGACCTATGAAGACCAAGAAGAGGTTCCTCCCTTTTCCTTTGATCAATTTAATTTAACATTGGCGATACAGCTTGATTCTACCACCCCAAGGAATTGCTTGGATCAATTTACCGAAGCACTCTCCCCTCAAGAGGAAGAAGCGCCCGACTTATCGGGGCTACCAGATCAACTGCAATTCTATCGTCAGGCCGGCCTAGAAGGTCGCATAATGGTCTATCATGCAGAGGTCGATGGTGTTGATCGTGTCTTTATCCTTAGAAGAAATGAAGACGGCGAAGTGACTGTTGAATCTTTCGACGCTCCTCAAGTGGCCCTAGAAAGCCCTGAAGAAGTAGTTCCTCCAGTTGATCCAACCTACCGAATCGAAAGACGAGATAATGGACTCACCTATGGCAGAGTACTACCAACCGATGGTGGGAATCTTGTAGAAACAAGGCTTGGATTCACCTGTCATGGTCGCCAGAACATAGATGGTACATGTGATGCAAGCTCCGTCGCTTTTAATGGTGGTGCAACTTTAACTTATGGTCTTGATGGACCAGTTGATCCAAATGCTCCTCCATCTGGCCGTGAGCTTCAATTTAGTGCAGACGTTACTGAAACTTTCTCGGTAGATGGCACTCGTTTAAATCGTCAATTAGAGACTGGAGTCGCTTATACTGATGATGATCAAGCGTATAGATTTAATATAACAGATGATGAGCACACTGTTCCTCGCTATGACTTTCAACTTGGTAATGCTGGTCTCAATGGTCATAACATCACAGGTGTTAGAGGTGATTTGGCCATACAGCGGCCAGAACTATTTCGTTTGACAGCAGATGGTTCTTCTCAGGCTCCTGCTGGAGGAGGAAAAGGAGAACCTCCCGTACCAAGTCAGGAAGGGTTAAATGGACCCCAACCAGGAGTTGTATCCCTTCATCATTTTGGGCTCGCTGGTGAGTTCGATGGAGGTCCAGAAAGATTAACTTTTGGCCTTGCCGAGCGAGACGGAGAAGAATCAAGTTATCTTCTTGGATCAGCTGACTTTAGATCAGAACATTATGAACTCAATTTAGGAGCAGGTGACTCAGAATCCCGCTTTAATTTTGAATTAGATCAATCTTTATACGGAGGTCTTGATTCAACCTTTTTAATACAAAGAGAAAGAGAACTTGAAGAAGGCACCAGAACCTTAACTTTTAGTCATGAGTATGATGGTCAACCAGAAGCACCAGGCATTCATACTCTATCAGCTGATATCGTCGATCAACGTACAACTGAAGGTGAATACACTAATGGAGACACAAGAAGAGTAATTGTAGCAGACCAAAGAGGTATAGAGTTATCTAGTGAAGGCAGTGTTGTTCTGACATTTGGTCAAGCCGTTACTGAGACTCAAATAAGAGAAGATCGCGATGTAGCTTTCTCTAGCTACACCCACCTTATAAGCGCTTCTGCAGGGCCTGATTCAGAGTTTGGAATTGATGCCCTAATCGCCAGCGAGCAAGGAAGTATTCTCGATTCGCAAGGCTATACAATTGGTGTCTCATTAAGCGAAGAAGAAAGTGGAAGATCTGCGAGCACCTATGCTGTTCTTACTAATAGCAGAGGCGTTTTTGGAAGCCCTTGTTCTGAACTATCCGCCGAGGCAACTATAAGTGAAGGGTTTACAAGAGGGAGAGAGCTCCCTCCAGCGCCTCGCGGTGCTGGACCAGATGGACTCGCTTGTCGCTTCAGGTACACAGATAGGGACGGACGGATTTCTCAAGAGTTGTTAATTTCGAGAAATCAACAATTTGACGGTGGAGGTTACTTAACTGAAGAATATGGATTTTTAAGACGCCCTAATGGCGATACAGCAGGTGTCCTTAGTATCAGAGGAGAAATTCAACTCTGTGGTGGGTCCCCCTGTAGATAATTGAGAAGGAGCATTCCCAAAATCTTCTCACTTAATTCTTTTTAAGAATATTATACGGTAACAACAATAAGTTTATTTAAAGTTTTATGCCCTGACATTTTGGCTTATTTTGAGCCCTTGAAATTTATCATTATTGAAAATTGCCCAAATTAATGGGCACCCAGTAACCCTCCAAAGGTGCTTAAATCACTGATTTCGCTTACTGCTCTTACACTTTGTTCTAACTAAACCGATAATGTCTATACCGTGATTTAGGGAGTAGTTATGAACGTTACCAGTTGTTGTTTGTTGTTCTTGTTCAGCTTAACTTTTTTCTCCTGTGAGCAAGGCATGGATACCTCCGCCACTCCTATTGAGTTTCAAAATAATCCTGATGCACAGGCGGCTGCACTAAGGCTTACTAATGGTGGGACCAATCTGCCATCGGCCTCCAGACTAAATGATGAGATCAATGGCTTTGGATTAACTGAAAGACTTCATAGTGCACCTTGTGAAATGTGTGGGCTTGAAGTAACAGCGAGCACCCATAGTGAAGAGTTTAGCGCACGCTCGGGTGAATATGATATTAGAAATGAAGCCGATAGAGTCGCTTTAGTCGCCAGAATTAGAGAAGAAGGAAGAGATAGACATGCTACAACAACTCTTGATCTTCCTGGAGGAAGGTTTGAAGTATTCAACGATGCTCTAACTCTGCCAGATGGTACTTACGTGAACTTTACCTATAGGGAGGCACGTGACATTGCAAGCGCATGGGGATGTAGGCTTCCAAATCAAGCACAAGCTCAGGCGATTAGAAATCATGCTGAACAACAAGGTAATACTTTTAACGCTAGAACTATACTTCCAAATGATACAGCTCAAAGATATTCAAATATGACAAGAATGATGAATGATCCTGAAATGGGAAGAAGAGCACAGGCCGGAAGAGAGAATCTTATTAATGGTCACTTTAAATGGTATATTGATGACGGTAGTGACAATTTTAGGTTCTTTGGTTTTCGCGTACCTTCTGCTTGTTCACGTACTGGTTATTGCCAAAATGGTGGCAGCGGTGGTCATGATAATAGTTGGATTGATTACTCTCAATCTGTAAGACTAATATGTCCTGCTCGATAATTATCAAATGTAGGAGTTGTCTCTTAGATCAAAGGCTACTCATTTAAACTAAATCAAAACTAATATGATTTAGATTTTTTTATGTGCTAGCCTTTCAACCAATGATTAAGAAATATCTAAAATTAAATGCTTTTCTGTCTTTTTCTTTAATAATTTTATCATCTTTGATGATCTCTAAAGTTGAGGCAGCCGAAAAACCTGTACTTACAATTGGTGCTGTCCATTACCCCCCTTATTATGACTTTAGTGAAGAGACGCCCAAGGGTTTTTTAGTCAAGCATCTAACTGATTTTCTTCAGTATAACTATCAAATTAAATGGTTAAGGATTCCTTTAGCGAGGGGCGGACGTTCTCTTAAGAACAATCTCATTCAAGTTTATGGCAGCTATGCTCCAGGACCTGAGGATAAAGCAGATGTTGAATATGCTAAAAACCCTCTTGTAAAAATGCAACCCATCATTTGCTCGCTGCGGTCTATCACTCAAAAGATCGATGATGCTATATTGACAGGACAAGAAGTAATTTATCCTCAGGGAGCTTATCTTCACTCAAAAGTAAAAGATTTAAAATTAAAAATCCAACGTCTAGATTACACGGGGAACTATATTTTACGAGCAATGAAAATGTTAAAGAAAGGAAGGGCGAAGTTTTTTATTCTACCTGAATCTTTAGGAGTAAGGCCTTTTTTAAAATCAAGCCCACAACTTATATGCGCAAACTTCGCAAATCCGATCGCCATGCATTTAAGCTTTGCTCCAAGAGGCCCATGGAGGAAGAACATCTCACCACTAGTTAAAGAGTTTAAATTCCCAGAGCTGAAATAGAGTAGCTAGCCTAAACAAAAAAAGAGTAAAAAGAATAAAAGCCTTTAACTAATGAGTATAACCCAACGTTATCTTGATAAAATTCCCTCAAATACCCGACTAAAAAACATAGTTAGCAATGATAGTGATCTTCTGTATTATTAGTAAAAAAGACATTCATACAAGGACCTTACTATCGCTAGTAACAAAAGCACTTCGATTAAAATAGCCTCTAATAATGAGTTTATGAAAGTTCTTAAAACTAAGATAAGTAATAGGCTTGATATAAAAACAAAGCGTGATGATCCAAGACATTATATAAAATGTTTAATCATATTTATATGGTCACTAACCTCATATATCTCTCTCTACTTTGTGGAATCAACGACTTTGCAAGTAATGCTTTGTATAAGCATGGGCCTTGGATTTACAGGGTTTGGGTTTAATCTATTCCATGATTCAATACACGGTTCATTGTCAAAGTCCCGTAAGATTAATCATTTTTTTGCTTTTCTAAGTTGCTCCCAACTTGGTGTTGCTCACTATTTTTGGAGGCATAAACATAACTATCTACATCATCAATTCACGAATATTGAAGATTGGGATGATGACCTAGAGACAAGAGATGGCCTCCGTTTGGCACCAGGGCAACCATGCTCAGCTCGTTATCACTTTCAACATCTGTACGCACCAATAATATACGGCCTAACAACCTTTGAATGGATATTTATTAAAGACTTTGTTCAATACTTTACGCTCAAGATAAATGACAGACAAAGCATTCCTAAGTTGAAACTTCCACAGCACGTAGAGTTTTGGGTTTCTAAAATAATTTATCTCAGTATTTTCTTTGCTCTACCTCTATATTACTTCCCACTAAAAACATTCCTAGTGGGACTGGTGATTTTTCATTATTCGATGAGCCTTTCAATGGCCGCAGTCTTTCAATTGGCCCACATTTTTGATGGTTCATCTTATCCAGAACCAAATAAAGAAACGAATAAACTCTCTATCGACTGGGTAGAGTTACAACTCTCTACAACGACGAATTTTGGCACAAGCAACAAGTTACTCACTTGGTATGCAGGTGGTCTTAACTTTCAAGTAGAGCATCACTTACTACCAATGGTCTCCCACATTCATTATCCTGCCATTTCAAAAATAGTAGAAGAGACAGCAAATGAGTTTGCTTTTCCCTATCACACAACAACCAGTTATTTTCCTGCACTCTCGAGCCATTTCAAAATGATGAAAAACTTAGGTCAGGAAAAAGAACAATATTCTAGAAAGTATGTTTTACAAGAATCGTAAGTTAAGCCCCTAAACGTCAAACTTCTGTTACTTAACTTTCTTTGAAAAGGGTCTAATAGTTCTCTAGAACGCTTGAGTTTTGTTTGAAAGGGTCTAACGTGACCCTTAAATAAAGGGTAAAGACTTAAGTGCAAATTAAGAAAATCAGAATTGAGGGCCTTAAGAGAATATTCAATATTCTTATTCGCAAGTTCCCTTAATGGATGATTGATTTGAAAAGGCTTATTTAGGTTTATAAGCACACTTCTATCTCGCTCAACTTCCACTTCTGTAAATAAATGATTCCCTTTTTCAACTTCGATTTTGAAACTAAGAAGACCAATAATGAAGTCATTAATTTCTCCCTTATAATTAACAAGAAGGGTGAAGTTATAAAAGCATGGGATGGATATAGACAAACCCTAATTAACAACTCACATGCCTATAGGTGGCAATTAGGAAAAAATCTCATCAGAGGTGAAGGTAAAGAAACTATTTTACAAAAAGACCCAAAGAGTTGGCTCACACATGATTGGGTGATTGATGGCGAAATTTTTTACTCTATTGAGAATAAGGTCAGATTTATCCGTCCCCATTGGAATTTCTTAACCAAGATTGAAGGATGGAGCGACTTGTGGAAAAAGGTTAAGTTTTTACTAGGTCCCTCCATCCCCATTAGGCTTAACTCTGTTCTGGGATTTGATATAAAGACAGGAAAAGAAGTTTATCGCTGGAATAGTTATGATCACTTCAAAGTCTACAATTGGTATAAATATGGTCTTCGAAAAAGTATCTATCCTTTCCTTAAAAGGGGTCAAAAAATACCAAAGAGAGGATTTGATTTTCTTCACATGAATTCTCTTTCTATAGGGAAAGCTGGTATATGGGTAAGTTTTAGAGATATTGACCACTTAGCATTACTCAATAAAGAGTTAACGAAAGTAATCAAAAGCTTTGATCTTGCCTCACTTTCTATCCATGGTCAGCACCACCTCACAGAACTCTCAAGTGGTGATATAAGCTTGTTTAATAATAATGCCCAGAAGGATATTAAAGTAACTGATCTCCCATATGGGCCAAGTAAGGCGCACATATTAAGTTTTGATAATGACCAAATATTAATAAAGAGGACTTTTAACTTTAATAGATCAAGCGCTTATCATGGATCATTTTTTGAGGGAGACAATGAATACATAACAATGATTGCCAACCCGTCCCATCGAGGAATCGACTATATTCATATATTAAATAAAGACTTTACAGAGAAGGCGTCTTTCAAAATCAACCTTCCAAATAAAAAAGCCGATGGTGCCTATCGATTCGTTCCCTACCAAACTCCAATAAGCCTTCAAACAAAAATCACTTCAACCAATATAAGTAAAGAGTGCCTCTCTTTATAATCTTTTTTTGAACGAATTTGGAAATGATTGAAGCTGAGTTAATCAAACTTGATCAAGTTGCAACGATTCTAATTGGCCTCTTTTAGTCTGAAGGTGAGAAACCAAACTGTCTTCTTGATTTACCCAAAGAAGTGGTTCTTTAATATTTTCTAAAAGCCATGGTTTTTTTCTTGAAGCAATTTTCTTTAACCTTTCTGGAAGAAGACACATATAATCTCGAGCTTTTTCAGCTGTGTCGTCGAGTCCCTCTAATTTATCTATATTCCATCTTTTTAAAAGAAATTCTAAAATTTCGATGTAATCACCATAAGTGTACATACCTAAGGCCTCTGTAACTTTAGAAAAGAATTCAAAAGTATCTTTTCCAGCTGCGCTCAAGGGCATTGTTATTCCCGTTTTTATCGTCTCAGTAAACGCTAGCATCATTTGACTTGGGTCTTGGTTGAAAACCTCTTGTACGAAGGATTGATAAACGGCTTCGTGTCTACCTTCATCAGCTGCGACAACCTGACAAATCTTTCCGAGAGATTCATCTCCAGCTTTTTTAGCTTCAAATCCTAGCCTAGAGTGAGAGATTCGAGTTCCTCTCTCCTGAAAAGAGGTAAAAATAATTCCCCGATAAGGGTCATTTAAGGATTTTGTTGTAAATCCATTTCTTATAAACTCTCCAATTGTGATTTCAATGGTCCTCATATCAACTCGACCGGAGAGATAAAGGTATTTGTGTAAGATATCCCCATGCTTATTTTCTTCTGCTGTCCAAGCTCTCGCCCATTTCGCCCAGGCATGATCATCTACACCACTGCGGTCTGCGATATGATCGTTTTGATTAATCCAAGTAAGAAAAGTTGGCAGGCCTTCTTCGGTGATCATATTTCCGGCCAATGCCATAAAAAATGGATCAGATAAATTCCTTGAATTGTCTTGGAGCTCTTTAACCTCTTCTTGCCAGGTGCTAGAAGCGAAATTGGGAAGGAAGTCAGTAGGAGCCCAAGTTTCTTTGGGCTCTTTGGCAGCTTCGTATTTTTGAGAAACTACTGCGAGCATTTTCTCTGAAAAGAGGACTTCTTTTTGTGTGGCCTTCATAATGCTCTCCTTAGCAAACGCCATTCTAGATCATGGAAAACCAAATATCATCGGCCCAATTGTAAAAGAACTATAAAACCTTCAATGCGCATCGAATCTAACAACTACCTTTGCGTCTTTTTTACCATAAATTCTATTGATTCACATCAACAGAACAGGGAGGTCTACAGTTGAGTGGGGCATAAAGCTTTTATTATGTTAAAAAAGTCACTTTTATAATTAGGAATATATATGAAATATGAGAATTACTTCGGTATAGGCGTTGCAGGAAACTTTACCGGTCATCTCGAACAGGCAAATGAAGCGAGTGATTTCAAAGCAATTGAAGTTAAAGAAGAAACTCAACCTAAGGCCATTTTCCCTTTCTACTTTCCTAACTTAAGAGATAGTTTCTTGAGTACGTATCCTATATCAAGCTCAGATATTATTCTTCCCGACAGTCCCTACGACGTTCAAATTGAGCCAGAAGTAGCTCTGATTTGTAATATTACTTATAAAGAAAATAAAGTTTTAGAGCTTAAACCAATTAGTTTTGGCGCCTATAATGATTCCTCTATTAGAAGACCAGATGCTCAAAAGATTAGCCACAAAAAAAATTGGGGAAAATCTTCAAAAGGCTTTTCTGACCAGCTTATAGAAATTAATTCCTTTTCTAAAGATAGTGAACTTAATCACTATTGCATTTGTAGTTTTCATAAATCAAATAATGAAATTCACCAATATGGAGAAACAAGTGATGTCGCTAGTTATAGCTATAACAACGAAAAACTCTTAGATTGGATTATCGATCGCTTAAATAACCAAAGTAATATAGGCCCAGCAGAAGATATGTCGCAATACTTAGCAGAATCTATTTATCCTGAGCAATGTATTATAAGTATTGGAGCGACAAGGTATACCGAGTATGGTCAGTCAAACTTCTTGAAGGCGGGAGACACAAGTATCGTTGTCGTCTTTGATAAGAGAGAGTATTGCTTTGAAGATATTCTCGGTTCTATAAAAAAGGAAAAATACCATTTGGTAAATGCTTCCTTCTTAGTTCAAATGGTACGTAATACTATTAATGCTTCTTAATCGTTCTTTAATTATTTTCCAAAGTGCAGGTTACGAAATATCTGCACTTATCTTCTTTTAAAATAAAAAATTTAGTCTAAAATCAAAAGAGGAATAGGGAGAAAAAGCATGCCTTCGATTAATATTACCTCTGATTTAGAGTATCTTGCCATTTTTATTACTGTCTTAATTCTTCCTAAAGTCGTCCAAAGGTTAAAAGTTCCTTCCGGCATTACGGCGCTGATAATAGGTATTGCTCTCAGTAAGCTCGACCCAACGATCTCTGGTGAGCCAATCTTCAGGTTTCTCTCCCAAATTGGTATTACATCACTTTTTCTCTTTGCTGGCCTTGAGGTAGAGACTTCTGAACTTAAAGAGGACAAGGGCTACCTATTTAAATACCTCAGCAAATATACAATGGCGCTCTCTATTGTCGCCTTTTCCCTCCACTCCCTTTTTGATTGGTCATGGCAGGTCGCACTTATCTTTTCTCTTGGTATACTTACACCATCGGCGGGTTTTATTTTAAATTCTCTCCACTCTTTCAACGTTAATGAGGATCATGAATATTGGATTAAATCTAAGGCCATAAGTAAGGAAATCGTCTCTATTCTCTTAATGTTTATCGCTCTACAGTGGGCCGAGCCTAAAAACATGATTTTCTCGTCTCTCTTTTTTATTGGATTATTTATCTTTTTGCCTAAAATCTTTAGACTTTTTTTCAAGTTTATCTCCCCCTATGCACCAAACTCTGAGATCCCATTTCTCGTGGCACTCTCCCTTATCTCTGGTGTTGTCTCAAAAGAACTTGGCGCCTATTACTTAATAGGGGCGTTTATCGTGGGGATTATTGGCTCTCAGTTTAAGAAAAGTATTTTTAAAGATGGTGAAGATGCCCTCTTTCGCTCGCTCTCTAGTTTCTTTAATGTCTTTCTTCCCTTTTATTTCTTTTATGCAGGGACAAAGATTGACCTCTCTCTTTTAAGCTTAAATGCTTTTCTCTATGCCATCACCCTGTTTGTTATTTTCATTCCAATAAGAATATTATTGATTAAGTCTAGTCTGACTTTTTTTATGAAAGAGATTATTGAGAACACGTATAAAGTGTCTTTCTCTTTAATGCCCACTCTTATCTTTGGGCTTGTTATCTCTGGCATCCTTATTGAGCGTAAGCTTATCCCGTATGAATATTCCTACGCTCTTATTATCTATACAATTTTAACAAGTATTTTCCCAAGTATTATGTTTTCTTTAAAGCGCTTTAAAGAGCATTGATACCATTAGGTGCCAGGTTGAGTTTGGCACCTTAGGCTTGATTGCGGTTTGGTTTTATATATTTGAAAATAACTTCATGAACATCCTTGTCCAAAATGTATCTAGTTTTGGTTTTTACTTAGACTAACGCTTCGCACCTCTTTTCAAATGCTAAATTATGGATTTTAATGAGCGCTACATTATTTTCCATGGAGTACGGCGTGATTTTAATTTTTGAATGGATGGCAAGAGTCATTCTTGTTGGTCTTATTGGTCTCTCTATTTGGTCTGTTCAGATCATGCTTGAGCGCAGGCGCTTTTTTAAATCCAACATTGTGCCCATGGAAGATTTACTATCTTTACTAAGGTCTGGAAAGAAGCAAGACTTTGAAAAGGAAGTGAAGAAATTAAACCCCGCCTTTTCTGATTCCCTAGGTGAGATCACAACGATTAAAGAAAGAGACGATCGCGACCAAATCTTTAAAATTTTTCTCCAGAGATTTCGTAATCAGGCCCAACAAGGTCTGCCGGTTTTAGGGACTCTCGGTTCAACTACTCCCTTTATTGGACTCCTCGGAACTGTCATGGGAATAATTGTCAGTTTTGGCAAACTCTCTGAAGATGGTGGCGGTACTAACGCCGTGATGCTCTCCCTTGCGGAAGCTCTCATCTTAACGGCCGTCGGACTTATCGTTGCCATTCCGGCCGTCATTGCTTTTAACTACTTCAACAGAAAGGTTAAAGGCCTAACTGAACAGCTCGTTACTCTTAAGGACTCCTACCTCATTTATCGCAAGGAGACCTAGGTATGGCGGCTCAGCTCAATGATGGTGATGGCTTTGATGATGAAGATATCACCGAAATAAATATCACACCCTTTGTTGATGTGGTTTTGGTGTTGCTAGTTATCTTTATGGTAACGGCGCCTGCCATGATGAAAGAGAGTCTCAAGGTAAATCTTCCAAAGACCTTAACTTCAGATCTTGCAGGAGAAGGTGAGCAAGTTGGTGTGGCGATCACTAAGTCTGGCCAGGTTCTTCTCAATGGAAAAATTCAAACCCAAGAGACACTACGAGAAGCTCTTGCCAGCTATAACCCAGAAACACGTTTTATGATTATGGCCGATGTGGATTCACGCCACGGGGAGCTGGTGCGCTTTATTGATCTTCTTAAACAAAATAAGCTCAACCGCTTTGCTTTGCAGGTCGAACGGGTCAATAAAGAAAGTAGTCAAGACGAAAAGGATTTAAGCGAGTGACAGCGAGCTGGGGCCAATCTCTAAGTATTCACGCAGGGCTGGCCTTACTCTTTTTAGCAAGTGTTTGGCTCTCCAATTTATCTTTTTCTCAAAAGAGAGAAATTCTGGAAGTTCCCATCGAGTTAAGTGTGCCCGATAATCCTGCCCCTCTAAAAGAAATTGATAAGAAGAAACCGGTTGTCGTCAAATCGATCAACACTCCTAAGACAAAACCGGCGAAAACGAAAAAACCAGTCAGACAAGTTTACGGTGCTTCTCGAAACTCGAACACAAGTGACGCCAAGTCTGGAATCAACTTTAAAAAAGGTAATACGCTGGCAAAAGAAGTAGATGAAAAAGTCCTCAATAAAGACGATGTGGATGCCCTGCCGACTCCAACAGAAGAGTACCTCGTGTCTCAGATGCCCCAAGTCCTCGCTGAAGTAAGACCTCAGTATCCTGAGGAGGCGAAGGCCGACAGAATAGAGGGCAGTGTAGTTCTGAGTGTTTTAGTTGATGGAAAAGGCGTCGTACGTCAGGTAAAGGTTCTTGAAGGAGAGGCGATCTTTAGGGCGCCAGCAGTCGCTGCCATGAAGAAATTTAAATTTAAACCTGCGACGATGGAAGGCAAAAATGTTGCTGTGAGAATTCGTTATACCCTGCGCTTTGTGCTGGAGATCTAGCCGATGAAGATAAAGATAAAGGTAAAAAAGATAGTGCTGACGTTTCTGTTAATGTGTGAAGCCATGGCCCTTGAAGGGTTTTTGGTGGAGAGAGGAACAAAGACTCCTCTTAAGGGCACAAATGTCTTTTTGTTGCCCCTGAAGGCCAAAACGGTTACAGGAGATGATGGGAGCTTTTCTTTTGGACCAGTTGTTACGAGTGAGAACACCTGTAAGATCATTGTTAATCTTACCGGTTACAAGAAACTTGAAGAAGAGATCGATTGCAAGACTGCCGAGGTAAAGCTCTATCTTGAAAAAATTCGCTACTCCGACTTTGTGACGACCATCACTACAAAGGCACCCAAGAGAGACGCCCAAATGAAGTCCCTCAAGCAAGAGGACTTTATCAACATGCCGGGAAGCTTTGGAGGTGATCCCGTACGGGCGGCTCAAAACTTACCTGGTGTTGCCCAGTCAGGTCCGGGAGCTCAGGTGGTTGTTCAAGGAGCAGCTCCCGATGATACCGGCTACCTTATTAATGGCCACCTTGTGCCTATCATCTTTCACTTTGGAGGCCTCGCCTCTGTTGTCGCCCCTCAAGCAGTTGATCGAGTTGAGTTAAGACCTAGTGGTTATGGCCCTGAATACTCGCGCGCCATTGGCGGTATTATTAACCTTGAAACCAAAGCCCCTCGAAACGATAAGATCACAAATACAGTTTATGTCGACATCCTCAATGCTGGAGCCGTCTCGGAAGGTCCCATTGATGATAAGCGTTCTTTCTTAATTTCTGGTCGCTATTCCTATATCGGCCAGGTGTTAAAGCTTGCTACTGAGGAAGAAGAAGATATTAATATCGACTCCGCTCCCGTTTACGGTGATATCACTGCTCTTTATAGAAAGGAGCTCTCAAATACTTGGACCTACGACAATACTTTCGTTTATAGCCGCGATGAGATTGAGTTTTTCGTCCAACGAGCTTTTGGTGATGATCCCGCTCTACGAGGAGGTCTGGCCAACACCACAGAGTTCTTTCGCTTTATTCCAAGGCTAACAGGTAAACTAGGTCCTAGGACCACCACCACTCACTCCCTCGCCATTGGCCAGGATAAGATTTTCTTTAATGTCGGTGCTCAATTTTTTGATCTTGATCGTGATGTGATTACCCACCGCTCGGAACTTGTTCATGAGTTTGATAAAAAGCACAAACTCTTTGTGGGCCTTGATAATGAAATTGATAAGGCACGCGTCTCTCTAAGTCTTCCCTCGCGCTTTAATCAAGGTGGCGTTGATAACCCTTTCTCTTCTGGAGAAGAGCGCCGTTTTAATATTGAAGGCACCGACATCAACATCGGCCCTTATTGGCGTTACAATTACCAAGCAACAGATAAACTGACTGTTAGTCCCAATATGCGCTTTGATTATTTTTCCGACACTAAAGAGTTTATCGCTCAACCGCGCACGCAAGTTATCTATCAATGGTCACCCAAACTTAAGTTGAACCTTTCTGCAGGACTTTATGCGCAACCCCCGGAGCCGCAAGAAGTCAGTGCTGAGTATGGTAATCCTAATATTACTTCCCCGCGCTCGACTCACTATACTCTGGGTTGGGAGAAAGACTTTCTTAAAGAAGGGCAAGGGCGCTTAAGTGTTGTTAATAATTTCTTTTACAAAGACCTCGATGATCTTGTGATTCCAGATTCCAACTCCATTTACCTTAACTCAGGAACAGGTAAGATCTTTGGGATGGAAGTGCAGGCCAATTATTCAAAAGGCCCATGGAGTGGTCAGTTGGTTTACACCTACCTTGATAGCCGAAGAACAATTCCAGGACAGGGTGAATTTCCGGCGCAATTTGATCAAACCCATAATTTTAATCTCATTGGTGCTTACGATCTTGATCGCTGGAGTTTCTCCGGTCGCTTTCGTTACGTGACGGGTAATCCCTACACTCCTGTCACTCAAGGAGTTTTTGATAGTAATAATGATGTCTATATTCCTATTCGCGGGCGCTTTTTCTCGGAGCGAGTGTCTTCGTTTCAACAACTTGATCTAAGAGTTGAGCGAAAGACAGTTTATGATACGTGGATTCTTTCTTGGTATGTGGATATTCAAAACGTTCTTAATCGCAGTAATGGAGAAGGCCTCGACTATGCCTTCGATTATTCAACTTCAGTGGAAGACGATGGTCTTCCAATTCTTCCAACCTTTGGTGTGAAGGGGGTTTTCTAAATGAAAATATTATCTTTAATTGCGCTTCTATTTATTCTCTTTGGTTGTGGTAACGATGATCTGCCAAAAGTTGAAACTCTGCAAGGCTTTCGGGTGTTGGGAATTGTTGCTGATACCCCTGAAGTGGCAGCTAACTCTGCTGTCACCCTTCGTCTTTTACTCACCGATGTTAATGGTGGTGGACGTACAATTTCTGGAACTTGGCGTGCTTGTCCTGATCCAGGAATTGCTCTTGGGGCCGAGCCAAGCTGCGTGGGAGTTTCTGGTGCAACGCCATCACAAGCGGTTTCGATAGATTTCTCTGATGGAGCCAGATTCAATTCTTCTTATACAAGTCTGTCTACAACCTCTGGCCAAACTTTTATTGTTACGCCTCCTGCCAACACCCTTGATGGCGCGAACACTATTCAACAAACTAACGGCAAAGGTTATGTGGTGGTCTTTCGCTTTAACGTTGATGGGCGCGAAGTACGCGCCTTTAAAACGATTATTGTCTCTAATCGCGCAGCAAAGAATACCAATCCAACGAACCCCACTACTATACTTTTAAATGGAGCAACTCTCGCTAGCCTACCCGTTGCCAATGATAAGTTGACCATCAATAATCTCACCGATGAACAAACTTATCAGGCCTTCTTCTCTAATGGTACTCTGGCAACCATCACTGAAAGTTACGAGCTTGCTTGGTATGTTTCAAGTAAGGCCAAGCTAAGTGCCGCTAAAGTTGCTGAGGGGGATTCTGTAAGGATTGAAACAGCACCTGAGGGCGGACCCTTTGTGGCCGTAGTTCTCGTGCGGGATAAGCGCGGCGGAGTTGGCTACCAAGTCGTCAATATTCCATAAAGACCATTAGGTGCCAGGTTGAGTTTGGCACTCTAAAAAGGTTCTCAGTGGTGATTTTTAACATTTACGGTTGTTCTTTCTGCGCCGCTTAGTTCACTTCGCGGCGTGAGTTGGACTCTTTACTTGGTTCAAAAAAGGTACGTGGTACTTTTTATGTAAACCTTCTTAAGGTACCAAACTCAACCTGGCACCTTTTGGGAGGAAAAATGGAGGAGACGGGCGGATTTGAACCGCCCGCACAGCTCAAAAAAGACAATAATTACAAAAACTTAGACCTGGCAAAATGCAGCATGCGCCCCCAATGCGCCCCCATTTTGAAATTCACTAAAATATTGATCACATAAACTGAAGGATCATTTTTTGGGAATTTGTAAGTATTTTTTTGAACTTTTTTAGAGTGTAGGTTGTTTTTGATAGGAGAAGTGGGTTTTTCTCACCTGATGTAACAAGGAAAATTTACTTCTTAGACATTGAACGCCAACCGCAAAGTACTACAACTTGCTTAATTTTTTACTTAACCAAATAGTGATTTGACCTATTTCAATTTTGGAAATTATTATGTCATTAATAATAAAGGAAACAATATCTTTATTCGTAACTTTCACGTTGTAACCATTCATCTTAAAAAAAACGACTGTAGAGAGCAATGCAACCCTCTTATTTCCATCTACAAAACAATGATTCATACAAAGACTTTGCAACAGGGATGCCCCTTGCTCAGCAATTGTATTGTAGTACCCTGACTGACACCTTAAAAGAGCACTTTCAAGTAGGCCCATATCCCTTACACCGGACTTTCCTCCGTGTTTCTCAATGGTCATTTTATGTAGTTCTAAAACCTCAGAAATAGAGAGGTATTCTGTAGTTTTCATTTGGCCAATTCTTTAAGGGCCTCATCAAATTCTTCGAATGCTTCAACGGATGCTTTTTTAAATGCTGGTCGGACTCTTTTTTTATTTAAAAGGTCACATACGGCCTCTGTTAAAACTGCAGAAATATCCATGTTCTGCTCTTTAGCAAAACTACGTAAATCTTCTAAAACTTTCTCATCCATTTTCGAGCTAAATTTCTTTGCGGTTCCCATAGTCTTAACCATACACCATCCGTCTTGACTGGTCAAGATACGTCATGACAAACAGTAAGCTCATGATATTTCATGGAAAGGTGGTAATGGGGAAAAGTTAACCAAAAATTTCCCCATTCCCCCCTATAATGGATGTTGTAACTGGTAGAAAAGGGGCCTCATTTGTCTTATCCGTCATTTTTTTAATTTTTAATATCCTTAAATAAAAAGCCTGTAGGACTTAATCCTAGGTAAATAACCAGAAGGTTAAAGTATGAAACTAGAAGAATTTATAAATAGATTAAACTCGATTGAAACCCCTGAGCGTTTCTCTGAGATCAAGACACATATTTTCGAAAAACTAATTGCACAATTAGAAGTTGACGAAGCACATAGTAATCAGGAGAGAAATATAGATCTTATCTTGTCTGAATTAGACAATATCGACGATAGTAAATTCTTAGCAGACTTTATGTATTCTTGTTATTTTAAACTCGGCATCCTTGATCAATTTATGAAACAAGATGACTGGGAAAGCATCCAAATCGATTCGAATGGAGAAATCATAATAAGAAGAGGTGACATGGCTCAAGTCTTAACCATAAATAAACAACTAATTCCCAGAGATACCCTCTCAAATATATCCGAACGAATTTCCTATGAGCTAGAAGAAAGGTTTGATGAGAGCCATTGTGTTTTAAAAAGAAAGTATCAAAATAAATATATTATTGAAATGGTCCACGAGTTTGTTGCAAATAAAACATGGATACGACTAACCACAGTCACCGCCTACCAAGGAGCATGGATAAAGACAATTCTGCCTGTTTAGATATCATAAATGTTATTAGCATTTTTTTTATTTGTCCTTATCGACATTCCTGAGCATTTTTTTTTGCTAATACATTAGTGTTCCATGAACCATTGTTTCTGTCGCCACTATTGCGTGGAGGTATTAAGTTATTAGAAATGTGCTTGGTGTGGCATGCTCCTGAAGAACTGGTTTACATCCAACACATACACCAGCGCCATGTTCAAATTCCTTCTTATACTTTTTCTCTAGCCAAGATGGGGTCTTCTCGGTTCGCAGTGGGTAACCAAAGAAACCGCCTAAGATACTCAGATATGCAATGCTCTTTGTTAGAATTTATTTCTCACAAAAAACACTAACTAGGAGCAAAGCATGTCTACCCACAATGTTACCAAAGCACTCTTCTTACCGGAACTTAAATTTATCAAACAAGTCTCATCAACTCGTCATAAAGATCGAGTTTTTGAAGTACTCAAATGCTCTAAATTTGAAGTTTGTCCCAAGTGTGCTGCTAAATGTTCAGTTATCTACGATCATGTTTACTCTACTATTCGTGATGTTCCACTTCGAGGGAAGAACGTGATTTTAAAAATTAAAAAGAGGCGTTTTAAGTGTAAAAAATGTAGCTCTATTTTTAGAGAACCAGTTAATGGAATTAGAAAAGGGTTTAGGACCACTCAAAGATATCGACGTAATCTCATGCATGACTCTTCAACCTTTGATACTTTAAAGAAAGTAGCTCGCAAGCACAGGTGCTCACAGTGGCTTGTTTACAAATGTTATTATGAGCAAATTGAACTTGAAAACAGAAAGCATCAAAGCCCATGGCCTAAAACTGTAGGCATTGATGAGCATAGTTTCATTCGTAATAAATTTGGCAGAAAAGACTTCACCACAATCTTTGTGGATTATAATAATAAAAAGGTTCGAGAAGCCGCATATGGCAGGTCACCTGCAGATTTAATGTCTTGTGAAAATTTATCAAAAATTAAAGGGCGAGAAGGAGTTAAAAATGTTATCACCGACCTCTCCCCTGGGTTTAGAAGTTTTGTTAAAGAGTTTTTTCCAAATGCGACTATTACAGCAGATAAGTTTCACGTGTTACGTCTTCTCTCTGGACCTCTTCAAAAGTACAAAAGAGAAGTCATTGGTAAGCAAAGAAAAAACCCTTTTAAGATGATGCTTCAAAAGAGAGGAAGTCGCCTGAGAAATCATGAGAAGAATACTCTAAGAGCGATTCTTCACTTTTATCCAGATCTTAAAGATATTTATACTGCCAAGGAAGCTCTCCACACTCTTTATGAAATCAAAGGGTACAAGAAGGCAGCTGCGGCCTTTAATCGCTGTAAGTCTTCAGCACATTTGGGACAACCATGCCTTTCTATGTCCTAACACAGCATGACTGTATTTGAACCTCTATTGTAGTTTTTTCTTCTCATAATTGTTCGTCGTCTTTTCTCCTCCCTCTCTATAATTATTTCTTCTCTTCTTCCATAAAACACATCGTCAGGAGTCACGTTGCCAAGCGATTCGTGATAGCGGTTTTGATTATAAAAATTAATAAAATTATCAACCTCTTTTCTAAGTTCGTTAGGACAGCTGTAAATATGAAGCTTAACTTTCGACTTTAACGACTTGTGATACCTCTCAATCTTACCATTCGTTTGTGGATGATAGGGACTCGCTAAAATATGATGTATATCTTGTCCGTTCAGATAGTCTCTCAAGTCTTCTGAGATCAATGCCGGTCCACGATCAGACACAAGGTTTAGGCATGCTCTTCTTATCAAGTCCTGCCTTGTCACAAGCATCATCCAGCACTTCAATAAAGTCGTCCGCTGTCATCGAGTCTTGAACTTTCCAACTAATAATCTTTCCAGAAAAATCATCAAGAATTGAAATTAAATAAAACCAGCCCCAGCCTTCAACGTGAAGATAGGTCGCATCTGTTTGCCATTGCTCATTCACGTACTGTGGTTTTGAGTGATACTCTTTTGCTGCTGGAAAGCTATCTACTTTTGTCTCTCTTACTAGGCCGTTACTTTTTAAAACTCTGTACACTGTCGACTCACTCACGCTGAAAACTGAATTATCTGTAATCGTAAAACTTATTTCACGACAGGACTTTTCTGCTTCACTTTCAGCAATTTCTAATATCGTCTCCTCTTCCTTCGGCGTGATGGCATTCCATTGCCTCTTAGGTGCTGGTCTTTTGTCTTTAAGTCCCGTAAGCCCTTCACGCCGAAGTTTCGAGCGCCAACGATAGTAAGTCGATCTTGGTATATCAAGACGCTTGAGTGCCTCTGTGATTTTAAAACCACTTTCTTCCACTGCTAAAAGCAGTGTCATTTTTTCATCTGAGTTCATTCGCTTAAACCTTGATCTACTTAGACAAGTATTCCCAACGATTTTTTTAAGCGAACGTTTTCGAGCATTTGCTCAGCTGCGGCCCTACGGAGGTCGGAGTTCTCTGACTTGAGAGTTTTAACTTCATCAGCAGTAGCGTTTCTTTTAGTTTCTAATGTGAGTCCATTTTTACCAGCATCGAGAAAATCCTTAGAGCATTTATAATAAGTAACGCTGGCAACGCCTTCTCTTCTGCAAAGTTCGGCAACTGTGATTTCCCCGCGAAGACCTTCTAGAACGATCTGAATTTTCTTTTCTGCGGAAAAGTACTTGCGGGTGGCCTTGTTAATTTCTCTAATATTTTTACTCATGATTTGCTCCTTTCACTATTATTAGTGAAGTTAAATGTTGGAGCATGGAGCAATGGGTAAATACCGACTAACATACTCAGGATATTAGTCGGTATTTACCCATTTTGTCCCACATGTTAAGAAGACACACAGGCTACTATAGGAGAAGGCTACTAAAAGAGTAGCTTTTTCTTTGTTCGGCTTTGGAAACAAAACTAACCATTATATAGTACATCTCTGGAACCTTTTTCTCTTATTAATTTATAAGTAGGACTTATTCTACTTTCTTGTGCCAGAGATTATTGCTACTTCAAATTATGATAATGCCTCTTCCTCTACATCTTTTCAGTAATTTAGAAGAATCTTAACTGAATTATTCTGTAAATTAGAACATTGTCATAAAATTATATAATTAACTTTAATCGTAAAGATTTAGTATTTTAGTCCGAATGGCACAAAATCCTTTTGCTAATTATAAATTTTAAAAAAGTTCGGCGATGCAATAGTTAGCAATATCATTCCAATTGTGTTCCTAATATAAGGAAAATAGTTAGAGCTCACTTTTAAACCTGCAGGAGTTAAGATCTCAGATATTTTCCCTTTGTTCTCATTAAAAACAGACCACTTCTCTAAGTCACAAATATTGATGAGCTCTTTCATTTCGGCCCTCACACTTTCCATAGAATGAGGAAGCTCATACTCAAATGGCCATCTCGGTTCAAAGAAGTCAGCAAAAGCGCTCGCTGAAGTTAAGTTCTCTCTGACTCCCGCACAAAGAGCAAGAGAAGGTCTCTTATATTTTTCAAGGCTTTGGCTCATCTTCGAAAAGTAGGACGAGTGTATCATACCGGTCCATCCCCAACTTAATCTCATATGACTACTCCTAATTTTTTCAGGTACAGATTTCCAATCTGTTACTCCATACCATTTCACAACAGATACTTCCCACTCCAAGAGCAAACCTGCCATAATATTCCCGACGAGAGTTTTTGTATCTAAAAAGAGTCTTACCAAATGACGATGATTCTCTAGCGCTGTTTTTTGTTCCTCTGAGCCTTTTTCCTTTTTTGTAGCGAGATAGAGCAGGCTAGATATTAAAAGATTTTTATAATCAGGAAGTTCATAGCTTAAAATTAAGTCGACCTTTTCTAACCCACTTGCTCTTTTAGCTTTATCAAGAATTTTGGTGATATCAAGACCTGAGCTGTAATCCCAATGATCAAAATTTTTCACTAATAGAAAATTCTCAATGTCTAAGTTTTGTTTCAATCTAGACCCTTATATACTCCGGACACATTTACATGGCTAATCATGTATAATAATTTGTATCCAGGAGAGCAAGGTGGGAAGAGTCAGTTATACGCCAGAGTTTAAA
>Ga0129324_10000346_pt1 | contig 34333 bp, 35 predicted proteins | sample CPBDNA_7_FD_96879 | JGI IMG/M metagenome (GOLD analysis project Ga0129324, IMG submission 96879) | Freshwater to marine salinity gradient microbial communities from Chesapeake Bay, USA - CPBay_Spr_15_0.2_DNA | ecosystem: Environmental > Aquatic > Marine > Coastal | place: USA: Chesapeake Bay...
ATTGAGCAATACAAGCGCACGGTCAGACCAATGTTTATGGAGTTTGTGCAACCGTCGAAGCAGTATGCCGATATCATCGTGCCGCGCGGCGGCAAGTCGCTGATCCAACGCGTGACCGATGAAAGCAAAGTGCCGCTGTTCAAGCATTTGGAAGGCCTCTGCCACACATATGTGCATGCCGATGCTAATCCGGACATGGCGGAAAGCGTGGTTGTGAATGCGAAGATGCGGCGCACCGGCATTTGCGGCTCGACCGAGAATTTGCTGATTGATAAAGCGGCGGCGCCTATGTTGCTGAAACGCTTGGTCGATGGCCTGACGGCGGCCGGTTGTGAAGTGCGCGGCGACGCTGAAAGCACGGCGATGGATCCCCGCATCAGCGCCGCATCCGATGACGATTACGACACCGAATATCTGGACAGCATTATTGCCGTGAAACAGGTCGACGGCTTGGACGATGCGATTGCGTTCATTCGTGCGCACGGCTCTGATCATACCGATGCCATCATCACTGACGATGCCGATGCCGCCGAAGCCTTTATGAACCGTGTCGACAGTGCGATTGTGATGTGGAATGCCTCGACCCAGTTCGCTGACGGCGGTGAGTTCGGCATGGGTGCGGAAATAGGTATTTCGACCGGCAAGCTCCACGCTCGCGGACCGGTTGGCGTCGAGCAACTGACATCGATGAAATATAAGGTGCGCGGTACAGGGCAGACGCGACCTTGAACAACACGCAAAACGAAACGCAAAGGAGAACATCATGACCGCAACTTGGACAGTATACCTTTCTGGTGAGATTCATTCGGATTGGCGGGAGCGTATCCATGCGGGCGTGAAAGCCGCTGGGCTGCCGGTGGAATTGGTGTCGCCCGTCACCGTGCATGAAGATTCGGATGACTGTGGTGTGGCGATCTTTGGGGCCGAGGCGGATAAGTTCTGGCACGACCGTAAAGGCGCGCAACTGAACGCGATCCGCACGCAGAACTTGCTGAAAAGCGCCGATATCGTGGTCGTTCGTTTCGGTGAAAAGTACAAGCAGTGGAACGCGGCGTTTGATGCCGGCTATGCCGCAGCGATGGGGATTTCCTATATCACCCTGCATCCGACCGAGCACGACCATGCGCTGAAAGAAGTCGACGGTGCCGCCAATGCGGTCGCCCGCGAGCCTGAGCAAGTGGTCGCTGCCTTGGCCTATGTGATCAACGGCGTTATGCCGCAAGCCCGCGCCGACGCGGCAGAGTAGGCTTTCTGTCAATTTCACCGCATCGCCGTATCGGTGTGCTCGGGGGATCGTTTAACCCGGCGCATGAGGGGCATCTGTATATCAGCCGGATGGCGTTGAGGCGCCTTGGGCTGGATGAGGTGTGGTGGCTGGTGTCACCACAAAACCCGTTGAAGCCGACCAACGGCATGGCGGAATTCGCACGTCGGATGGCGGCGGCGAAAGACGTCGCCGCAGCGGAGCCACGAATTCGGGTCAGCGATTTTGAACAGGTCCGTGGGACCCGTTATACCGCCGATACCGTGGCAACCCTAGCGCGGACCCAGCCCAGGTCGCGGTTCGTGTGGCTGATGGGGGCTGACAACCTGTTGCAAATTCATCGCTGGCATCGTTGGTCTTCTATTTTTAATACGGTTCCCGTTGCAGTATTTGGTCGTCCGGGGTACTCTTTAAGGGCTACATCTGGTGTAGCAGCCCGGCGATTTGCTCGGGACCGGTGGCCCCAAGCAGCAGCGAAGCGTCTGGCAGATGCGTGTACGCCAGCCTGGGTGTTCTTGAAAATTCGCGAACATCCCGAATCGGCGACCCGTATCAGGGCGCGCGGCGGGTTTTAGCCGTGTGTTTAATCTGGGGGTTGATGTCGTAGCTTTGCGGCATACATTTGAAAAAACGTGGTGAAAAGGAGCCTACCCATACCAAGCAAACGCAAGCTTTCACCGTCGGGAGATGCTCTCTTGGCGTTGGTTGAAACTTCGCTCGATGACGACAAAGCAGAAGACGTTGTTGTTATCGACCTCACCGGCAAGACCTCGATCACGGATCATATGGTCATTGCCACAGGCCAATCCGGTCGACAAGTCGGCGCTATGGCCGACCACCTCTGCCAAAAAATCAAGGCGCTGGGCTACAAAGACGTCGTTGTTGAAGGCGCCGGTCAGGGTGACTGGGTGTTGATCGACGCGGGAGATGTCATTGTGCATTTGTTCCGACCTGAGGTCCGTGATTTCTATGACCTCGAAAAACTGTGGACCGCGCCGGACGTGGTTGCTGCAGCGGGACCGGATGCTGTATCGGGCGCACACGTTTAAATAACGTGCGCCGTTGTGCTATTTAATCGGGCGTCTAAAGCGCGATCTTTAGGCGTCGCATATGCGGGGTGACGATGTGCGGTTGACCTTGATTGCTGTCGGGCGTGCGAAACGCGGCCCGGAGCGTGATCTTTTTGAACTCTACACAAAGCGGATGCAGCCATCCCTTGACCTGATTGAGGTCGAGGAAAAGCGACCCCTGTCTGGCCCTGAACTGATGGCCCGAGAGGCCGAATTGATCTTGGCGAAAATCCCGGACGGCGCGCACTTGGTGGCGTTGGATGAGCGCGGCAAAGCGATGTCGAGCCGCGCTTTCGCTGGCTTTATGACGACCGTCCAGGATGACGGCGTGCGCGATCTGGTATTTGTGATCGGTGGCGCCGACGGCCTTGATACGGTTTTACGCGAACGTGCTCAACGGGTGCTTTCGTTCGGGCCGCAGACCTGGCCGCACATGCTGGTCCGCGTGATGCTGGCCGAGCAAGTGTATCGGGCGCAAACAATCCAGGCCGGTCACCCGTATCATCGTGATTAGGCGGCTTTTCCAGCCGCTGCCCGGATGCTAATGTCCGGCCAATTCAAATTACCCTGACCATGGAGACGAATATGACGGATATCACGTTGGACGCTGCTCGTACGATTGTCGCCGCTGCGCGCGCGAAAGGCCAAGAAATGGGTCTGAAACCCTTGACCGTGGCGGTGCTTGATAAAGCCGGCAATCTGAAAGCGTTGGAGCGTGAAGACGGATCGTCGAACATGCGGCCAGACATTGCGATCGGCAAAGCCAACGGTGCGCTGTGCATGGGCCTGGGCTCGCGCGCGCTGTTTGAGCGCGCCAAGGCTGAGCCGTTCTTTATCCAAGCGATGAATGAACTGGCCGGTGGTTCTTTGGTACCTGTGGCAGGTGGCGTCCTGATCAAAGATGATCAAGGCCTGATTGTTGGTGCGTGTGGCATCACAGGCGATATCTCGGACAATGATGAAGCCGCGGCAATCGCTGGCATCGAAGCTGCCGGATTCGTCGCCGACGGGGGCTGAACGGGTTCAAATTCCCCCTCAACTCCCTATATGCATGGTGTATGATCGATCTATGAAAAGGCGCCGGCGATGACACAGAACCGACCGAAACCCGTTGTACTCTGCATTCTCGACGGATGGGGCGAGCGCGCGGACGCATCTGATAACGCGATCTCCAAGGCTGAGACGCCGACGTGGGACGCAATGGTCGCAGACTTGCCGCGTTCCCACCTAAATGCGTCGGCAGGCGAGGTCGGGTTGCCGGATGGGCAAATGGGCAATTCCGAAGTTGGCCACATGAATCTGGGTGCAGGCCGGGTCGTGTTGCAGGAACTGCCGAAGATCGACAAAACCATTGCCGAAGATACACTCAAAGACGAGCCGGCATTGGTCGATTATATTGCCGCACTCAAGGTAAGCGGTGGGACCTGTCATCTGATGGGCCTGATGTCGCCGGGTGGTGTGCATTCACACCAAGATCACATGGTTGCCTTGGCCGATGCGGTTAGCGCTGCGGGCATTCCGGTACGTGTGCATGCGTTTATGGATGGCCGCGACACGCCGCCTGAACACGGGGCGCGGTACCTGCAGAAATTTGGTGACGACATCGCAAATTTGCCGGACTGCCGCATCGCCACCGTGGTAGGTCGGTATTATGCACTGGACCGCGATCAGCGTTGGGAGCGGATTGGCAAGGCTTACGACTGCATGGTTTCGGCTGTGGGCGATAAAGCCGATAGTGCCAAAGCGGCGGTGCAGGCATCCTACGCCAACGATGTGACGGACGAATTCATCCTCCCGATCGTGATCGGCGACTACGCCGGTATGAACGACGGTGACGGGGTGTTGATGGCGAACTTCCGCGCTGACCGGGCGCGGGAAATCATCTCTGCACTGTGTGATCCGGCTTTCGATGGGTTCAAACGTTCAAAAACTGTTGAATTTGCAGCCCAGCTTGGGATGATGCAGTACTCAAGCGCGCACGCTGATTATATGACCGCGATCTTCCCGCCGAGCCAGCTTACCAATATTTTGGGTCAGGTGGTCTCCGAAGCCGGGATGACGCAGCTTCGCATTGCCGAAACCGAAAAATATGCCCACGTGACGTTTTTCTTGAATGGTGGGCGCGAGCAGGTGTTTGACGGTGAAGAGCGTATCCTCGTGCCGTCGCCAAAAGTCGCGACGTATGATTTGCAGCCGGAAATGTCGGCGCCCGAGGTGACGGATCATCTGGTGGACGCGATCACTGGCCATAAATTTGACTTGATTGTCGTCAACTATGCGAACGGCGATATGGTTGGCCACACCGGTGTATTGTCGGCAGCCGTCAAAGCCGCGGAAACCATAGACGGCGCCCTGAAGCGTCTTCAGGATGCGGTGGTGGACGCGGGTGGCGTGATGTTGGTAACGGCGGATCACGGCAATTGTGAGCAGATGGACGATCTGGAAAACGGCGGTGCGCATACGCAACACACCCTTAACCCGGTTCCGTTTATTATGGTCAATGCACCGGATTATGTGGCCGGATTGAACGATGGTCGGCTGGCCGATGTCGCGCCGACGCTGTTGCGGCTGTTGGGTTTACCGCAACCAGCCGAGATGACCGGCCATAGCCTGATTGAGGAGAGCACGGCTGAAACGCGCGCGGCGGAATAGCTCAGACGATTTAATACGACGTCTCGGTGCGTTTGGGACGGCGCTGGTATTGTGCGGCCTGATGTCCGCACACCCGGCTTTGGCGCAAGAGCGCAAAGCGACCGGCGAAGACCTCAAAAAAATTGAACAGCGCATTGATGCGGAAAAATCCGCAGCTGAACAAGCGCGCGCGAAGGCCGAAATCATGGCCCGCGATATTGATAATCTGCAAAATGATCTGGTGAGCGCCGCCAAAGCTGTGCAGGGGCACGAACAGCAGGTCTCAGAAATCCGCACACGTCTTAAGGCTTTGGAGCGACTGCGGACCCGCAAAACGGCTGAACTGCGTGACGGGCGCGTCAAATTCGGTCGTGTGTTGTCGGCGATGGAACGGATTGCCCAATTTCCACCCGAAGCTCTGATTGCGCAGCCGACGAAACCTGCCGATACCGTGCGAACCGCGATTTTGTTGCGGGCCGCGGTGACACAGATCGAAGCGCAGGCGACAACGCTTCGCGACGAGTTGAATTTTTTGGTAAAAGCGCGAGTTGAGATTCAGGAACGTGAGCGTGCGCTCATTGAAACCTCGGCGTTGTTGGACCGTGAACGTCGGCGCTTGGGTGCATTGATGGCGCGGAAAAAAGTCCTTAAGCGTCGCGCCGATAAAGAGGCGGTGGCGGCTGAGCAACGTATGCAGGCGCTGGCGGGCGAAGCCAAGACGTTGCGCGAACTTATAAAAGGGATTGAGCGCGAGCAAAAACGCGCCAATGCCGCGCCATCTGCACCGTCCCGCTCGACCGTAGCGGCCAACACGGTGCGCCGCGCACTCAGGCCGATCAGCAAGGCGCGCGGCGCGCTGACACAACCGGTGGTCGGCACGCTGACGGGACGTTACGGTGATAAGACAGATGCCGGATTCGCGCGAAAAGGTATGACCTTGGCCGCGCCCCCTGGTGCCCAGGTCACCGCGACCTATGATGGCACCGTTGTTTATGCAGGAAAATTCCGTGGCTATGGGCTTCTCTTGATCATCGATCATGGCGAGGGATATCATACACTGCTTGCCGGGATGACCCGGATAGACGCGGAACAAGGTCAGCAAATATTGGCGGGTGAACCCGTCGGCGTCATGGATAATGCAGCAAACGGCCAACCTATTTTATATGTCGAACTGCGCCGCGACGGCCAACCGATTAATCCCCAGCCCTGGTTGGCGGCACGCAAAGGTGAGGTAAACGGATGAAACGAAGAATGATCTCCAAAATCGGTACCACGGTCGGCGCGTCGATTGTCGCTTTCGCCATTGGCGCCGGTACGGTGATGTGGCCTCTAACGGGGTCTGCCGTCGACGCCAAAAAGAACGACGAAGAAACCTATCGCTTGCTGGCGTTGTTCGGGGATGTTTTTGAGCGCGTACGCGCTGATTATGTCGAGCCGCCGAGCGAAGAGGAAATGATCGAAGCCGCGATCACCGGCATGTTGGCCGCACTTGATCCGCATTCGAGCTATCTCAACGCCAAAAGCTTCCAAGATATGCAGGTCAACACACGGGGCGAGTTCGGTGGCTTGGGAATTCAGGTCACTATGGAGCGCGGCGTCGTAAAAGTGATTTCTCCGATTGATGACACCCCGGCGTTTCGTGCCGGCGTCGAAGCGGGCGACTTTATTACGCATTTGGACGGTGAGTCGGTGCAGGGTCTGACCCTGGCCGAAGCCGTCGATAAAATGCGTGGTAAAATTGGCAGCGATATCTTGCTGACCGTGGTCCGTGAGGGGCGTGAGCCGTTCGACATCAGGATTACCCGCTCGGTGATCAAAATTAAGTCGGTACGCTTCCACAGCGAGGGCAAAGTCGGCTACGTAAGAATTACATCATTTAACGAGCAGACCGATAAAGGCTTGGAACGTGCCATCGATAAGTTGCGCGAAGAAATCGGCCCGGACATGCAGGGCGTGGTCCTGGACCTCCGCAACAATCCAGGCGGTCTTTTGGACCAAGCGGTTGCGGTCTCGGATGCGTTTTTGGATCGGGGTGAAATCGTTTCAACCCGCTCGCGCAAGCCGGAAGACACCCAGCGCTTCAATGCACGCGAGGGGGATCTGGCCCAAGGGCTACCGATCGTCGTGCTGATCAACGGTGGTTCGGCGTCGGCGTCCGAAATCGTCGCCGGTGCGTTGCAGGATCATCGCCGCGCCGTGATCTTAGGCACCAAATCGTTTGGTAAAGGCTCAGTGCAGACGATCATGCCGATTGCAGGTAACGGGGCGATGCGTTTGACAACGGCGCGCTACTACACGCCTTCCGGTCGCGCGATCCAAGCTAAGGGTGTCGAACCTGACATTGAGGTCAAGCAGGCAAAGCTTGAAGAAATCGCCTCGACCCGTCCGCGTCGTAGTGAAGCAGACTTGCGCGGCGCACTTGATACCGACAAGGCAAACGATGCGGATAAAAAAGCCGACGATGCGGAACAGCCGAGTGTTGATGGTAAGGATGAAAAAGAAGTGGATTACCAACTCAGCCGTGCTGTCGATTTGATCCGTGGACTTGCCATCATGTCGCCGCAAGCGATGAAGGCGAAGTGATCGTTGGGCCCTAGAGTGTCGCAAAATCTTGAGCAACGGCCCGCGGTTGGTGTGGGCCGTTGCCGTTTGCGGAGGGTGTTGTGAAATTCCCCAAGCTGTTCGGCAAAAAGAAATCAGACGACGATGATGACGATTTCGAAGATGAAGACTTCGACGTCGTAGATCTGGATGAGCATTTCGATCCTGCTGATGAAGTTATGAAAGATGACACCGACGCAGATGCGCAGGGAGGTGCCGACGACGCGCATGCGGACCTAGAAGATGAGATGATGGTCGGTGGCGAACTCGAAAGCGACGAGATCGAATTTGATGACGATGACGACGACGAAGAAGATGATGACGAAGACGATGAGGCCTCGTCGCGCAAGAAGGCGATTATGTTTGCCGCGTTGGGGATGGCCGTTGTTTTGCTGAGTGCGCTGGGTGGGGCAGGTTGGTGGATTCTCTCAGCACCGTCCGAGACCGCGTCCGCCGGAAAGAATGCACCTGGCACGGTTGAAATGTCGATGCCCGCTGTCGGCGGGACACTGAATGCGCGGACCGCGCCGAGTGAAGTGCCTGTAGAAGGTGAGAGCACCATGGCCGCGGCGCAACAATCACAACAACCAGCAGAGCCGGGCGCAAGCGCTTCGATGCCGGCTGAAACCGAAGGTGTGCCAGCTGCCACGCTCAATACGTCGCTGAATTCATCCCTGAACTCATCTTTGAACGACAAAGGCGCGTCGACAGCTGGGGGTGGCCTTGTATTGCCGGCCGTTGCCAGTAGCGCGTTGACGCGTATTCCTGACCAGTCGAGTGCAACGGATCAAAGCCAGGCGTTGGCCAATGCGCCAGTGCGTGCCTTGCTTGAAGAAAAAAACGGCATTGGCGAGTTACCGAAAATCGGGCCGAATCAGGTGGCTTCGTGGCAAGTTTATGCACGACCGATTGATCCAGACTTGAGCGGCCCTCGGGTTGCGCTGATGATCGAGGGCATTGGGCTCAGTCGGCAAGCGTCTTTGGCTGCAATCAATAAGCTGCCGCCTGAAGTGAGCATGATCTTGAGCCCATACGGGCGCGATTTGAATGACTGGGTTTTCCGTGCCCGTCTGGCGGGGCACGAGGTGTTTATGTCGCTGCCCATGGAGAGTGAAAATTTCCCCATGGAAGATCCGGGCCCGCTCGGTTTGGATACGCGCATCCAGGTGGTCGAAAATGAACGGCGTCTGGAGAATGTGATGGCGCAGGCTGGTGGCTATGTTGGTTTGGTGACGTTTATGGGATCACGCTATATGAAAGCCGAAGGGCAACTGACGAAAGTGTTGGGCACGCTCAAGAACCGTGGTCTGATGTTTGTTGTCGGTGGCAATCAAACGCGCAACGATGCGTTCCCGATTGCTGAAAAGCTAGATCTCGCACGCATGCAAAGCCGGATGTATATCGATGACATCCCGCGTATTCAGCAGATCAGAACCAACCTTGATAAACTCGAAAGTCTTGCGACGGACAACGGCGCGATCTTGGCGATTGCGCGCCCGTATCCGGTGACGATTAAAAGCATTGTCGACTGGGTGGCGACATTGAAGGACAGGACCGTAAAACTGGTTCCTGCATCGGCTGTCGCAACCTATCCAGCGACGCCTCAGTGAGCAAAGACGGTCTTGCAATGCCCGCATCACCGGAAGGCTATCGCCCGTGTGCGGGTGCAGTGGTATTCAACGATGATGGCAATGTCTTTGTGGGCAGGCGCAGCGATCTCGGGCCAGAGGTCGAGTACGCATGGCAATTCCCGCAGGGCGGTCTTGATAAGGGCGAAGATGTTGAAGCTGGAGCCCGCCGTGAGTTGTACGAGGAGACCGGTATCCGCTCAGTTAGCTTGCTGGGCCAGCATGATACTTGGTTGACCTATGATTTTCCTGCCGAAATGCAGGGTAGACGGTTCAAGCGGTATCGAGGTCAGGCACAAGCATGGTTCGCCTATGCATTCACCGGCGACGTCACTGAGATCGATCTTGCGCATCATGGTGCGCCGGAGTTTCAGCAGTGGGACTGGGTGCCCCTAAAAACTGTGCCTTCGCTGATTGTCCCCTTTAAACGCACAGTTTACGAGGCTATTGTTGCCGCATTTGAACCATATGCTGCAATGAAGAGCCAGGGATAAGAAAATCATGATGATGTATCTGCAAGTCATCGGGGGCTTCATTGTTCTCTTGGTTGCCGCTGAGGCAATGGTGCGGGGCGCTGTTATCCTCGCCGAAAAGATGGGCATCTCGCCGATGGTGATCGGCATGACCGTGGTCGCTTTCGGTACATCGGCACCGGAATTGGTTGTCAGCTTGGATGCCGCCTTGGGCGGTTCAGCGGGCCTCGCGATCGGTAATATCGTCGGCTCGAACATTGCCAATGTTTGGTTGATTTTGGGTGCGGCCTGTTTGGTGACGCCAATTTTAGCGAAGCCGGGTGCGCTCAAGCGTGATGTGGCGATGTTGATCGGTGGCTCGCTTTTGTTCGTTGCGCTGTGCAGCTTGGGCGAGTTGAGCTTGATGGCCGGCATCGTACTTCTCATTGTTTTTGCTGGCTTTATCGTGACGTCATACGCGCGCGGCAAAGGCGACCCCGAGGTTATTAAAGAGCAAATAGAAGAATTAGAGGAACTTGAAAAAGGTATTCCGAAAAATGTCCCGGTTGCATTATTAGCGACCGTCGCGGGTATTATCGGCTTGGCATTCGGTGCAGACTTGTTGGTACAGGGCGGTGCTGAAATTGCGCAGTCCTTTGGCGTGTCCGATGAAGTCATTGGTCTGACATTGTTTGCGTTTGGCACATCCTTGCCAGAGCTTGCGGCGTCTGTGGTCGCGGCTTATCGGGGGCATCCGGATGTGGCCATCGGCAACGTTATTGGCTCGAATATCTTCAATATGTTGCTGGTTGGTGGCGTCGTGGCAACGGTTGCCGGTCTGCCAGTGCCGGGCCAAGTCCTCATTTTTGACAATTGGGTTATGTTGTTGGCCGTCGCCATGTTGATCCCTGTGTTGTTGGGCAAAATGAAGCTAAGCCGCCCCTATGCTGGTATCTTTTTGGTTCTGTATTTTGCGTATGTCGGTTCGCAGGCCTATGGCGTCGAGCGCCTGTTGGGAGCTATTTAAGGCGTTATGCGTAATGTTCTGGTCACTGGTGGCGGTAAACGCATCGGTCGTGCCATCGCCGAGACATTGGCTGGCAAAGGCTGGGGTGTCGCAGTTCATTATAAAGGTGCTGCCGAGGATGCGGCTGAAGTTGTGGCGGGCATTGAAGCCGACGGCGGGCGGGCGCTTTGTGTAAAAGCTGACTTAGAGAACGAAGATGAAGTGCGTGCAATGTTTGCCGCTGCAGCCACAGGCCTGGGGGGGCTATGCGCCGTCGTCAACAATGCGTCCGTGTTTATCGGCGACGATGTGCTGAGTGAGGGGCGCACTGTATGGGACCAGCACATGGCGGTGCATGTGCGCGTGCCTTTCGTGCTCTCCCAAGAATTGCTGAAACACCTTGGTGACAAGGGCGCTTTGGATAAAATGGGTGCTGTGATCAATATCGTCGATCAGCGTGTGCTCAATCCATCGAAGCATTTTTACAGCTATACGCTATCGAAGATGTCGCTTTGGGATCAAACCCAGGTACTGGCCCGGGCGATGGCGCCCCATGTGCGGGTCAACGCGGTTGGCCCCGGGCCGGTACTGCCGAGCACGCGTCAAAGCGACGAAGACTTCGAACGTCAGGCTCTGCAAACACCGTTGCAGCGCGCCGTCGACCCGCGCGAGATCGCGGACGCGGTGGCGTTTCTTCTTGACGCTTCGTCGGTGACGGGCCAAATCATCGCCGTGGATTCCGGGCAGCACCTAAATTGGGCGCATGAGACCGAGGAAACGTCGCCCCGGGAATAGGCGTTGCGGGCCACTCAGCATACGGTGGCTTTTTACAAATGACATGACTGCAATCAGGAGATGACATTGAGCATTGAGCCGAAAGAGGTCTTAGGGCCACTGCATATCGCCGATGCGCGTCAGCGAATTCGTCATGTTTTCGTGCGTGATTTGGTCGTGCTGGCTTTTATCGGCATTCACGATCATGAGAAAACCGCCCCACAGCGGGTGCGTGTGAACCTAGATTTGGCGGTACGCGAAGCTGAAGGCGGCTTAGAAGATGACCTTGTGAATGTCGTTTGTTACGAGGGTTTAGTGTCGGGTGTTCGTAATATTGTCGATTCCGGCCATGTCGGCTTGGTTGAAACCATGGCCGAAGAAATCGCCGGCATGTGCTTGGATGACAATCGGGTCCGTTCCGTGCGTGTGCGTGTAGAAAAATTGGATATATTCGACAATGCCGAAAGTGTCGGCGTTGAAATCGAACGATTTAATCGCGAAGTATAAATCGTTAATAACTTCAATATTATTTGCAGATGTTTATCTATCTGCGGGCGCGACCGGCGCGTGTTTTGCACACGACAGTGAATGTTGCTGCCATATGACAGATTAATTTAGCTAACATTTTTCTATCGCGGTTAAATAAAAATTATCCTTTTAAATCAATATGTTAAGATGATGCCTAAAAAATAAGCAAAGTGATTAAACCCCATTGATTCATAACGATTTTTCCAAGATCGCGGTATTATCAACATGGTTATCCACAGAAGTCGTGGATAGGTTTATGGTTAATTGCATCGCTATGAGTGATGTTCCTGTGTGTCAGTTGACGAAGCTGTCTTGATCGGCGATCTAATCTCTATGGTTGAGCGTTCAAATATCGAGTTGGTGCCGGCAGAGGGCGTGCCTGAGAGCGCAGATCGTGGCGCCGAGGCCATCAAAGCGCGTTTGAAGAACTTGCCGTCGACCCCAGGCGTCTATCGCATGCTGAACGAGGCCGGTGACGTGCTGTATGTCGGCAAAGCCAAGAATATCAAACGCCGCGTCACCAGTTACACCAATCTAAACCGCCAATCGATTCGCATCCGCCGCATGATCGCGCAAACGGTTGGTCTGGAAATCGTTAAGACCGAGACCGAAGCTGAAGCGCTGCTGCTGGAGTCTGATCTCATCAAGCGCTATGCGCCGCGCTACAACATTCTGCTTCGCGACGATAAATCGTTCCCGATGATCCTGATCACCGGCGATCATGACTACCCGCAAATCGTCAAATATCGAGGCGTGAAAGGCCGTAAAGGAGAATACTTTGGGCCGTTCGCCTCGGTATGGGCGGTCAATGATACGTTGGCGTTGTTGCAGCGTGCGTTCTTGCTGCGTACGTGCTCGGACAATGTGTTCGCCAATCGATCGCGACCGTGTCTATTGCATCAGATCAAGCGTTGTGCAGCGCCTTGTGTGGATCGGATATCAAAGCCTGACTACGCCCGTTTGGTCGAAGAAGCCCGCGCGTTCTTGACCGGCGATAGTCAGCGGATACAGCAGGCCTTAGCAGAGCGAATGCAGGCGGCGTCTGATGAGCTGGAATTTGAGCTCGCTGCACAGTACCGGGATCGTATTCAAGCGCTGACGCGTGTGCAGTCCCGCCATGAAACCATCAATGCCGGGTTGGACGAGGCTGACGTTATCGCGCTGCATCAAGAGGGCGGTCAGACATGCGTGCAGGTGTTCTTCTTTCGGGGTGGGCGCAATTACGGAAACCGTGCGTATTTTCCAACCCATGCCAAAGAAGACGGCCCTGAGGAAGTCATGGAGGCGTTTTTGGGTCAGTTCTACGCGCGCACTAAGCCGGCGCGCATGATCTTAACATCGCATCAGATTCCGAACCGCGGATTGATCGAAGAAGCGTTGAAGGTACGCGCTGAACGCAAGGTCGAGGTCCGGCGGCCTACTCGGGGCGAGAAGAAGCGCGTGTTGGACACCGCAACGATCAATGCCCGCGATGCTTTGGCGCGCCGAATGTCGGAAAGTGCGTCGCAGCGCCGCCTGTTAGAAGGTTTGGCCGAGGTACTTGATTTGGACGCCCCGCCGTCGCGGATCGAGGTGTATGACAACTCGCACGTGTCGGGCACAAATGCGGTCGGCGGTATGATTGTGGTCGGGCCTGACGGGTTTATGAAGAATGCGTATCGCAAGTTCAATATTCGCCGCGCCGGAAGCGGTGGTGCGTCCGGGGGCGATGATTATGACATGATGCGCGAAGTGCTGGAGCGGCGTTTTTCACGGGCCCAACGTGAAGATCCGTCCCGCACCTTGGGGCAATGGCCGGACTTGGTCTTGGTCGACGGCGGTAAAGGCCAGCTATCGTCTGCGTTAGAGGTATTCCAGCAACTCGGTATCGATGATGTCCCGGTGGCCGCCATTGCCAAGGGGCCGGATCGCGATGCTGGGCGCGAGAAGATTTTTATGCCTGATAAAAATGCGCCGATACAGTTGGGGCACAAAGACCCGGTATTGTATTTCCTACAGCGCATCCGTGACGAGGCGCACCGTTTCGCTATTGGGACGCACCGCGCAAAACGCGGTAAGCAGGTGCAACGCTCAATCTTGGATGAGGTGCCTGGTATCGGAGCGATGCGCAAAAAGGCATTGCTGCATCACTTCGGCGCCGCGCAGTCGGTTGCCAACGCCGGCGTAAAGGATTTGGAAGCGGTCGATGGGGTCAGCCGTGCGATGGCAAAAAAGATCTACGACTGGTTTCATCCCGAAACATAAAACGATTATGAAACGACATCGAAATCCTTGGCCGTGTGGTTTCCTCTCTGCGTCGAACCTGATAGAACAACGCGGTGGTCACGGGCGGGGTGCCCTGTATACGTTTTAGCCGAACTTTGGGACGCGGGCATATGCTCACCAAAATTCCGAATATGCTGACGATTGCACGGATTGCGGCAATTCCGGTGTTGATACTGGTGCTGATCTTTATGGATGCACCCTTGGCCAATTGGTTGGCATTCAGTGTCTATACAGTCGCGTGTATTACCGATTTTTTTGATGGCTATTTAGCTCGCTCACTCGGGCAAACGTCGGCGTTTGGTCGGTTTCTTGATCCGATTGCGGATAAATTGCTGGTTGCTTCGGTGTTGCTCGTCTTGGTTGGCGTGGATCGAATCAACGATATCACCGTATTGCCAGCGGCGGTGATTTTATGCCGTGAGATTTTGGTTTCAGGCCTTCGCGAGTTTCTGGCCGAGGTGAAAGCCGCGATGCCGGTGACGGTGTTGGCCAAATGGAAAACCGCCATCCAAATGCTGGCGTTGGGCTTTCTGTTGGTCGGCCCGGCGGGCCCGATGTTCGGCCCATTGAGTACCACCGAAATCGGTGTCATTGGTTTGTGGGGGGCTGCGGTGCTGACGTTGATAACCGGGGCCGAATACCTAATCGCTGGTATCCGCCATATCGCTGTCGCCGATGCACGTGAAGACAAAATTGCAGCGGCAAAGGCAGAGGTCGATCCTGGTGATACGCATCGCGCTGGTTGATTTCCCGGCGCTGGCATATGATATTTTCGGCCAATAAAGCGACAACAGTGCACGAGCAACGGGAACGCGTGACGATGAAGGTATTTGGCTTTGCGGGATGGAGCGGCAGCGGCAAGACGACACTGGTGAAGTCGGTCATCCCAGCATTGATCGCACGCGGCTTTAAGGTCTCAACGATCAAGCACACGCACCACAATTTTGATATCGACCGGCCTGGCAAAGACTCTTTTGAGCACCGCGCCGCCGGCGCCCAAGAAGTTGTTATCACTGGCGCGGCGCGATGGGCTTTGTTGCATGAAAACCGCGGCGAGGCCGAGCCTAGCATCCAAGACATGCTGGCCCGCATGGCGCCTGTCGACATTGTATTGATCGAAGGCTTCAAATCGTACCCGCACCCGAAGTTGGAAGTGTATCGCCCGGAAGTCGGCAAGCCATTGCTGAGCCCGGACGATGACAGCATCATCGCGGTGGCCTCGACCGCATCGCTGGATGTCACGGTGCCGCAGTTGCCGCTGGATGACATCGACGCCGTGGTCGACTTCATTATCGAATTCTGCGATTTGGTCGAGGAGCGCCGGAATGGCGCAGCTTAAGGACGATTGCTTTGCCTTCGGCGACGGACTGATCCCGTTTGAAGATGCGATGCGCGATCTTATGGGTCGTCTGGATACCGTCACCGAGGTTGAAGTCGTGCCGATTACGGAGGCGACTTCCCGCGTACTTGCATCTGATATCGTCTCCACCCGGAACGTGCCGCCGCATGACAATTCCGCTGTCGACGGCTATGCGGTGTTCTTTGATGACTTGAACGCAGCAGCGGACACTCGACTGCCGGTCACCGGGCGCGTTGCGGCGGGACATCCATTGGGGCGAGCGGCTGTCCGGGGCGAAACGGTACGTATCTTCACCGGCGCGCCGATGCCGGATGGTATGGACACCGTGTTTATGGAAGAAGACGCCAGCCCCGACGGTGATCACGTCGTGTTGCCGCATGGCTTGAAGCATGGGGCGAACCGTCGCTTTGCTGGTGAAGACATCAAGATCGGCGATGTGATCGTGCCTGCCGGTACGCGGCTTCGACCGCAAGATATTGGGCTCGCCGCGTCGATTGGCTTGGATCATATCCGCGTGCAAACGCGACTGCGTGTGGCCGTGTTTTCAACGGGTGACGAAGTATGCGAACCGGGCACAGATGCCCCGGAAGGGTGTATTTATGACGCCAACCGGTTTGCGGTGATGAGCTTGCTGAAAGGTCTCGGCGCGCAGGTGACCGATCTCGGTATTCTCCCCGATGACGAAGACACCATCGCCGACGCATTGCAGGCGGCCGAGGCTACGCATGATGTGTTGATGACATCGGGCGGGGTTTCTGCGGGTGAGGAAGACCACGTCAAAGCAGCGGTTGGCCGTCTCGGCAACATTCATTTCTGGCGTCTCGCGATCAAGCCTGGGCGCCCGATCGCGTTGGGCCAGGTCGGCGATGCAGCTTTTATAGGGCTTCCCGGCAACCCGGTTGCCGCGATGGTGACATTCTTGATGATCGCGCAGCCGATGTTGCGCCGCCTGAACGGTGAGCTCGGCTATGCGCCGGTCCGCGTGCCGGTGGCGGTCGGCTTTGACTATAAGAAAAAAACTGGGCGCCGCGAATGGGTGCGGGTGTGTTATGAGTATGATGCCGATGGATCGCCGGTGTTGGCGAAGCATCATTCCAGCGGTGCCGGCATTCTGACATCGATGGCCGCTGCAGATGGCCTCGCCGAAATTTCCGAAGACATTAAGCGACTGGCAGCGGGCGAGGTCGTGACCTACATTCCTTTTAGCGGCCTTTTGACGACCTGATAGCAGGATGAAATGGTGAAAATTCTTTATTTCGCATGGGTGCGTGAGCGGACCGGGACGGCATCAGAAGACGTGGCGTTACCGGACGGTATCGCCAGCGTCAAAGATTTGGTTGAATGGCAGCGCGGACGCGGTGACGGATTCGCAGAGGCCTTTGCTGAAGGTGATTTGGTGCGCTGCGCAGTCAATCAGTCTCATGTCGCCCTCGACCATCCGGTTAAAGATGGTGACGAGATCGCATTCTTTCCGCCGGTTACTGGGGGCTGAAGATCATGATCCGGGTTCAAGAACACGATTTCGATCTTGGTCAGGCACTCAAGCTGTTGACCGATGGCAACCATGGCATCGGTGGATTGTGTTCGTTCGTCGGCCTGGTCCGTGACATGGCTGGCGATGCGGCGGTCGGCGCGATGACGTTGGAACACTATCCGGGCATGACCGAAAAGGCCTTAGAAGAAATCGAAGCCGAGGCCTGTGCCCGCTGGCCATTGCAGGCGACCCTGATCGTCCATCGGGTCGGCAAACTCGAGCCGGGTGATCAGATTGTCCTGGTGGCAGCAGCATCGGCGCATCGTGAAGCGGCTTTTGATGCTTGCCACTACCTGATCGATTTTCTGAAAACCCGGGCGCCATTTTGGAAACTTGAAGATACGCCCGACGGGCCCAAGTGGGTCGACGCCAGAAATAGTGATGACGAGGCGACACGGCGCTGGATGACTCCCGCATAAGCTGTGCGGATGGCCTTAGACATCTTTTATTCCCTGTTATAGTTTTTGTGCGCGGAGGATCGGCAAAGGTCGGACGTGTGAATAAACAAAAAATGACGTCAGGGAGTGTCGCCGCGATGGCGAAACAGAGAATGGGCCACGAGGCGCAAGGCCGCGCACATCCTGCTGTGCGTGTTCTTCATGCTGATCTTTTGAATGGAAAGATAAGCCGCCGCGAATTTTTGCGGACAGCAACATTGTTGGGTGTTGCTGCGCCTGCGGCGTATGCCATGTCGGGCGCCATCGGGGCCGATGATTTAATAGGTCAGGCCTATGCGGCAACGGCGAAAGCCGGGGGTGTGCTGCGGGTGTCGATGGAAGTACACGCGCTGACCGACCCGGCGCAGTTTGCGTGGTCGCCGCAGGCTAACCTTGTGCGCCACATGTGTGAATACCTGACCATCACTGGCGCAGACAATGTGACGCGGCCATATTTGGCTGAGCGGTGGGCCCCGTCAGACGATCTCAAGACATGGACTTTTTATCTGCGCAAAGGCATCAAATGGCACAACGATGATGACTTCAACGCCGATGATGTGGTGTTCAATTTGACGCGTTGGTTGGACCCGGCCACGGGATCATCGAATATCGGTTTGTTCGCGGCGATGACCAGTGGTGATAAAGATAATCGACGAATGACACCAGGTGCGGTGGAAAAAGTTGATGACCACACCGTGCGTCTGCACCTGAACTCGCCGGTGTTGTCGATCCCAGAGAACTTCTACAATTACCCAACGATGATTGTGCATCGCGATTTTGATGGTGACCTGTCGAAAAAGCCTAATGGTACCGGCCCGTTCACCCTAAGCGAATATACAGTCGGGGAAAAAGCGATCTTAAAACGCGTGCCGGGCGCCTATTGGGGCGGCGACGTGTATCTGGATGAAATCCATTATTACGATCACGGCTCGGCGTCGACGGCACAACTTGCGGCACTTGCGTCCAGGCAAGTCGATATGACCTTTGATTTTGACATGCCGTCGTTGGAACTCGCCGCCAGTTTGCCCAACACCAAGGTCTATGAAGCAATCACGGCGCAGACCGGCTGTATGCGGATGCGGTTGACCGAAAAGCCGTTCGACGACCATCGCGTGCGCTGTGCCATCGCCTTCGCTGCAGACAACACAGCGTATTCACCGCAGGTGTTCCGCGGGCGCGGGCTATTGGGCGAAAACCATCACGTTGCACCAATTCATCCGGAATATGCAGCCCTACCAAAAATGCAGCGCAACATCGCTGAAGCAAAAGCATTGCTGGTTGACGCCGGCTATACTGACGGGCTCGATATCAGCATCGATGTCGGCAACACCGACGGCCCGTGGCAGCAGCATTGTTGTGAAGTCCTAAAACAACAGCTGGCGCCGGCGGGTATTCGATTGTCATTGAACGTGATGCCGCCGGCAAAATATTGGGATGTTTGGAACAAGGCGCCGTTCGGCCTGACCGCGTGGACACATCGCCCACTCGGCACGATGGTGTTAAGCTTGGCGTATCGTAGCGGTGTGCCTTGGAACGAGACCGCTTATGCGAATCCGGCCTTCGATGCGGCATTAACGGATGCGGAATCCCAGATTGATGTGGGTGACCGTAAAATCAAGATGGCAACGGTGCAAAGTATTCTGCAAGATGATGCTGTCATGGTGCAGCCGGTTTGGTTGCCAAAGTTTTTCCTCGCGCATCAAAAAGTGCGTAATCTAGAAGCGCACCCGACCCAGTACCACCAATTCAATAAGGTCTGGATCGATTCATAAATCTTGAGCAGATTTATCTGACCTTTGCCTAACGGAGCCATCTGAGGATGTTGAAACTCGCAGCAAAACGCTTCGTGTCGATGATCCTTATTATGGTGACCGTGTCGTTCGCGCTGTTCGCATTGTTCGAGCACAATAAGCTCGCGGTCGCCGGCAAGGTCCTTGGGCCGTATTCAAGTGAACAGCAACGCCTGATCTGGTTGGACGAAAACGGCTACGATGCGCCGTTCCTTATACGTTATGTGGATTGGTTAGGTGAGCTTGCGCAAGGGGACTTCGGCACCTCCATTGAGTTGAACGTGCCGGTTGCTGATGTGTTGTGGCCGCGTCTTGGTAACACGGCCATCCTCGCCGCAGTGGTGTTTGCGGTTATGATACCGTTGTCGTTGATGTTAGGGGTGCTGGCGGGACTTCGGGAGGCATCCATTCGGGATCGCACGATCTCGATTATTTCGGTGATTACGACATCGGTGCCGGAATTCGCTTCAGCGACATTATTGACGGCGATATTTGTGTTTTGGCTGGGCTGGCTGCCGGGCACGTCGGCGATGTCTGCGGGGTTCAGCTGGGCAGAAGTTATCCTGCCGGCAGCCGTGCTGGTGATCTACGATTTTGGCTATGTGACGCGCATGACCCGGGCCGCGATGATTGACGTGATGACGTCCGACTTTGTGCGCACGGCTATCTTGAAAGGCCTGCCGTATCAGCGTGTGGTGTTTCGCCATGCGCTCCGTAACGCTTTGATCGCGCCGTTTACGGTGATCGTGTTGCAGATGAATTGGCTGCTGTCCGGCGTGATCATCGTCGAAGTGTTTTTTGCCTACAAAGGATTTGGGAAGCTGCTGTTAGATGCGGCCCTGTTTGGCGACATCTACGTGATCGAAGCGTGCACGCTGATCGCCGTTTTGGTGGCGGTGGCTTCGCAGTTTATCTCTGACGTCGGCTACATGGTGCTGAACCCGCGTATTCGTTTTGATAAGGTGCGCGCCTGATGGCGGGGGTATGGGCACGCCTGCGTGAAAGCCCCTTGGCGATGCTGGGGTTGTTGCTGGTGGTGTTCTGGCTTGTGCTCGCACTTCTGGCCCCGGTGTTGCCGTTGTTGGACCCGAATGCCGCGTTGGATGCGTTCAAGGCACCCTTGAGTACAAGTGACGACGGAATCACCTATTGGCTGGGCACCGATCATAAAGGTCGCGATATCTTGGCGCGGGTCATCTTCGGTGCGCGTCAGGTTCTTTTGTGGACGATATTGGCGAGCGCTGTCGCCTATGTCCTCGGCATCGCCATGGGCCTCACTGCAGGGTATTTAGGCGGCTGGTGGGATGAAACGGTCTCGTTTGTCGGCAATGTGTTGTTGTCGTTCCCGGTGATGGTTTTGTACATCGTGATCATCAGTTATTTGGGCGCAGGCGGGCTGAATATCGTGCTCGCGGTCACCTTTGCGTCGGCACCTGGGATCATGCGTATTGTCCGTGCGCTTACCCTAGATTTAAAACATCGGGATTATGTTGCCGCAGCGCAAACACGGGGCGAGTCCAGCCTCTATATTATGTTCGTCGAGATACTGCTGAACGCACGGGGGCCGTTGATGGTCGATGTGTGTTTGCGGCTCGGTTATACCACCATCACCATTGCGATGTTGGGATATCTTGGCTTGGGCCTGCCACCACCGGACCCGGATTGGGGCAAGATGATTGCGGAGACGCAGCCGCTCGGCAGTTTTGCCGGGCACATGGCGGTGGTGCCGGCGCTGGCGATTTCGTCGCTTGTGTTGGGCTTTAATTTGCTCGCCGATGGTCTTCGGGAAAGTACGCTCGATGCGTAATGCCAGCCCCCTGCACAAACCGGTTCTCGCCTGCCACAAGCTGTCGGTAACATATGCCATGCGGGGCCGTGACGTTGCTGCGCTCAGGGATGTCGATCTGCATGTGATGTACGGTGAGGCGATTGGGATTGCCGGCGAGTCGGGGTCGGGAAAATCCACCTTGGCGCTGGCCGTGATGCGTTATTTGGGGCGGAACGGCGTTATCGAAAACGGCCATATTTTGTTTAAAGATCAGGATATGACGGCGTTATCGTCTGCCGCGCTGCGCCGTGTTCGCGGCGCCGGCATCGCGATGGTGTATCAAGACCCTGCGGCAGCCCTGAACCCGGCAATGCGTCTGGGCGTGCAATTGGCGGAAGCGCTCACCTGTCATGAAGATCTGTCTGCAGATACGGCATGGACACGGGCGCGGGACATGTTGGTGGCGCTCCGTGTCGCAGATCCTGAGCGGATCATGAACGCTTATCCGCATCAGGTGTCGGGCGGCCAGCAACAACGGGTCGTGATCGCCATGGCGTTGTTGGCGAAGCCCGATGTGTTGTTGTTGGACGAAGCCACCACGGCTTTGGATGCCACTGTTGAGGCTGAGATCGTCGCGTTGGTCAAAAGTCTTGCGGCAAAGCTCGGTACCGCACTGGTTTTTATCTCGCACAATCTCGCATTGCTGCGCCGGACCTGTGATCGCCTCTATGTGATGCAGGACGGCTGCGTGGTAGAGAGTGGCCCGAGCGAAGATCTGTTCAAGGCCGCGCAGCATCCGTATACGCAAATGCTTTTCGCGGCAATGGTTGATATCACGGCGCCGGTGTCGGTGCGCGAGATTTCCGGCGATGTCGTCCTTGCGGGCAATCAGCTCTCAAAATCCTTCAAGACGGATCAAGGCACTGTGCATGCAGTCAAAGATGTTAGCATCAGCGTGCGTGCGGGCGAGACCGTTGCGATCGTCGGTGAGTCCGGGAGCGGCAAGACGACGCTGGCGAGGCTCTTGATCGGCCTTGAGGTAGCAGATGTTGGTACCGTGTCCCTGCACGGCAACGCGCTTGTTAATCTTGCATTGTACGCGCGCAATCCTGAAGACGTGCGTGCACTGCAGATGATCTTTCAGAATCCCTCAGAAACGCTCAACCCGAGCCGGCGTATCGGTGTGCAGTTCATGCGGGTTTTGCGTAAGTTGGGGGTCGCCCAAAGCGACGCCGATGCACGTACGCAGGTGGTAAGTCATTTGGATGCGGTACAACTGCCGTCGTCGGTCGCAGGCGCGTTGCCGCACCAATTATCGGGCGGTCAACAGCAGCGCGTCGCTATCGCGCGTGCTTTTGCCGGCAACCCCGCCGCGATCATCGCAGACGAGCCGGTGTCGGCGTTAGATGCGTCCGTGCAGGCGGTCGTGCTTGAAGTGCTTGCCGAGATGCAGCGAAATTTTGGTACCAGCGTTTTGCTGATCAGCCATGATCTCGGCATGGTGCGCCGTGTCGCAGACCGGATCGTCGTGATGTACAGGGGGCAGGTTGTCGAAGAGGGCGCCACACAAGCGGTTTTCGAGCCACCGTATCATCCATATACAGAAGCTTTGTTGTCTGCGATATCCGGCGAAACGCCGCCTGATCTGCCGACGCCGACGCTGGATCATACTCTGGCACTTGGCGGTTGCGCATTCGCGGCCCGGTGTCGGCATCGGCTTGGTGACCTCTGTGTGACCGACGCGCCACCCGTGGTCGCGTTAGCCGGCGGTCATCGTATCCGCTGCCATTTGAATTTCTCGGGTCATTCACATTAGCCGATTGATCGAAACGCCAGACTGAATACTATTTAGGTGTATTGAGGACACGGCTCAGGGGAGTCCATGTCATCCATCGTCACGCGCATCACGTTTTTGTTCTGCCCAGGCTATGCGTGCGTCAGCTTCGTTTGCGCCGGAGAACGACAGCGCGCGGCCAATTTTTTTCCGGCCAGAGGTTAAATGCATGGGATTACGTGCCTGTTGAAAGGGGCATGCGGGCGGCGCGATTTCTAAATCGACATGAATAAAGAACTAATCGCATTATTAACGTATTAACGATTTAAATCGTAGTTTCGCATCTATGAGGTTCGATGAGGCCTGAGGCCTCTGGATATATCTTCTGAGGAGATGCTTCAGTGCCGGAGACAGTTTATTCGACGGTTTACGATAAAGGCGCGGTGATTTTCAAGCAGGGGGATCATGGTCAGCATGCGCTGTTTATTGAGCGCGGCACAGTTGACGTGATCATCCAGAAAGATGGTGCGGACCTCACCATTGCGACACTTGGCGCCGGGGAAATCATTGGCGAAATGTCGATGATCGACGATGCGCCACGCTCGGCCAACGTTATTGCCACCGAAGAGACTGAGGTTATCGTTATTCAACGTTCGCGCTTTATCGCGCCGTTGACCTCAGCCGATCCGATGATGAACTTGATTTTGCGTGTCGTGCTGACGCGTTTTCGCGATGCTCAGAATCGTTATTCAGGGATCTCACGCGATCCGAACAACGAAGATAAGTCCTTAGATGAAATTCGCCGCCTAGCGTTTGAGCGCATCAATGATGAACGCGATTTGATGCAGGGGCTCGAGGCACAAGAATTTGAGATGCACTATCAGCCCTTGATCGATCTTAAAACCCGCCAGCTTGCGGGTGTCGAAGCGTTGATGCGCTGGCGCAAACCTGATGACAGCTTTGTGTCACCTGGGCATTTTATCCCGCTCGCCGAATATACCGGTATGATCGTCGAGCTTGGCCGTTTCGCGCTCGAAACCAGCCTTGCTGACCAAGTGCAGTTTGTCGACGCGTTTAAGCAGTCTTTTCCTGGTGCCAGATTGCCGTTTATGAGCACCAACGTGTCGGGTCTGCAACTCTCCGATCTGGAGGAAATTGATCGCATCGCCGAAATTATCCATAGAAGTGGCGTTGATCTTACCCAGGTGAAACTGGAAATCACCGAAACGTTGATGGTTGAAAATCCGACGCATGCGGCGGAAGCCTTGAAAAAATTGAAGGCGCTGGGCCTCTCGCTTGCAATTGACGACTTCGGAACCGGCTATTCGAGCTTGAGTTACCTGCACATGTTCCCGCTCGATACCCTGAAAATCGACCGTGCATTCGTGAATAGTATGGACGATTCGGAAAGCAGCCGACGCATCGTCCATAGTATTGTCGGTCTTGCCTCGGCGTTGGAAATGAACATTGTCGCCGAAGGGATTGAGACCGAGACGCAGGCGGATGCCCTCAAAGCGCTTGCCTGCCATTACGGCCAGGGCTGTTTCTTCGCCAAACCACAACCGGCCCAGAGCATCTTAGAATTGATCCGCGGCGGCAAAACTTGGTGAACTGTGGCGCCACTTCACACTTCCCTGACAGCGTGCGACACTCCCCGAAACCAAGGGAGGGCACACATGAAATACACACTAGGCGAAAGACAGGTTACAACCCGGGGCGACGATTATTGGATCGCACCAGGTGCACATGTGATCGGCCGCGTCACGCTCGAAGCTGGCGCCAGTATTTGGTTCGGCGCTGTGCTGCGCGGCGATAACGATCCGATCATCATCGGTGAAGGTTCGAACGTGCAGGAAAACAGCGTTCTGCACACCGATGAAGGGTGTCCGCTCACCGTCGGTGCCAACGTCACCATTGGCCATATGGCGATGCTGCACGGGTGCACGATCGGCGATAATTCGCTGATCGGAATCGGGGCGGTGATCCTCAACAACGCCAAGATTGGCAAGAATTGTATCATCGGGGCGAAGGCGCTGATCACCGAAGGAACCGTGATTCCAGACAATTCCCTGGTCGTCGGTGCACCGGGCAAGGTTATCAAAGACGTTGGTCCCGCCGGGGAAAAACAGCTGCTTCATAGTGCACAGCATTACGTCGAGCGCGCGCGCCTGTTTAAGGCCGAGATGCTTGAAGACGGCATTTAAGGGCGGGTAACTTATGCTGCCGATTGATCACTTTCTGCGCGCCGCCGTGCGCTTTCCAGATCGCACCGCGATTAAGGACGGTGACCGCGAGGTCAGATATGCGGATCTTGCGCGTCAAGTGAATGCGCTTGCCGCAGCCCTTCAAGATATCGCGCCGGCACCGCAAGGCCGGGTCGGTATCTGTGCCTATAATACGGTTGAGCATCTATTGGCTTGGCTCGCGGTGTTTGCGGCAGGGAAGACGTGGGTGCCACTCAATCCTCGCAACGGTAATGACGAGCTGAAACGGATATTTGAGGTTACGTCGCCCGAGATTGTTGTGGTCGACGCGGACTGCGCCGATAAACTCGAAGCGGGAAGCGCCTATCGGTTAACCGGCAAACCCGGTGCTGGGGATACGTCAGATACCACGATTGCAGCATTGATCGAAAAGTTCGACGGTCAAATGCCGGTTCGTCACGACGTGTCGCTGGATGACCTGCAGGCGATCAAGTTTACCGGTGGCTCTAGCGGTCAACCAAAGGGCTGCATGCAGACGTATCGTGTGTGGAACACCTGTATTACCTCCATGCTGCTGGAATTCGGTTTCAATCAAGATGACCGGAATTTGCTGGCCGCCCCGATGACTCACGGAACGAATACTTTGATCATGCCGACGTTTGCGGTCGGCGGCACCCAGGTGTTTATGGGGCCGTCAAAGCCCGAAAGCATCATTGATGCGATTGAGCGGGACCGTGTTACGACGATGTTCCTGCCGCCAACCGTGATTTATATGATGATGGATCAGCCCGGCATTGATGCGCGGGATTTTTCTTCGCTTAAACATATGATTGTCGGTGGCGCCGCAATCCGTAAAGACGAAGTGCCGCGCGCGATGAAGATTTTTAACAATGCGCTGGAAACTTGCTTTGGCCAGACAGAGGCACCGCAGATTGCGATTTGTATGCGCGCCGCCGATTGGCAAGATCCGGAAAACTGGGCGTCGACGGGGCGGGCCACCTGCAACACGCGCGTAGAGGTGATGGATGGCGATGGCAACATTCTCGCCCCCGGCGAAAGTGGCGAGATCGTGCTCAAAGGCGACTTGGTGATGCGCGGTTACCTGGATATGCCCGATAAAACTGCTGAAACCATCATTGATGGTTGGTTGCACACGGGCGATGTCGGGATCATCGATGCACGGGGGTTCGTCTATATCAAAGATCGGATCCGCGATGTGGTGATCACCGGCGGCTTCAATGTGTATCCGAGTGATGTCGAGGCTGTGCTCGGCCAGCATCCTGCGGTAACCGAGTGTGTGGTGTTCGGCATCCCCGACCGTAAATGGGGGGAGGTCGTAACGGCCGCTGTCGAAGTGCGGCCTGGTAGCAACGCGGACGCCGCCGAGATCGCGGCGTTCGTCAAAGCGCGCTTGGATTCGGTGAAAGCGCCAAAGGTCGTGCACATTGTCGACGCGCTGCCAAGGAGCCCGGTTGGCAAAGTATTGCGCCGCGAAGCCAAGGTGATGTTTGCAAATCCAGAAGGAGAGACTGCCGCATGAGTGCTTCTAAACGCGATGCGCCGACAACCCGGTTGGCGACGCATAGCAACGAAGAGTTGTATTACCGGGATGACGGCCTGGTCGCAGACTTAATGGGCAAGGTATCGTTCACCGAAATGATGTTCCGCCACATTATGGGGCGCACACCAAAGGCCGGCGAGGTGGTGATTTTGGATGCCGTCCTGGTGACGCTGATGGAGCACGGCCTGACGCCGAGCGCAATCGCGACACGGCTGACCTATCATTCAGCACCTGAGGCATTGCAGGCAGCGGTGTCGGCGGGCTTGCTTAACGTCGGCTCGCAATTCGTCGGCACCATGGAAAATGCGGCGATGTTGTTGACGCGATTGCTGGGTGATCCTGAGAATTTTGAGGCCAATGCGCGGGCCGAAATCCGTGCGTGCCGGGCCGAGAAGCGCGCTCTCCCGGGCTTTGGACATCATCTGCATAAGCCGGACGATCCGCGCAGCGAACGCCTGTTTCAGATCGCCATCGAAGACGGCGGCGTGGCCGGCACCTATATCGATGCACTCAAGCGGTTTTCGATGTTGGTTGATGACGAGCTTGGGCGCCACTTGACCATCAATGCCACGGGTGCCGTTGCCGCAGTGCTTTTGGAAATCGGCGTGGCACCGGAAATCATGCGGGGATTTGCCGTGATCAGCCGGGCTGCCGGCTTGGTTGCACACATCCGCGAAGAACAAACGACACCGACCGCGCGTCACATTTGGGACACCGTTGAAGACACGATCCCCTATGTCGGTGCAGCGCCCATTCACGAAAAATAAGTCGAAGGACATAAAGATGTTTTGGAAAACCAATGAGCCGCACGGCTTGCCGCATGACCCGTTTAAAAGCTGCGTTGTGCCGCGTCCGATCGGTTGGATATCGACGATCAGTCCGGACGGCGTCGCGAACTTGGCGCCGTACTCGTTTTTTAACGGCGTTACGGGTGATCCGCCGATGGTGATGTTCGCGTCTGGCGCACGTTCTGCCGACGCGCCGAAGGACAGCATTTTTAATGTCGAGCAAACCGGTGAATTTGTCTGCTCCATGGTCAGCTTTGACCAGCAAGACGTGATGAACCAAACCAGCGCGCCTTATGACCCTGACGTTGACGAAGCCGTCGCAGCCGGTATTGCGATGGAGCCCAGCGTCTTGGTGAAGCCGATGCGGGTCAAAGATGCGCCGATCCACTTGGAATGCACGTACTTTGACACGATGACCCTGCCCGCAGACCGAAACGGTGCCGGCAACGCGATTTGTGTCGGACACGTGATCGGTGTGCATATCCGAGACCATGTGCTCAAAGACGGCCTGATCGACCTAACCCTGATCCGCCCATTGGCCCGGCTCGGCTATATGGACTACACCTCGGTCGACAACATATTCATCCTCAAGCGCCCAAAATCGGTGGACGCCGCGGAGTGAGGCTGCTGCGTTAGATAATGTTGCCGACGATGCGGGCGATACGTTCGCGCACCATCCCGCTGATTTCGCTTTGCGGGGTGTTACGACCACCTGCGTAAACCGCGACCCCCGTCCGAATCACTTTTTTGATGCTGCATTTTTCGCTCTCTGAATTGTTACGTTCATGCATCTTTAACTCTAATTTTGGTGAAATTACTTCCTCCTACATTATTAATTTTGATGTGTGTTGTCGATTCTCTTTCTCTTCCTGCGTGCAATGGCCGTCTCCGTTTGCTCTATGCAAAACCCTGGGCTATTTTTTCGCACCCTTGGAGGAGAAAAATGCCATGCCGACCACGTTGATCTTAACCGCCGCAGACGGGCACACCTTTAGCGCCTATAAAGCCGAGCCTGAGGGCCAACCGCTGGGCGCTGTCGTCGTCGTACAGGAAGTTTTCGGCGTCAATGCGCACATCCGCGATTTGGTCGAGCGTTGGGCGGCGGTGGGCTATACCGCCATCGCACCGGCGTTATACGATCGCTGGGCGCCGTCGTTCGAGGTTGGTTACGAGCCCGCCGATATCGACAAAGGGCGGGCACTGAAGGCGACGGCCAACGAAAACCTGGAAAAAGTGATCAGCGACGTGGAGGCTGCCCGCGCTGCTGTTGCCGATGCTGGACGTGTTGGCGTTGTCGGGTATTGCTGGGGTGGCTTTGTGACGTATGTGGCTGCGTGCCGGTTGAACGTGCAGGCGGCCAGCGGTTATTACGGCGGCGGCATCAACGAAGTTGTCGACGAGACCCCAAAATGTCCGACGATTTTGCACTTCGGTGACAGCGACGGCTCGATTCCGATGGATCAGGTTGAACTGGTCCGCGTGAAGCACCCTGACATCGGCGTGTACGTATATGAGGCCGGCCATGGATTTCACTGCGATATGCGGGGCAGCTTTGATCCGCGCGCTGCGGCGATCGCCGGTATGCGGACGACGCAGTTATTTGAAACCGTCATCCGGCGCGGGGAAAAAGTATGAGCGATCACGCAACGCTGCCGATGATCGGTGTTCTCGGCGGTAGCGGGCTGTACGAGATCGAAGGCCTGGAAGATCCGCGCTGGGAAGCGATGCGGACGCCGTTCGGCGATCCTTCTGACGAGATTTTGCGGGGCCGGCTGGCTGGGGTGGAGATGGCATTTCTGCCGCGTCATGGACGGGGTCATCGGATTCCGCCGTCGGATTTGAATTACCGCGCCAATATTGATGCTTTGAAGCGCTTGGGGTGCACCGACGTGTTGTCGCTGTCGGCATGTGGCTCGCTTAAAGAAGACCTGCCGCCGGGGCACTTCGTGGTGGTCGATCAATTCATCGACCGTACGTTTGCGCGCACGAAAAGCTTTTTCGGTCCGGGCCTTGTGGCACATGTCGGTTTTGGGCATCCGGTCTGTGGGCGACTTGGTACGGCGTTGTCGGACAGCCTAAAAGCACTCGATATTGCGCACACCAAGGGTGGTACGTACTTGGCGATGGAAGGTCCGCAGTTCTCGACACTTGCGGAGTCGAACTTATATCGAAGCTGGGGCTGTGATGTGATCGGCATGACCAACATGCCCGAAGCCAAACTCGCCCGCGAGGCTGAGATGTGCTATGCGACCGTTGCCATGGTCACCGACTTTGACTGCTGGCACCCTGATCACGACCACGTTTCCGTCGAAGCGATCATCGCGGTTTTGATGGGCAATGCGGATAAGGCGCGGAGCTTGGTCAAAGAAATTGCCCCGCGCTTGGCTGGTCGCACTCAAAACTGCCCGCAAGGCTGTCATACGGCTCTTGAGCATGCGGTGATTACGCAGCCTGATGCCCGCGACCCTGGCTTGGTTGCCATGCTGGACGCCGTCGCAGGCCGTGTGCTGTAAGGGAATTTCATTATGAATGTCGACGGTACGCACTATCGCACCATTTGGCTGGCTGCGGATGGCTGGGCGGTCGAAATTATTGATCAGACCAAGCTGCCGTTTAATTTCGAGACCGTACGACTTGAAAATGTTGAGGATGCGGCGGTTGCGATCAAAGACATGCTGGTGCGTGGCGCACCGCTGATCGGTGCCACAGCAGCCTATGGGATGGCGTTGGCCATGCACGCCGATCCGTCGGATGTCGCGCTGGAACGCGCCTATGATAGATTGCTATCTACACGTCCAACGGCGGTTAATCTGCGCTGGGCGTTGGACGAAATGACCAAGCTTTTGCAGCCGTTGGGCGCAAATGCGCGGCAAGCGGCGGCCTATGCGCGGGCTGCGGAAATCTGTGATGAAGACGTCGATATCTGTTCGGCCATCGGGGATCATGGTGCAGCCCTTATTAAGGCGCGCCACGACGAGACCGGCGACACCGTTCATGTGCTGACCCACTGTAACGCTGGCTGGCTGGCGACGGTGGATTGGGGTACGGCGTTGGCGCCGATCTATAAGGCGCATGATGCCGGTATTCCCGTGCATGTGTGGGTCGATGAGACGCGGCCCCGCAACCAAGGTGCGAGCCTTACCGCTTGGGAGCTTGGCCGCCACGGCGTGCCGCTGACTATCATCGCGGATAATGCGGGCGGTCACTTGATGCAGGAAGGGCGGGTCGATATGTGCATCGTCGGCACCGACCGTACCACCGCGTCGGGGGATGTCTGCAACAAGATCGGCACGTACTTGAAGGCCTTGGCCGCGCACGATAATGACGTCCCGTTTTACGTCGCACTGCCGTCGCCGACCATCGATTGGACGCTGGATGATGGCCGCGATATCCCAATTGAAGAGCGTGCCGCCGATGAGGTTACGAAGATCCAGGGCAAAACCGAATCTGGGGAGGTGATTACCGTTGAGATCGTCCCCGAAGGTGCCAACGCCGGCAACCCGGCCTTCGACGTCACGCCTGCGCGCATGGTCACTGGCTTGATTACTGAGCGCGGTGTCGCCATCGCATCAAAGCAAAGCTTGGCCGAAATGTTTCCAGAGAAAGCCTGACACGAGTTTATCAGATAGCTTTTTGCGGGTCGCGTAACGCGCTATAATCTGGGCAAATATAAAAATGCCCGGAGGAAGCTATGAAAATCAGCGACGCTCAGCTCAAAGAATTCGATGCGCGCGGCTATTTGTTTATGGAAAACCTATTCACGCCGGATGAAGTGTCGGTGCTGAAAGATGCTGCGCTTAAGATCTATGACACGGACCGCGAAGAGGTTTGGCGCGAAAGCTCCGGCGCGCCTCGGACCGCGTTTGCCGCGCACACCTATGACGAAGCGCATAAGCGCCTGGGCGCCCATCCCCGCCTGATCGGGCCTGTGAAGCAGCTTCTCGGCGAAGACGTCTATATGCACCAATATAAGATCAACGCCAAAGCCGCCTTTGATGGCGAGGTTTGGCAGTGGCATCAGGATTACGGCACCTGGGCCCGCGATGACGGCATGCCCGAGCCTCGCGCGATGAACATTTCGGTGTTTTTAGACGACGTGACGGCGGCGAACGGGCCGTTGTTGTTTATTCCGGGTAGCCACAAAAAAGGCGTCGTCGAGGCCGGTCACGATCTTGAGACCACCAGCTATCCTTTATGGACGTTGGACCGTGAAAGCGTGCGTTCCCTTGCTGACGAAGGTGGTGTGGTCGCGCCGACGGGGCCTGCGGGTTCGGTGTTGATGTTCCACGGCAATTTGGTGCATGCGAGCCCCCCCAACATCAGCCCTTGGAACCGGGTCATCGTGTATTTGAGCCTTTGTGCGGTTTCTAACCACATCACCAAATTCACCCGCAAGGAGTGGATTGCGCACCGCGATTTTACGCCGATCCAGGCGATGGAAGATGACTGCCTGAGCGCGCTTTATAAAGACGGTCAACGCTCGACGGCTGCGGAATAAGCATATGAAGACGATTATCACCGGCGGCTGCGGCTTTTTAGGTCGTCTGCTGGCGGCGCGTTTGGTTGCACGGGGTGACATCGTCACGCTGTTCGATTTAAGCATGCCGCCAGAAGGTCTGGGTGGCTTGGAAGCCGATGTCAACATCGTGCTCGGCGACATTGCTGACCCGAAGCTTGTGCAGGGATGCGTGCAGGGTGCGAACGCGGTGGTACATCTGGCATCCATGGTCAGCGCCGGTTCGGAAGCCGATTTCGATGCGGCGATGCGGGTCAATATCGACGGTGGCCGGACCGTGCTTGAAGCGGCGCGTGCCGAAGGGCCTATGACCAAGGTGCTGTTCACCTCCAGCTTGGCAATTTTCGGTTCGGCTGCGATGCCGGCAAGGGTCGATATGATGACCCGGCCTGTGCCTCAAAACACCTACGGCATGACCAAAGCGGTGATGGAACTGATTATCAATGATATGAGCCGCAAAGGGTTGATCGATGGCCGCATCGCGCGTTTGCCGACGATCATCGTCCGCCCCGGAAAACCGAATGCAGCCGCGTCTAGTTTCGCAAGTGGTGTGATCCGCGAGCCGCTGATGGGAGATGTCTGTCGCTTGCCGGTGCCCCGTGACATGGCGTTGATGGTCGGCGGGTATCGCGCGTGTGCGGAAGGCTTAATCGCGCTGTTGGATGCGCCTCAAGACAGTTTTGTGGATGATCGCGTCGTCAACCTGCCGAATTTAACGGTTACGGTGGCGGATATGATGGATGCCACGAAACGCGTTGCAGCTCGGCATAATATTTCGCTCGGCGCCGTCATAGATGCACCTGACACGGGGGTTCAGGCGATTGTTGGATCGTGGCCGACGGCAATGGATTCCACGCGCGCCGAAGCCCTCGGGTGCCCAAAAAGTGTCGATCTAGAAACGGTGATTGAGGAATTTATCGCAGACTACATATCTTAACGTAGCCGAAGCAACGCATCGCGATGCTTGATCAGTCGGGGTGCGAGATCTTCGACGTTTTGGTTTTTTCGCATATAATCCTGTGCACCTGCCATGATTGATGACTGTATAACTTCTTCGTCTTCGACGCTTGTCATCATGACCACAAATGGTTCATGCATGCGCCCGACGATTTCTTCGAGGGCAAGGTAGCCGTTCATTTCGGGCATCAACACATCCAGCAAGATCATATCCGGTTCAAGCGCGATCGCTTTATCGACAACGTCTCGACCGTTGTCAGCTTGTCCGATAACCTCAATATCGATTTGCGTAAGGACGGCGCATAGAACGGCACGCATGAGTTCTGAGTCGTCAACGATGAGGGCCGTAATTTTCGTTTTTCGCTCATATGAATCCGATCAACTAAATTATGCTCAAAGATAATTCGTTATCATTCCTGGCTGACGCGATGTGTACAAGTGCATATTCATCACATGATCCCGTGTCACTCAGCTGCGACATCACGCGCCATCCGGGCGGCAAGGCCAGTGTAGGCTTCAGGATCTAACAGCACATCGATTTCGTCTTCGTTCAGAACCTCGCGCACTTCGAGGGAATGCATCAGGGCCTCGCGCATGGTGGTGTCGTCTTTGAATGCCATCATGCAGGCGCGGTACAATATTTCATGTGCTTTTTGTCGCCCTAGCTTGTCGCTGAGCGCCATCATTACGGCTTCGCTTAATGTTAGTCCTTTGGTGATATCAAGGTTTGTCCGCATGTTTTCCGCGCGGATATCAAGCCCGTCCGTCACCATTACTGTTTTCGCCAAGGCCGCGTCTGTCTGTGCCATGGTGCGGGCCAGGAATTCGCGCTCGGTCTGAAGTCCGATCTTGTCACGTTCGTGCTCGGCGATCAGGGTTTCGAACGCGAGAGGGACGCTGGAACGCACGGTCTTGGCCAATGCAACGATGGTCTCGCAGATCGCCGGGTTGCGTTTATGTGGCATGGTTGAAGAACCGACCTTGCCGTCCGGAAACGGCTCCTCGAGTTCTTGTACTTCGGTTTTCTGCAGACAGTAGACTTCGTGTGCAATCTTGCCGCAGGTGCCGGCGATCATTGCCATTACGGAAACCAGTTCGACCAGCCGATCCCGCGCCGTATGCCACGTAATGTCGGGCTCTCCCAGTTCCAGCTTTGCCATTAGGTTTGCGCGCACGGTTAATCCTTGATCACCGAGGGCGGCAAGGGTGCCGACCGCGCCGCCGAATTGACCGACCAACAGACGGGGCCGCATCTCATCCATACGGGTTTGGTGGCGGCGCACTTCATCCAGCCAGACGGCAGCTTTGTAGCCGAACGTGATCGGCTGTGCATGTTGACCGTGGGTGCGCCCGGGCATGGCCGTTGCGGCGTGGGTTATGGCATGTTCGGTCAGCACGTTGGCCAGCGTGGCGAGGCGTGCATCA
>Ga0129324_10000347_pt1 | contig 34300 bp, 35 predicted proteins | sample CPBDNA_7_FD_96879 | JGI IMG/M metagenome (GOLD analysis project Ga0129324, IMG submission 96879) | Freshwater to marine salinity gradient microbial communities from Chesapeake Bay, USA - CPBay_Spr_15_0.2_DNA | ecosystem: Environmental > Aquatic > Marine > Coastal | place: USA: Chesapeake Bay...
CCCGCCCCCCCCGCCGCCGCCCCCGCCCCCCCCGCCACCGCCCCCCCCACCCCCGCCCCCGCCACCACCGCCGCCGCCACCGCCCCCGCCGCCCCCACCGCCGCCGCCACCACTGCCGCCGTCACCGCCACCGCCGTCACCGCCGCCGTAACCGCCGCCGCCGTTGAACCCTTCCTAGTAATGATACACGACTTCGCGTGTGTGCACAACTTTTTTTTAGCGTTCAGAGTTCACGTCCGTCGCACGTTTTCAGAGCGTGGATTGCTCGCCGCTCACGTCCGACACATTTGAACATTGTGCGTTCAGAACCTTGTTCAGTCGCACGGTTTCTTGTGCCAGTCTGGTTGCGTTTTGCATCACGCTAACAAACTCGCTGCACCGACGTTTTGTCGAGCGCACCATATGAGAATTCATGTTGAGTTCAATGTTTGTTTCACTGTCGAGAGTGACGGGACACACGGCCATGGCAAAGTTGGTGAGATGCAGTGGTGTGAGAAACCCATGCTTGTCGCATGCACTTTGCAGAAAAGATGCAGTCAGTTTGTCACTGACCAAAACGACAAACGTTTCTCCACGAACCATGTACCCGCGCCGCATCGAGTCATACGTAACATCGGCATCGCTGTACAACTTGCGAACTGTATCCGATAGCTGTGACACATCGAACGGAGGCGTCATGCGATCTATTCCGAATGCAGTCAGTGGTTGCGTGAACGTATGCGCTAGAGGAAACGATCCAGAAAACGTAGCAGCACCAATCGCATCTTTGTACCACGTATGCGCTGGCGACCGTACAGGTCGAGACTCTGCAATCAGTGCACGCAAGTCGAGTTGCGCACATTCCTTTCCGTCGGCGTTACATATGGACACCTCTACTCTGTGGCCGCAACGTGTCAAAGTACCAGCAAACCCCTCGCTGAGGCCATGCGCAGACGATAGTACGACATCGTGTTTGTCATTGCACCCGAGACCAGCGCTGTCGTTGCCGTTGCCGTTGGTTTCCCTCGAGGTGTCCATCGTCCCCTGCGTGTGCGTCTCTGTCTCATCCAGCACGCACGCCACACTCACACCATCCTGAAACGTCTCTCGATACGTCGACGTTCCGTGACGCACGAGAAAACATCCGTGTCGCTTTCCGTTTTTCCATGCTCCCTCTGCGTTCTGAACGCCGGTAAGTCGGCAAAATTCCTTTCCTTTTCCGTGACGTACGCCATCCATCCAATGCCCGACGTAGCAGACGTGTCCGTTTCCTTCGAGCCAGTAAAGCATGCCCACGCCATGTCGTTTGCCATGCTGCCAGCTGCCGTGGTAGTGCACCTGTCGTGACATGTCGTCGTCGTTCACCGTGTACATAGTGCCGACGCCGTGCGGCACTTTGTCTTTCACGTTTCCCCAGTAGTGCGAGGTTCCGGATCGCATGAAAGAAATGGAAGACATGAGGATACCAGAGGATGGCGTGTGGCACACAGTCGATCCACGAGACTTGCTTCTGTGTTATTACGCAACCACACCCAAATATATTACGCAACAACTGTGTATTGTGTCGACGACCTACACTTGCACGTGATGCACGTCGCGCAGTTGTACGAAACGGATGCTCTGATGGCATCGTCACCCCAGGCTGACAACGCCGACATTTTACAACAACATCATGTTTATGAGAGCGGGCATTTCGCTGCCGCGTGTGCTCCCGTCGAACGGTCGACTACCGTCGCATTGTTTTTGCTATTGTGCACTTTATTTCAAACGGTTTTCATATTATGGTGGGCTGACGCACGCAGGAAAACAAAGAATAAATCAGTACAAACACCCACGGAATTGGTAAGCATAGTATTGCATCCAGCCATGGATTATTCTATACCAAAAAAGGAGTAACAGCGCAGAAGCAGGAAAAAAATATATCTGTACGTCAGCACGATCACATGGTAAACCCATACTGCGGTGGTAAAACGAGCACTCGACCGGCTGGAACGGAACGTGAATGTGCGAAACGCAGACAGCTTCGGCTGTACGGGACACGAGCGATTTCAGAGTCGCCAAGCGGTTCGATAGATCCCGGCGCCGTTGTGCTGTCGCACGGAAACAAAGGATATTGTGGGCAGAGCGATATCGGCGCACACGAGTCGCTGGGAACTGCTCGTCACTGCGCACGACAGATACGTCGTTTTGGGCTTCTGGCGTCGCTCACTGTAGACGATGCCTCCACGAACCTCAGTCACTTTGTGTACCACGACGTTGGACGCCTTCGGAACATTCAAAAGACAACAGATCGCGTCGTGACAAAGCAAGGAGCGAGCAAGTACGTGCTGGATAAGCTCACTTTGCCCACCTCGGACAACAGCGTGCTGGTAGTCCAGATGACAGCACAGACCTCATTTCTGGACAGTCTTACCGCTCCAGGCGCATCCAGTCAGACGAAAGCCAAACAAATGTACGAACTGGCATCGGACGCGCACGGTAGAGCATCTGTCGGGAACTGCTTCGGCCGACTGACGTGTTCGTCAGGCAAAAAGCGTGCCACGTTCGACCTTTACCAAGTATATTTGCAGCCTGCTTATCGTGGCATGAAACGTAACGGCATTTCGATTGTCGTGTACGAAATGTTGATGAATCTCAGAAAAGTTGTACAGGAAACAGCAGGTAACAAAACCGTAAATATGCTCATACCGAGTGGCGCACCGTGTCTCCTCAACCATTTCGGAAGCACAAAACGAAGGACTGCATATGCCAAGGCCTTTATAGAAGCGGGCTGGCTCATATCTGACAATGCCGCAAACGATTATCCTATTGTGAGTTCATCAGTTTAACAACGTTCGTGGCGCCTGAAGTCAGACGCATGCCAGACGATGCCGTTACCGAAAGCGTTCCCTATTGCGCAGCGGCGCCGTGGTACGACGCTGCGGCACGACTTTCCACGTTCGACTACATTCAATCCGCAAGATGCTATCAGCGACGATGGATTCCTCCGGACACGAGTGTGCTTTTCTGCGGTGCGGGCCCCGGGAGCGCTGACATTCAGAACGCTATAAATGCCGGTGCGCGTGTCACGTGCATCGACGCCAGTCCTGTTATGTGCCATGCGCTTTGCGCACGCTATGGAGCTCTCGTACGTGTCGTTTGCGCTCCGCTTGGAGCAGCGCTCCGAAACCAAGAGTTCGACATCGTGGTCGCAAACTGCTTTTTGAACATGTTCGTCTGCAGCGAAAACGCCATCCGTTTGCTGACACTCCACGTGCGCGACGGAGGCCTGCTGTTGTACATAGACTTTGACAGTCGCAAAGAAGGGTGGTCTGGCTTCTTAACAAATACTTTTTTCAAAATAGCGAAGGCAGTGTTCAGCTGGTCAGTGAAGCAACCGGACGTACCACTCCAGTGTCACATTGGACGCCTGACCGATGCGATGGGATGTATGGTAGAGCAAACAACGTTTGGACCGTTTGTTGCCTGCGTGTTTTCTCGATCCGCAGATCGATGGGACGACGTTCTCCACACGATGTCCGCTCACTGTGACGTCGCTATGTCATGTGTCGGAACATGCGGGCACGTCTTACGTGAGGTGCGACACGTGCCATTGTTCGACACGGCCAAAATTGCAGGCCATGGTGCTTTGATCGACTCAGTGTGTTGCGTTGTTCCGTACGTACGCATCGGTTCCATGAACGTTGCCGTATGTGACCCGCTGTGTGGCGATTCGAGACGTACACAGGCCATGGTGACGTTCGAGCGCGAGACCCAGCACGAGGGCAGACTGCCGGTCATAGCTCACACCAGCTTGTCGACTCCGCTGCATTACAACGATGTCTTTTGGACATGGGCGCAATTGACGTCTATGGATTTACGCGGACCACCAACGCTGTCACCGTCGCGCAGAAAGAAGCTGCGACGACTCGATTCGTTGTACTGCACAGAAGATGCGATTATCGATTGTAGCAGGACTGTATCCATCCACAATCTTTCGCATATATGCGACGATGAACGTCGCTGCCGCGAGGCTGCGATCATCGTGTCCGACTGGCGGGCTTCCTCACGTCAGCTCGCGGAGCTTTCGGTACTTACACCGCACGTAGTGGTTGGAAAGAACGCCAGACTTACGTTTTGTGTGGAACGTGCGACAAACACCGCAGTGGCGCTCGTGGTGTCAGAGTCGGAGGGAGACAGGCTGAGCATAACAGCATTCATGCAACGGCGTATCGTCCTGAAGGGCAATCCAAACGGTGCGCTTGATCACCTCATACACCACGTGCTGCGTCGAGCGCACGAATCCGGGATCAAAAGCGCAACGTTCGGAACACAGCCTCGACCCGATGGACTCTTGAACGATCCGATCACGTCGTTGGGGTTCAGCATCCTGTCGCGCACGCTCGAGAAAATGTCACACCTCATGTACAATGCAGACGGTCTTCATCAGAAAAAAAAAAATTGGGCGAGTGACTACAGAACACAGACTTTGGAAATACGTGCGACCATTCCTCGTGCCGGACACGTAACTATGTTCGCTGCATGTTTGCGAATACTTGTCGCGTGTGGGTTCTCTCTGCCTCGACTGCGTACCATCAAACCCACACGCACGCTTGTCGTTGGCGCTGGATATTCTGGAATCGCGCAATGCGCCAGGATGAAAAGGGAAGGCTCGGAGGTGTTGATTGTGGAAAAGTCGTCCTCGATTGGAGGGTGCTGGGTGACAGATGCCAACGACTGGTCTGCCACGGAGTCGCCCTCGTTTTTGTATCTGAGCCCGCTCCCACGGACTCGCAGAGTTTCTCTCAGCAGCACCGCCACTCGTTCACACGTGATCGCTACGCTATCCGCATGTGCACCCGATGATGTGCGCACGAATGTGAAAGTCACGCACGTGAGGCGTGACACGTGTGGCATGTACACAGTCGATTTTCAGCTGACCGATGGTCGTATTGTTCACGGCGTGTTTGACGATGTGGTGTGGTGCGACGGCGTTGCACGCGAACTTTACATACCGGAGTGGCACACACGTCACTGCTTTGCCGCCAGTGCGCAGATACCGCACATGCGAATGCCACGATACCGTCATGCAGATACGGTCTGCATCATCGGCAACGGGTCATTTGCAATGGAGGCACTAGACCATATATGTACGCACTGGACAGTCGAACGTGTCGTGCTCGTCGCAAGACACCGCAAATGGATTTTCGACAAACGTCTGCTCGCCTGCAACTACCTGTTGCTGGTCACACCGATGCCACAGTGGTTCCGTTACCTTCTTCTACGTGCGGCGTATGGTCGCCATACGATGGTGCCAGCAAATGTTCAAGAAATGCTACGAATGTACACGGCGTCTGCGTCGAGCTCTTTGTACTGTGACGAGCGTGTAGAGGTTATCATTGGTGATGCCGTCGGGGCAGCAGAGCTGCCCAACGACAAAACACGTGTTGTCATAAAGTGCGACAGCCGGGTTGAAGATGTCAACATCGATGCAGACACGGTTGTACTTGCGACCGGGCGCCGACCTCACCCGGAGACGGAATACGGATTAGCTTGGTCCGAGAGAACCACCGCATGCGACGTAGTGAACGGCCTTGGCGTATGGGCACACGCTCTCGGCTTCGGAATACACAACTGTCAGGGTACCAGACTCCCACACGTGAGCACGTGGCCACGCACCGCGCACGACATGTGCGACAGGTTCCTTTGTTCTTGGAGAACGTCGAGTGCGATCGTACGGACACGTCTCGTGCTGCATTTCCTGATACAGTACAACCGACTTGTCGTTGCGTCCGTCACGGAAATGATGTCGTACTGCTTTCCTTCGTGACGAAGTTGCTGAGTTCTCCACAGCGGTGGGATACGCGCTAGGCACAGAGATAGCATGGGAACGTGTTGATTATTTTAGTTTGGCTGACGGGCGGCCACTCGAGGGTCACTTTTCTCTTTTAGCATCGCATGTAGGTACAAACGCCAAAGGGGATGCAGAGTCAATGTCGCAATGAAAGATATTGTTGCTTTTGACGAATGTTTGCCCGTACTCCGAGCTAATCTCAGTCAGCTCACCGCCAGACTTAACCTTCGGATTACCGGAGCCGCAGTAAAACATCGGATATTCGTCGGTAGGGTTTCCGTCGATAGTTTTAGGTACGGCAAAATTGGACTTGCCATCGTCCAGTTTGCACACGTTGTTGAGATTCGACTTTTTTCGGTAATCTTCGAAATCGACGTTCTCTCTCCCGAGCCAGCTCACGTCCAGTCCGAGAAACCCACAGCGTTCTGCGTACTTTGTCGTCATGTTTGTCTTAGCTAGTCGTGGTAAATATTTTTTTTCCCGCCCAACCAATGCAGCTTCGCATAGTACGTAACGCAAAAAAAAAAATTGCGATGTATGTAAATTTAGAGAAATGCTGGATGGTACACCCCCAGTGGTTTGGTGGGCCCTTGTCGGCGCTCTTGTACTTTTTGCCGCCCTGTTCCTTCTGCGCCTATGGAACCAACCCAACGCTACTAATGGACACTACGCTGCAATAGCCAAAGCGCAGCACATGGCCCATCTAGAAAGAGAAACAACACGAGCGCAATTTGCGCCCCAGACGCCAAAACATCATGATGCCTGAATTCGTATGTCTCAGTCTCTGACGCACGCTGCTCGATTCACCCACGTCGTTTCGATTTTCACGAGCGCTTGCGTTTTTTCCCGGAAATCGTCATGGCGGTCCTGACGTGGCGAATCAGAATAGCTTCCTTGCGTGAACTCTCCTGTTTCGCCATTTTCAGTCGCAGCGGATGGAGTCGAGGCAGTGATTCGAGAAACTTTACTTTGTTGCGCGATGCAGTGACGTCGAACTGGTACTCACGGATGAGAACGTTCTCGGTAGGGAATCGCAAAGCATCGTCTGCATTGACTTCGTTGTTGGATGCTTGAGGATCGGAAGCGACAAGGGTGCAAAGTTCGTCGCTGTCCGACAACAGAAAGGCGTTGGCGAAGCCTTCCTCGTTACGCTGCTGCAACGTACGTTCGCCCTGCACCACCACATCGTCGTCATCCTCGGACAGTCGTCCATCTGACCGTACGAACTCAACAACACGCTGGTACCCCTTGTCTCCTTCGTAGTGCTCCACGTCTCCATTTGAAAACTCGAACCGAACAACGCGCTCATGCCCTTTGTCTCCCTCGTAGTACTTCACACGTCCATCGGAAAACTCGAACCGAACAAGGCGCTCATGCCCTCTGTCTCCCTCGTAGTGCTCCACGTCTCCATTTGAAAACTCGAACCGCACTTTGCGCTCGTGCCCTTCGTCTCCTTTGTAGTGTTCCGCGTCTCCATTTGAAAACTCGATCCGCACTTTGCGCTCGTGCCCTTCGTCTCCCTCGTAATAATATGCGAAAACCTTTCGCAATTTGCGCTCAGGTATCGTGACTCCGTCGTAGTGCTGCACGGCTGCGCTCATAGATGCGGTGGTATGCTACAGCCACTCGACGTCAGTGCGTATTACGCAAAGTGCGGCAATTGTATTACGCAAATATATGCGACCTGTGTCTCGACTGCAGCAGTGGAACACCAACAACTCGTTTTGGACGCCGAGTCGCCGCTTTCGCGCCAAGCAATCGCAACTGAGAGCGCGAGAGTTGCTTGCTCCGCTGCCCCTCTACTTCCTCTCTCACAACGCATTGGGGGCGTTCGCGCCCTTGTACGCCGCTCGCGTCGCAGCCTCGCTGCTCTCCACCGCAGCACTCGCGACCGGCTGGGAAAGGCATGCGAGGCGCGCCGTGCATAGCACACAGACAGACGATCTCGCATCTGCGAACGACCTCATGGTTGGGTTCGTGCTCATGGCCGTAGCCGACGAGCTCGTGCGGCTCGGCGACAGGAGTATGGCACAAACAGCGAGCTGGCTCGTATCTTAGGATCTGCGAGCTCCAACACGCACTGACCGAGGATCGTTGGCAAAAAGAAGACGGGCCAACTCGCATCCGCTGTGTGGCAACAAAAAACTCTAAACTCTGCGATTAAAATGAATCCTATATATATCCTTTTTATAATGAGCATAATAATTGTTTTATGTGCAGGAATTGCAGCATTCGTTCGCTACTTCAATGTTGTTGGACCGGAACGCAGCATCGGACATGCAGTCGCACGTGTACAACGACAACACCAAACCACCGCAGGCGTCACACCTGCACGAATACCGAAAGAGTACATAGAGGGGTATTGACATTGAATTTCGCTTCGCCGGCATCCTCGTTCGGAGACGAGCTATCAAATTATCACGACTACTGTGACTGCGGATCGACTACATGGTAGACGAAACGACACTTTCGGATTTTTCGGCGGGAGACGTCGAAATCTTCAATGCAGCAGCGAATCCGGACAAAGTCCGACTAAGCTCTAGACATGTGACGCATGACGACAACGCAAACGTCAGCGATGAGGAGTACCACTCGTCGGAGGAGGGAGACGTTGACCATCCCACGTCTGTGCAAGAGTTCACACAGAGTGGTCCGGACACAACTTTCGTGCCCACGATGAATCTATTGGAGGAGCAGGACGACATCGTGTCGCATGTGTCGAAGCGCTCCGACGTTTCAGTCAGTCGGAGCAATGCGCACCGTACGAGTGCAATAGGTGCTTTTGAAATGCACATGCAAAAAGCAACCTCAAGTGCAGACGAACACCACGAGAAGCAATCGTTGCTCTTGGACTTGGAACGTCTGAGATTGCAAAACATTCATCCAAGTAAGCAGTGGACGTTGGACGACGACATTGACGACATCCGCTACGAGTTGAAGCGCCTCACCCTTCACGTGGACGAAAGTGCGAACATAGGAATGATGCGGAACTCGCTACAGCTCGCATGTACAGGTATAGAGATGATGAGCCAGCGCTTCGGAATATTGGATCTCGGCGGCTGGTCGGAGGAGGTATGCAGGGACATGAACAAGTACGACCGATCGCTCGGCATGATATATCGCAAGTACTGGAAGCGGTCCCAGCATCAAAATCCTGAAATGGACATACTGATGGGCCTTACGGGTTCCGCTGCAATGTATCATTTCAGGAAAACGCTCACTCGTCACATGGTATCGCCAAACAGAACTGCAGTGCGAAGGCCCGAAGCGAACACCGCATCCAGACCACGCACGAACAGTCGTCCACGGACACCCGACATATCGGACGACGATGAGGATCTTCCTCCCTGAAGCGGTGACGGCACGTGCCGTCTGACAAAAATACGTTTCGCTGACGAGCATACCATGAACCAACCCTAATCATGCGCCCCGCAGAAACCCGCGAACATGGCAAACATGAAAAAAAAAATCGTACGTTCCGTTCACACAAGCGCATCATGCCGTCGAGTTCTGCAGAACACGCTCTGATGGATGCGGCAGACACGTGTTCATGCGAACGTGTTCATACAAACTTTCTTGGAGTCGATTGTACCGCTACACGTTTCACCGGCCTTACGATCACACTGGCTGTCGTCGGTGCACCATGTCATGATCGGCAGTGCCGGTTTGTAGAAAACCCGCATCGAATCATCCTCGCATATGTTCAACATTGCATAATTTGTTAGGTTTCCATCTTTAAAGCTCAGGCATACACGTGAGCTGTGGAAATAGCTAGTGGAGAAATTATACGCCTCGTTTCTTTTGGTCGTCAGCGTGCAGGTGGAATAACGCACGTTGTCGCACTTTACAAAATATTTCGTCTCACTCTGCGCAAATCTGACGGTCACGACTGGGTCGTAATCGAATATCGATTGCTGCGTGCTGACTGCGAAAAGTGTTCTAATATAATTAGAGTCGTCGTGTAGGAGACAGCGCGCGATGGCATTCCACGCACCTATCTCAGGGTGGTAGATTGGATTAAAATTACAATGTTTCCAAATGATCAGTTTCTTCTGCCGGTCGTATGCTGCGTAACGAAATGACGATGCCTCTTGAATGTTGCCCGTAATCACGTAAAATATAAGGTTTGTCACTGCAAACATGGGCAGTCGAAAGGGTGCGAGGGGACTGCATGGTTTCGAGTAATCCTGTATACAAAAATTTTCTCCGGTGGCTCGCACGCAGCCAGCTGTCGCACCCAAAGAATTGACACCCGTGCCTATCGGCGCCCTCACGAATGGTGCGGCACGAACACCGTTGCAATCCGTTGAACCCTCGCAGTACCTTGCCCAATTGTTGGGTATAGGATCGTCATCTTTTACGGACATCACGCAACCGTTGATGTCTTTCACCGGTGTCTGCGGAGTCTCGACCGCGTAATCGTAAATTTCTGTTTCTTCTTTCACCGGTGTCTGCGGATCTGATTGTGCAGAGCCATGCTGCGTGTAGACTGCCACGTTGGCTATGCCGAGTCCAAGTACTGTCATGCCGAGACCGAGTACTGTCATCATAAGAATGGACGACGTACCCTTTGAGCAGTACGATGATCCGGACGCAGTGGCTGTGTCATCAACGTTGGGCGTTCGTGGGGTTTCTGTCACGTGTATGCGCGGAACGTAACCAAGAGACATGTCGATAGCTGCTTTTAGATAGTTGCAAGGGAGTTAGAAAAAAAATTAGGGCTTTCATTTCATTATATATTGTCCAGCAGAAAGGTGCATCACCAACGTGTCTAACTGTTGCACAAGAGTTCCTGTGTTTTCGAAACCCATCATTGAGTTGGCGTGAATTATTGCATCTTTGAACGTCAAATCGTCGGAGATGGAAAGTTCACGACGAACGATGGCCACCTTTTCAAAGACAGTTTTGTTGCCGATCCTGTCCCATGTGTTGCGCGGTCGAACACGCTGTGGCGCATGTCGACAGTGGCGCACATCACGCTCATCCGATAAATGGTACCATCTAGACATGTGCGGATATCCATGCCAGTCCCCTCGGTAGTAAGGGTGCTGAAAGTCACGTGGCGTGCCGTAGAAACGTGACCTGTCGTGCCATGCACCCTCGTACGAGCCGCCAAACCCGAGGGGAGGTCGTGGCACAAATGTGACAGACATACACAGGATCAGGTGCGATCCCATCGTCTTTTTATATTCTTTAACCTTTTATTTTATTTCGTATTACACGACACTATCAGATTTTTTCGCGGCTCCACGGTGGCACGGTGTGTTGGATTCATGGATCGTCCAGTCAAACGTTCTCGCATGTCAGCTGCGACGCAATTCAGCGTATCATTCGAGCACATAAGTGCATTCAAGCAGATGGTGGACGTGATGGCATCGGTCCTGGATCGAGCACCTTTCACGCTGCAGAAGTCAGGAACCGATGTTGTAATTATGGTCGACACGGTCGATCCAAACCATGTTTGTATCTTGCAAACACGACTGTTGTGCTCCGGTCACGTCTGTGGCGACGACCCGGTATCGTTCTGTTTGGGAACGTGCATCCTCAGCTCGTGTCTCAAAAACGTCTCGTCGACTAGCGTTGTTCGCATGGAAAAAGATGTCGACTGTGCAGACGTCTTTCTACACGTCATCGACAGCATGACGGACAACATCAGCATGCGATTCAAGCTCAACACTTTCGATCAGGAACCTGAGCGACTGCCTCTGGACGACATTGTTTTCGACATCACAACGGAAGTTAGCATTCCTGAGATGAAAAAAGTGTTGAAGCTCAGTCAGGAGCTCAAGGTCAATGACATCGAATTTACTATCATGGAAAGCGACAAGGACTCGGATGGAACGTCGGTCGTCATGATGCGTGGTGCTGGAGACGCAGAGTTTGAGCGACGACTTCCATCGACGTCCCATGCGGACAGCGACCGTTTCGTTTCCCGTGAAAACGAATCCAACAAGAACTCTTCTCGTGTCAGTTACAGTGCAACATTTGTCATCGCATACCTGCTGAAGTTTGTTCGTCCGATGGAACAGCACGCACTCGTCATGAAATTCGGCAACAACGCGCCGATGCTCATGGAATACCCTCTTGGTGTGGAAAAGTCTTTTGCTCGCATCGTACTCGCACCCAAAATCGGGAACGACGACGAGTGATCGCAAGAAATCACTACTATGACAATCGTCGAAAACCTGCACTCGTGGTGAATCAGGGAGGTCACTTTTGTATGATGATGCCGTCGCCGACTCACATGCTTGATGGCGTACGAGTTCGGCTGAAAAGTCAGCCGGCGAGGGCGAAACAGTTAGATACTGTTTACGAATTTCATTTTAGTTTAGCGCCATAGAATGGGGTTTCGTGTCGTCACTAATTCATCAGATTTTGAGTGGTGCTAACATAGGTAGCACGCCTCCTCTCTCCCTCTCCGTGGGCGCTGTCAGTCATGTGCTCCACGTACAATTTTTTGAGCTGCTTTTCGCCTGTAATGATCTCAGTGATGTCTGACAGGTGCAGCGAGCATGTGACACGCATAATGCGTACAACGCACGAACTTGCGTTTGACGGCAACGTCTCGTCTGTATGTGTAAACAACGCCTTAATTGGCGCCGTGGACACGATGCTTATGCCAGATGGTGATGCTACACTGTTGCTACAGTGTGCGTCCAAGATTTACCCAGAAATCGTTCCTCTTGTAACGCACATGTCCATCCCTCAGATCAAACAGGTTCTCTGCGGGAGCGACGCGCACGCCTACGTGCATGTGGATGCCGACCCGAACGTATACTGGTTCGTTCCTCAGGCACTCCTGGCGGTATGGATGGTTACTTTCCTTCTGTTTTGCGTGACGGTACGAGATCCGCTCTTCAAGGCACAACAGTGGGGTCGTATAACGGCCCTGTGGTGGGTAGGCCTCTGTGTCATGGTATATGCATCGCAGCGAAACACACCGACACTGTTGACGGGTCTGGACGCATTCTACTATCGTGACGATGTCACGAAATGTGCCTTTGAAATGCGTGCTCGAGCTCCGGAAATTGCGTTTCGTGATAGATTCTTTTCATTGATCGGCGACAGCGGAGATATATCATCCGTGTACGATCGGGTCATGCACGAGGTCGTGGACGGAAAATCATTGCACGGCATATGCGGCCACTGTGGAATGATGCTACAACCTTCCTCGCAATCGGGCGACAACAGTACAATGGAGGACGAGCTGTTCACAATTGTTCGGAATCAAACTCTGGCCAGCGGCCGATACGTGATGCTCACAATGCTCCTTCCACCAAGTCTAAGTGTAGAATGGAAGCACGCCCTCATGGAGAGACTGGAGAGTATGTTTTCGCATACGGCGCTTGCGTGGTCGAGTGTTGAGCAGGTGCAGCGCGACATCAGCCGAGCTACGATGGACGTTCCTTTGTCGATACTCAGTGGTGTCGCTGTCATGCTGGCCCTCTACCATGGCGTATATCAGCACGGTCGATCGTCAGCAGGGGCGTTGGTTCTTGTTGTTGTCGTCCTAGTGGCGCTCTCAACAGCGATTGCGATAACTATCGGAGTCCAAAAGACCCTCTCGGTACCAGACAGTCCGTATAACATGATAATCATTCCGATCGTTTTCGGGACGGGCGTCGACAGTGTTCTCATTATGCTTGCCGCGCGCGATCGTGGCATCGAGCGATGGAGCATGAAAAGCTGTCCGTCCATCGTGGGCTCGCAGATGAGCACCGTGTGCAGCTTCGTCGTAGGTCTTTTTCTTCCTGTGGAACATTTTTCAAATTTTTTCGCCTTTTCAATCATCGCACTGATTATCAGCGGGCTGGTGCAGCTCACTCTCTTTCCGTCCATCATAGCAATGACGACCAATCGCGTGGCCTCGCCACGCCATTGTTTCTTCTACAATCAGCAGTACTTGCGTGTGCTTGTGGCACTGATCACGATTGGTGCATGGTCTTGGTCGGCGATGACCTACAAACCATTGACACTTTCGTTTGAGCTGCTCACTCAACTTACATCCGACTCAGTGACATATCGTTTCGTCCAACAGGTCACTGATTTTTTTTCGACGACGGTGTCGCCTGTCTATCTTTTCGGAAAGATAGACGATACCAATTGGACGCGTGTAGACGAGATCGCTCATGGCATGAGCAGTAGCAGCATTCTCAGCTGGTACAATTCGTTCTCCACGTCCTCCCTGGATTGGAGCACGTGGTGGAGCAATCCCATCAACCAGCTTTTGTACCGTGATGTGATGTACAAGGAGTACGCTGCAACGGTTGCGTTCCCATCGTACACGATCGGCGCTCACGCACGCGAGGACTATGCGGAACTCGTTTCGATGAACGAGTTGGGAGACAAGGAGCAGCAGTACTGCGTGACAAACTACGAACGACTTGGAGGGTACACCATCGTTTCCATTTACGAAAAGCTCTGGATGCTTATGGGAGCCTCCGCCTTCTTCGCGACATGCGTTGGCATCGGCCTGAGCGGAGTGCGTGGATTGTACGGAGCGTTTGCGACTGTGGCAACCTACGTTTCTGTCATGTGCTTCATGAGTCTACTAGACCTGCACGTTCACATGATGGTGATATCCGCCATCGTAATCATTCCAGGGATCATCGTAGACTACGTGCTGCATTTATCGTACGACGCTGAGACAGTAATTGCAGTTTCGTTCAGCTGTTTTACCAGCACGCTTAGCTTCCTGCCTTATGCCTTCTTTTCCCCTGTGCAAGGCATCTCTGACTTCGCCACCGTGTACATAGTGGCACTCCTTACAGCACTGCTTTACGCTGTCACGTTTGTGTATGACGGCTCGTACCACGGCGTCGAGAGTAAAATGATTACAGATACGGTGGAGCTAAAATGCTCGCCGTAATAAAAAAGAACTCTATAAAGAAATGCGTGACAATACAACACGAATCGTGCAGGTGCTAGAAAGTATAGGCGGCAAGCTAGACACAATAAAACAACTTACAGAAAAGCAGTCGCACGCAGATGTTCTGTCCCTCGCAGACTTGCTTACAATTATTTTCGTATGCCCAACGTTTCTCGCAGGCTGGTTCGGCATGAATTTGAGCAATCTTCCATTTGTAAATAAAAAGGATGCGTGGTTGTGGATGATGTCGATATGTGTCCTGTGGGTTCTCCTCGTCCTTATACTTCTTCTCAACAAGCCAAGCTCGTTCAATGCCGTTGGCATCGGTGACATTACGAAGACCCACAGGTGGCTGTCCTCGGCACGTGCACGCCAGCGTGTGCAAGTTATCATTGTGTCTGCAATATTGTTTGTGGCTGTGTTGTTATTGCTTACGCGTGCATTCCGATGACAGCAGCGGAAATGCAGCACAGCAATTGCTCATTCATTTGCGTTCTTTTATATTTTCGTGGAAACGAAAGCCACAACGATAGCAGCTGCACTGCAAATCCTCCCAGCACGAGAAACATGCAGCCGCAATGTCTTGCACCACATCACGTTTGATTTCCGGATACATTGTGTTGTCAAAGTCCAGATACACCTTTCCAGTACCCTGCGGAGGAATGACGTCGAATATGGTAGCAACGTCGTCGTTTGTGATGCCCGTGTCAGGGTTCACTTTCACGACAAAGACGCACGAATGGTCCATGTACCAAAAAGGGTTCGCCTGGTCGTCGAGCAGAATGCCAGTTGTGCCGTTTGATATCGCACTCTCCCGAGCAGCATACTCCACTTTCAAGTCCGTGCTGCGCTGCGGGTTTCGCATCGCTCGGTTCAAACTAACGACACGCACTCCAAGAACGTCGATGTACGTGCCGGCCCAACACGTTCGTGGCTTCGCACCGCGCAACAGCGTGCACACCGGAACACGTTCGCCTCCCATGAGAAACGCTACGCAATTCGCAACGAGCAGCAGATTCGAATTGTACGTGAGTATGACACATCTGTCTCCATACTTCAAGAAGACACGTTGCAGAGAATTCATTGTCTCGTCAAAAATATGCCACATCACGTGTTGCACTGGCTGCACGTCGTACTGGAACGACAGAGATGGAGTGTGAGTAGTGTGCAGCATTGTGTGTTTCACGGCCGTGTTGTAGCACGCTGAAAATAGGTGTGCTGCCTCATACATTACGCATTCTAAAACATTACGCATTGTGCGTTCGAGCTGTCAATTCCTTGATCCACGAATCATGTCAAGGAAACCCATCACCAAAATGCCACTTGCGATGAATAAGAGAGTGCCTTGAGTCGGAGCATAGTCAAATGAGAGTAGAGTTCCTGCATCATCAACATTGGGCACTCTCACAAGCAGCGGTTCGGAAAGAAGTCGAGGAATGCACTGAGGAGCGAAACACGGCGGTGTTGCGGGAAGCATACGAAAGGCCGAAACAATCATGTCATTCACTTTACTTTTGCAAGGATCGAAAAAAAGTTCACGCAACTCAAACGTGACGATGTTACACTTGTGAGCTCAAAAAATGTCGTGACGAAAATACATTCAAGCGCTTACACATTACGCATATGCAACAAACATCGCGCAATGGGCCTACGTCCGTCCTGTCCGTCGTGCCACGCACCCTCCACGCAGGTTAAAACGCTGGGTGGTGGCACGCCATCGCAATACCGATACCTATGTGAACGTTGTATGTTCAAGTGGCAACAGGTGCCTCCGCGTATTTCTACGCATGCAATCGTTAGACCGTGCACGCGCAAACTCAACACATACAGGTGTAGTATTTGTGGTCTTCCCAAAAAAAATCACGTTTGCCGAGGCTTTGTATTGCAGTAAGAGCGCCTCGGATTAAGAGCGCATGGTTAAAATCATCAAACACACATAAATAAACAGCGCAACGGCAGGGGTTCGCAATGCGAAACTCCACGTGTCGTGATCAACGAGGGACCTGGGCGTGAGGTAGGCGATATACACGCATCGTCGCTGCGTCGCTTGATATCTGAGTGTTTTTTGAAAAAGGTCTTGATTAAGCACAATGTCACCGTCGTAAAACATACCCACGGGATGTACTGCTTACTGTCAAACGCAACTCAGTATTTCGTGCAGTACTCGGGCTATGTCGACCTCACTTGTCGGTTGACTTTTGATGTCGACAACGTTGAACGCAACATTCATTTTCGCCACGGCATCGATTACAGCAGACACGGTCGAATGTCGTGTGTGCAGTTGTAGTCGTGGCCGCATGCAAAAGAGCATTCCTGAAACAAACGTCAAATCCATGCGAACGGTGCGTCGTACGCAACTCACGCACGATGCAGTAGACCCAGATGCGTGATATCGAATCATACAAGGAGTGACTCTCACCGACATGTTTCCAAGCAAACCGGCGTGTGACGCTAGATCGTATGCCGATCGCACGTCGTATACGATCTTGCGGATTTCACGAAACGCTTTCCTCAACTCTCGCAGCATAGCAATTTTGTTCGCCATAGATTCCGTGGCAATCCTGACGCTGAGGTCCTGTACGGCACGGCGAACTTGGAAGGCAACGCCGAACGAAGACGCAGATGCGACGTCGTCATCTGCTACGACCCGCTGCATGAACGCGAGCACATCGTAGGGAAGGTCGTCAGGCGTCGGAGCGCGCATTGCGTATGCGTGGCAGCGCCACAGACGATTATTACGCACGACAGCATGCCGTGTACAAACATGCGTAACAAGTTAGAGTTTTTGCGTAATACACGAGTTCGAAGTCAGCGGACAGAATGCGGCGTGCACAACGTGCACAACACACGCAAGTCTCTCACTCTCACACTCGATGGCGACGTCGCGCGGAATAAAGGGGATCCCGGTGGCGCTTCTCCCCAGGCCACCGTCGTCCATGGAACGTGCACGTATTTTTTCTGCAACGGTGCAGCGCCCGTGTTCACGCAACACGCAGGTTCTCACCACGCAACGCGACGTGCCCCTGTCGGAAAACGGGCACAAGTGGGGACTGCTTTACGAAGTTCACGATGCATGCGTGCGAATCGACAGCATGCTGAAGGACAACGCCGACCAAGCACTCATACCTCTCTGAAATTTTTATGTGTAATTATTGAGATGAAAGGACCACGTCCACCTCCATTGCACATCGAGGATCATTTTCGGGATGAAACGAGCTGTGCTGTGGTTCGTCGCATGCATCCGCATCTTCCTCGTGACCCCGAAGGTTGGAAAAATCACGAGCAATATTCGCGTATGAGAGCTGAGTACTGCAAGAAAGCGGATGCACGAAAGGATGCGCGTGGCAACAGGTGTTGCTGTTGTGTTTCGTGACGTAATGCGGCCGCATATCTGCTCGAGTTGAGCGCCGGGTGTGAGCGCCGGGTGTGGATTGAAACATAAACAGAATTGTACGATCTTTTCTGTGGGTAGCAACGGTCAGTGGGAATTCGAGACTGCGATTTTCGACAATACAAACTGCAATATTTTGTCGTTCGATTGTACAGTACCTTTGTCTGTTAAAGTACCTCCTCGAATATCTAATCACGTTAAGATGATCAACCTATGCTTGAGCTCGCCTCCGCCAGACGAAGGAAATTATTTTTTAGAGATACCACGGAAAAAAACAGGGCACCCTTCATCCTGGCATAAGCGGCGTTGGGTTCGATCTCGTTTGAGTCGCGATCAGTTCAAAAATTACAAGGAATTGATGGAGATCAGTGAGATGAATGTGAGGCCGTCGCTCAAAGTATCTTCACCCCTGGCGCCTGAACAAATAGCGGTTGAAATGCACTTTCAAACACAAATGCCTGGTCTCAGATGGTTTGGTAGATATAAAACGCCTATTGAAATATTAGCGTTTGGAAACATGATGCATCGTTACGGGTATTACATCGCATCGCGCGATGACAATCCTGTGTGCAGGTGGTGTACAGAGATCTTGTGGGTTCGCGCATAAGGATAACAACGGGCACGCCAGGGCTCTGGAACCACATGCTTCTCTTAATATGCCTGTTTAAATACAATGCTTCCTGCGAGACTCCTACTTCGCATCGACGAGTGCACTCGCTGCATTGGTGCGCAAACAGACGTTCAACCAGGCTGTAGCGCCGCAACTGCAGGCAGCAATGATAACAACGAGCAGTACGTTCAGGTGGGGCGTACTGACCCTATCGCCTCCGGTCATCACTGTACACGGTCGGGTACTTATTAGTATTAGACACACAATGACAAACTGAACGCCTAACACCGCGGCATAGACCGACCACGGACCGAGCTCGGCGGCAACGGGTGGATGTACTGCACCAAGCCTGACAACATCGGAGTCATCGGAAACGAATTTCGATGTGACTTTGGGTTTGTGAACGTCGAAACCGTTCATGCCATATTAACAACTGAAAAACAATTTTTGATAGGACAATTAATTGCGCTCATCTCATCCATGATTCGCTTATGCCACCGTCAGAAGTCGCCGGATCGTCGAGTATTTAACACGTCGGACGTCGTGATTCCCTTGGTCGCGCATTCGCAGCCTGGCCAGACGCTGCATGTGCGAGTGCGCCGTCTGCATTATGCCGGGATGTTCCTCGGCGTTCCGAAACATATCAAATAGAGTCATCCACAATGCAAGCACGTCATTTATGGCGTACTCCCAGTAGACGTCAGATCTGGAGCGATTGGACGAAGACATTGGACTCGATGCAAACATGGAAAAATCAACGTTGCGCTTGCACAGTGGGGTTAGAGCTGCGGGGTATCCGTGTGCATCCACAGTGTGGAAACGATACATGAAGTTCATCATGTGATGCTCCAGACTCAAGTGTCTGCATCCTATCGCGAAAAGCGACACGTCGTACAGCTTTTCTGTGATATCGATTCCTGTCTGGATGTGAAGGTTCGCACCGTCCATCTTTGCGTCCCAGACATATATGACACGTAGGTGTGCGATCATGCGAGTGAGCGCGTGTTTGTCGGCAGTGCTCCTGGCGTCGTACTGGAGCAGAAGTATCTTTCGTCGGGCATAGTCCATTATCTGCACAAGAGTGATGTTCCCGTGCGACCACCCGTGCGATGCCTCCAAATCCATGATGACGTGCGACGATAAACGTTCCACGTCGAGGTGCTCAATTTTAAGGTACCAAACGTCGAAAATTGCAGCGCACTTATTTAGGTACACGTTACTGTGCGTGTCACTGCCGCAGACTGGGTCGAATATGAGCTGCTTGTGGCGCAACGACGTTCCATCTACAAGAATCACGGCGATGTCTTGGTGTTTATTCACAATTCCATATCTTAGCGTAACTTTCCGAGATTTCATGTGCCGTGACGCCAGTGGAAGTACGCTTCCACGGTAAAACTGACATTACACTGTGAAGACAAACGCCGGTCCCCTCGAGGATCGGATTCAGCACAGACCACATCGATGGAGCACATCGACCTCTTGATGGACGTTTTTCGAGCGACGTCAACGTACGAGCAGTCACGAGGCAAGCTGTGTCTTTGGAACCTTGTGGTATTTTGCGTTACTGGAAACAAGTTCATAGAAAAAGACGTCCAAGCTATGCGCTTTATTGCGTACAAAATTCAAGTCTTTCGCTGCGACGCAGGAGTCATTTTGTTCACCTCGGACGAGGCGCACGTGCGGGGCAACATTTGTATACCCCGCAACACGGCGTCCGAACGCCTGCTCATCACTCGCTTTTTGCACGTCGTTGACTGTGATGCGATCGTCGACCTGGCAATTATCACAGAGCAAGTGAGCGTGTCAAACAGGCCACCATACAACGTTGTGCCGTGGTGCTTTTTGACCATGCGAAAAGATGTCGACGCACTGACACTATCAGCTGACGATGAGGTGGTTGTGTCAGGCTGTCGCAGAGTAAGTTGCTGCATCGTGACGGACGTACGTTTCGCGATTGAACAAGGCGCAGTACCAGCACGTGTTGCAATAGGAAAGTGCGGGTGTTTGTGCTGGCACGGGTTCGATGGCACCATCGTCGTGTTTAGGAACGAGGAAATTCCCACGAAGGATGCAAGCATCGACACGACCGAGCTGTACACGACGAGTTGGTCTCGTCTGTCACGCGACACAATGAACGTTTTGGGTGGTGCGAAAATTCTTCGATGTCTCAGTGCAAGCACCATGTACCCGTCGGAGCTCACGGGAGCACTTGACGAATGCTGTTCTGCACCTTTGCACGTGCGAGAGTACATGGTTTACCTGTCAGTATGCATTTGTGGGATGACCGACGCCATTATGCGGTCATCGAGACATTTGAAGAACGCCACAATACGAAGTGAAATGTTGCAAAACATGCGACAAGTATGTGTTCTTTCGTGTGCTGCCACTCGCAGCCTGCACAGGTGTGCTGACCTTGTGCACTTTGTCGTCGCGCTTTGCAACGGAGCGGAAGGACACAAATGGAAGAAATGGATGGTGAATTCCGATATTGTGCGTGATGCGATACAACGCATGGACAGGTGTGCGTTCGAGAAGCTGGTGGACACGTTTAATAGTGACACTCTCGAAATTCTTGAAAAGACGATACTGTCTATTCACGAGTGGTCTGGCAATTCTTGGTATCACGCACGCTACTTGTCGCTAAAAAACTCGAGTAACGACATCGCTGAACACATGAACCACATCGAGAGGATGCGTGGTGACAACGAGCGACAAATCATACAAATCATATGCAACGATCGGAATATTGTACATGACGACGCTGCTACGACCACCGCAAACTCGAGTGCTGACACAACACAGCCGCTCGTGGAAGACTCAGATGCAGACAATCTAACTTCGAAATGTGCGGACGAAAGTCATACAGCGCTGGTGAGTGCGTTTGAACGTGAGATCAAGCACAGCTGCGCACTGGTCGGGTCTGGCGTATTTTTTTCTGACGACAACGACGTGGACGTCGTCGTGCTTTGCAACAGCGACGCCTGTACGTGTGCGGACGATGCACGACGAGTTGTGCGCCGCGCCATCGATTCATCTCCGTTTTGCTCCGTTGTAATGGAGAACGAACGGATCATTCAGGTGCATTTTCGAGGCAGACAGTTTGACGTGCAAACCGTTCGTAAGGATGCACCAGACCACACGGTGATGGAAGTACAAGCACTCCAGGCCGTCCGCGTGACGTCATATCTTACACGTTGCACGTGCCTTTCAACGTACACTAACGTGAGGCAGTTGCACGAGTGGGCGACGATCGCAGGTGTCAAGAACAACAAGTTGCTCATGCTCTCCGGTATAGCATGCACATGCATCGCCATTTCATTCGGTTCGACGTGTGGTTCAATTCGTAACGTACTTGAAAGACTCTATACCGTTCTTTGCACGGATGTTCCTCACGTAGCGCTCGGATGCAAGGACTTTGATAGCACACATGACACAGCAGCTGCAAGATGCTGCAACGGAAACGTATACCCGCTCACCGTTCAGGTTCAGGACGTTTGCTGTACAAAGAGAATGACAGGTAAGACAACTCGTTATCTTGCATTGGCCTGCAAGCATGCACTGGACTGCAAATGCGACCATGACATCATGAGTTCCACCTACTACTCGAATCGTGTGCACGGCGAAATGGTGTTCTGTGGATCGTACTGTCCATCGGACGACGTCGATACGGAGTCGAGAGTCGCACGGGACATGCCACGTATCGTCCGTCAGCTGGACACATGCGAGCTCATCGAATCGATCAAGCTCGAACAATCAAACGAAACTGACGGACGACATTGTGGTTTCTGCATCAGTGTGTACGTTCACATGCGTCATGGCGTCGACGTATCCCGATACGGATTCGCAGCTCTTGGTCCTTACACTGTCGAAAACATAGATGACAACTATGCGTACGTGCTTTCCTCATCGACAAAACGTACGTACATCGTTCCGCGAGTACCCGGGAACGAGTCAAACGACATGACTCGACGAACACATGTGCATTTGAAATCGCACGAAAAGAGCATGGTGGTTCCCGACTCGCCGTATTTGTACTCGTACGTCGCGTCATCCTTTCAGACACACGCATGGTGTGCAGTCGACAGTGCAGGCCACAAATAATGGCGCCGTATTTTTTTTTTGGATATATGAAAGCAGTGGAACATGTCTGGACGACGAAATGTAAAAGATGTACTTGTAACCATCATGTCGTCCTCTTTATTGGGAGCTGCACTTGCAGCTCTCACGTATTACATATTGAGAAAACTACCGGCACCAGATCCAAAACCACAAGCGCCATAGCCGGCACCACAGCCAGCGCCACCGACACCAAGATCAACACAACTCGCTTTTCTGTCGTACGGGGCCTTGCCCGCGGAACATGCGCTGGAGCTGGGGGAGGGGGGGGAAATACATCACACACTCACAGGAGTGAATTTCGAAACAGCCTTTATGGAACAATACCCAGTTTGTGAAAAGAGGAGGCCGTGGAGGGAACGGAGGGAACGGAAGGAACGGAGGAGACGGCGGAGGCGACGGAGGCGCAGAAGGCGCAGGAGGCGACAGAGGCCACGCAGGCAGAGAAGGCAACGGATAAGAATAGCATCCTATAGTATTTTCGTCATAGACAAAAAAACCGTGTTTACATGAGAGAAAGATGTAACATTTTGTTTCATCTCACATGCACGAGCTCCATCAGATACGGTCGAGATTTCGGGAGAGATCGGTGGACGGGGGACAAACATGTTTCAGCGTCACCGAGTAAACGATGCAGCATGTGTGCAAGAGATGGACTTAAAGTTTTGTTTTGAAACGATTCTCCCCAGAACTGGACCCGCGTTGTGCGGGATCCGGGCCATTGGGTCGAGCAACAGACGGATATCACAGCTTCAAAAGATTGTTCATGCATGTTTTCGCATCGTCGCTCAAGACTGTCTGGTCCTCACGCACCGCGATCAAGTACGCATCGACCGTGTCAGGTGTTCTGTTTGGGGCCGTCGTTATGAATTCTTCCAGGCGGTCGATGCGTTCCTTCTTCGACGCTGTCATAGTGCATACTATACCCTGCATCCGCCTCCTCATGAAAATCTCAAAAGCAACACAGCCCAACCCGAAACGGTCCGAGTACGTAACGGGAGTTTTCGTGTGCAGTTCGTCCCTGTGCGATAACGCATTGAGGACGTCAACTGCGTGAGGGGGATATATGTATCCAAGTGTACCTCGAAGGTCGCCGACGACCGTGCAGAGTGCACTATTCGTGTCACCTTTCCCAAAGCGAGCTTCTTCCATGTCTATGAAACGTGGCGTCAGTTGAGGCAGCATGGAGATGTTTATGACAACGTTCTCGGGTTTGATGTCGCCGTGAACAAAGTCGTGTGCATGCAGAAAGTCCATCGCACTCTGCAGGTGCCTCACGATGTTCATTCGCTCCTCGTCGCTGGCGGTGTTGTTCCACGTTGTCCATTTGAGGTTCATGAGAGAGAGAGTGGCGTCGAAACATGCTACAAAAATTGCGTTTCTGTCGTGAGGCTCTGACCCCACTCGATCGACGTACAGTGCGACGAACTTGTCGGCGTCCTTGTACTGGAACAAATATCTGTACGCGTCTCGTTCTTTTTCGGCACGATGCGACTGCTCGTCGGAATACGCCTTTTTTACGAGCCAAAATTTTTTGACACCGCCGGACTGCGTGTCCGCAACTTTGTGCTGTTTAGGGTGCACCGATATGCTGACGTGATCCTTCCTGATCCTTCCTGGGCTCCGCTCCGTTGTTCCGTGCGTGTGTTCGTGATTCCTCCGTACGTTTGATGAGCGTCCCCATGACATTCCAAAGCTGACGTGCAGCATCCGTGCGAGGAATAGACGCGCGAAAACACGCAATCTGATACTCGATGTTCCACATGCCGTCGTTGCTACTTGCCGTGGTGAGGGAAACTTTTGGAGGATGGTCGTCACGAAAAGTTTTTATGAGGCACCTGCATACCATTCGATTGAATCGCCGCACACAACCAGCATGGATCCTCGAAATACACATATCTGTACGTGTTCCACTCGAAACACACGTACGTCATCATGCACTCCCCACAGCGATGATAATCGAAAAGCAGTGGAAGTTCCATACTCTCCCATTTTTCAATATTAAGCACGAATATGAGCAGACGCGATACGTCAACGCATCTGCACACGTAACGACTTTCAAAGTCCGAGTCCGATGCTAGAGCGACAAGCGTGGAGATATCCAGCAGCATGTGTACATCCTGCATGTGAGGTCGCAACATGCAGGTGTACATGTCTGTCACTCGCTTGCACAGCGGGGTGAATATGAGCTCGCCCCATCGTTTCAGGAGTTCCTCGTGTACATGCCTCCATGTTGCACGTTTGACTGATGGACGAATGCTACGATGTACCATGTCCCATATGATTTCGACCACGTCGTCTGGCAAAGCACGCTGCATGCACTGTCGTGTCGGCGTATTACACAGTCCATGGATAAATTTTTTTTTTTGGTGTAATAAAGCGTGTGAGCAGCATGGTGGCACATCCGATTGAGGACCTGGTGCCCCTGGAGCTGTGGATGGACGTGCAGTCGTACGCATCTGGAAAGTGGAAGCAACTGACAAATGGTGGCGCTTCTGCGTCGTCACAACTCATGAGGGCAGCAGACACGTTCGAGCTCCCGCTCGAACTGAAAACCTTCATAGCACGTGTACCCGGCGATCCCAGCAGCGTTCCGATGACCGTGAGCAGGATGCCGTACGTGGCGACCACCAATAAACACAAAGTCAAGTGGATACACCGCGCGCTTCAGCACGTTGCGTTCGCCGATGCAGAAAGGTATGCCGCACTGCGTCCTCTCCACGACCCGACACGATGCTGGAACATCGCGGCTATCGTGGCCCGCGTCATTGAAACAGCAGCAGTGCTTGGACGCCTGACGGCGGAAGACATCCGTTTGCGCACGCTGCTCGTCGACATCTTGTCACGAGAAAGCAGTCGAAACGTGGACGACAACATATTGAACAAAGTGGAAGCGTTCTTCCAGTTCGACGACTCCCGATGGGTGGGCATAATGAACAACCTGATGCAGGACACCGACAGCATCGGCATTCTCGCGTTTCAGTCGATTGTAAGTGATATATTTGAGCGACGCACGAATCGAAAACGCACGTCCAACGTGGACGAGGATGCTGCTGTGGCAAAGATGCACCGTCGTGCTCAACAAGTGGGTTTCGAAACGCTCAAAATACCGAAGACGCCGCTGACTAAGAAACCCAAGTTCTTGCGGTGAAATCGCACGTGGCATCGCACTCCGTTTCGTGCGAGGCAGGTTTGCGATTCATGGTCATGTGCGCAGACACGAGATGGTGACGTTGCAGGGCTGCTATCAATGATATTTCCGCCGCGAGAACTGCGCCGACTAGGACGCATGCGAGTTCCGTGGAACTCTCGCAACCGCTCATCCTTACACATCCCCTTTGTGCGGTCAGATGTGTTCCACCACCCACTACTCCTACCTCCACACACGGCATCGTGCACGACACGACGAGATCGCCGTCGTCGCATCGCAGGTGAGTAAGACACATAGAGCTCGTTCCTACCTGCGCCAAATCCTGACCGGTTGCCGCAAATATTGCGGCGACAACGTTTGCTGCATGTGCGTTGTTACCGCCGACCGTACCAGCAAGTGCACTTCCGACCAAGTTTTTGTACACGTGAACGTTAGCCATGTCTTCCGGAGTACTTTTCAGAACGTCTGAAACCACAGACGCAGGAATCCGTGCCTCGCACACCACGTGGCATCCTCGTCCGTCTGTCCAATTAATGGCCGCGCTCTTTTTGTCACAGCAAAGGTTGCTGCTCAGACTGAGACACTTTGCGGATGGAAACGCAGTTGTGACGCACTTGCATATGACCTCCGCAGCCTTGCTTGTCATGTTCATACCCATCGCGTCGGAACAATTGCACGCGATACGGACGTACAGCATTGACCCCACCACGTTCGCATCTATTTTTTCGAGAGATGTATGCTTGGACGTTCCTCGAACGGCATCGGCGAGAACACTCCACGTGGACGTGTCTAGCAACCACGCGCGACACTCTACGGCCTCGCTGAGACTTTTGAATTCCAGCACGGGTGCTCGTGTCATGTGCTGACGAAGGACTCGTGCGGTGACACCACCGGACCTCGTGATCGCCTTGCACCCTCTGCTCGTAGACGCTATCAAGCATCCTTCTGTCGTGGCCATCGGCACGTTGTGGTACCTGCCGTTGACGAGCAAAGGGCCAGCGATACCAAGCGGTATCGGAACGAATCCTACTACGTTTTCTGCGCAACGTCCAAAGACCTGCGAGTAGTCCAACCCCTGCAGCGGAATGTCATCCTCTATTTTGAACTCTTCGCGTTTTGTCTGTACACGACCAGCGCTCTCCTCGTCCGTCATGGGTTCGACGACAAAAAATGTCGATGCGTGACTTAAAAAACTGACGCGACAACAATCGAGGCTACTCGTCCTACGCCCGCACTACTGTCCGTGTAACTGAGGTGTCCTCTGTCACCATTATCCACGCAGGTTGTGCAACATAGTTGCAGTCAACCAGAAGTATCAATAAAAATGCATACATCAATATCGGCGGGAAAAGTATTCCGAGAGTCAGGAACAGTATAGGTGCGCTCACGTATGTCCTCCTATGAACTGTATGTGCTAAAAGCGCCACCGCGGTGCCATATACGATGACCGAAAACGTGATCCATGCAATTCCTGTGGCTGTGTCAGAGTCCATTCGTGATGTTGAACTTACATGAATGAAACCAATGAAAAAAATACGAGACGTTTGTCAACAAACAACAAGTCTGTAAACGATTCGGTGCTGTGCAACGAAAGATCGCAAAATGGACAGACACAGTATCGCATTGCAGACAACGGCCACGGATGCAAAAAGAAAAAACAGAAAGCGTGCTTCGACACTAAGATGTGTGCGGACAAAATACAAGAGGTGAGGCATGAATGCGGCAAGCAACACGCAGAGCACCGCAACGATCAGCATTGAGATCACCAAACTTGTGTCGGATTTGTGCCATATCACATGACGCTCGAATTCGTATGGGACCTTGCATATTGGACATGAATGTCTGTGTGTCTGTACATTTACAAGTCGCTGCATGCATCTCCTGTGCACGTAAAGGTTGCACCGGCATGGCACATGTCTCAACGATTCCGATTGGTGTCCCTCACAACAGAGGAAGCATGATTCCTCACAGGCGTCACAGGAGGCGCAGCATGCGTTGCTGTCGTCGTGTGAACGATCGGTGCTCATCGCAACATTACACCTCAACAACATAGGATCAAAACAAAACACCGTACACGAGAGCATCGTTGACGCATGCGTGACACAATGGTACGACGCTAAGCACCACGAGCTCGACGTGCCCCATGTGCGCCGTAACATATGCGAGAAAAGACAAAGGTACAACGCAAGCACACAGCAAAAGTCGAACCCACGCTTTCGACCACGAACCTCGTAGCGACGCCCGCGTAAGCGGAAGAAACAGGAATTGGAGTATATAATAAACGAATACAGCTCCCGTAACGGATAAAAGAGTTTTCTGTGTTACGTCGGCTAGGAAGCATACTCGCGCGACATACGTGAGGATGCAGATGTTTGCGACAGCTGCAGTCACCAACAGGTATTTCTGAAGCGCAGCGGAGGAAATGTTTCCAAAGTCAGACACGCCAGCCCGCATCGTGATATACTGGCACACTAGACCGATGTTCAGAACTATCGCACCAGATACCAACAGAGCACGCATGCCTCACTGACCTTTACATTTTTTTCTTAGTGATGCATGGTGCCGTCTTTGGTGCGCTCTAAGCACCCACTCGTCACGAGTATTGCTCACTCATATTGTCGCACGCGGTACGAACGGCGAATGCTCGTGACGGCTCAATTCGTACACACGCAAGGCCACAACGACAGTCGTTATCGCATGTGCAGATGCAGATGCATCTGTATCTTCCACTGTCGAAAGCCACTTCTCCCATAGTTCTCGTTCACCTCGCACAGGCGGTTGACTTTGAAACATGCCGGTCAGGGCGTCGATTTGCTCGTCGCATGTGCCTCCGATGCGAGCAAGTGCACACACCAGTTTCTCGGGCGAGTCCGCGGCCAGCAGCTGTTGCCGAGGCGTGTGGACGACTGCAGGTACGATGATTCGCCAGCAACATGATCGTATCGACATGCGACAGCGTGTAATGTGCACCGCTTTACTTTGTGACACATTAATACGGAGCATCGTCGAGATTCGAAGCATGCGTCAGGCTCATGAGGCATGACGAATTTCTCCTGTAAGGTTGCGGACGTGCGGGGTCTTCAAACTTGCGCATGCCCGATGTGGGGATCGAACCCACGGCCACGTGATTAAAGGTCAGGCGCTCTACCAACTGAGCTAACCGGGCGACGGTGTATGAGTACTACAGTGGTTTTTGTTTTCTGTCCCATGATGTATGCGATGTGGCGAAGCGAGCGCTTGATGGAACCTATTTACAGAGCGTTTGGTACCGATGTCACAGAATTGACTCTCCTTGCCGACACGGCTGTGGACGAATACAAACGACGCATGAACAGCTTGTTGCGTGTTGCGGTAAGCGATGTCACTGCACAACAAATTATGGAGGAACACAACAACGACCCATCCAAAATCGTTGCGGCAGTGAACAAGCTGTCACACGACGTGATCGAGGCCATCGAGCGAGCAACGTCGGAGGCGGACGTCTACACGAATGTACACAAAATAGTACACAACGACCGTACCAGGGCACAGTTCGCTGACGTGATGCAAGGACTGAAAGACGAATACGTGCGCAAAAACTTTATCTCAATGACCGACGAAGCAAGATTTAAAGCGCTGAAAGAAATAAGCACCACTATTGTGAGAGAGAAACAAAGAGAGTTCAACTACTTGTCTCAACAGCTGTGAGTAGGGGACCCGCTCCACAGGATGCCGCCCGATTGACGAGGCGGGTCCCTGTGCGGAGGGCATCAAAATACCCTCTGTGGTTCCTGGGGGCAGACTCGCGGAGGGCCTACATGCCCAAAGCGTCCCCGGGCACAAAGTTGAGGTGATGGGGTTAGGCTGCCAGGCCCCCCGTGCGGCATCGTACGTGGGCGCACCATGTGCCGTAGGGGGGGGGGTAGGCGACGCCTTGGGTTAAAACCCCCCAAAAAAACAGCTGTGAATAGGGGGGAGGGTCATGACATGTTCGTCAACGAAATGTACGTTTGTACATCACGTATAGCACCCGGGCAGCACGCATCGTCGGCGCGTACCCGGAAAGAGCAGAGCGTATGGCATGTGCACTGTACGGAAATACATGTCACAGACGAACATACCGGTGTTCCGTCACGGTTGCGGTTGACCGTTCGTGTTCACTAGTCGCGTCCAGCTAAGCAGGAATACTGGGGATGGCGGTGATGCACTCTGCGGTGATAGGAGCGGAGGCATCGATGGCACGGGCGGGGCTACCATTGGTGGTGGCGAGGGGAGTGCATGTGCTAACATGCATGGCCAAACACATTGAGCCATGACACTTTCCATGACCTCGCAAATTTTGATGGGACTCCGATGGAGAGCAGACACGCACTTGCCGTTTTTCACCGCGCACGGGAACAAACAGTTTTCATGTTTTCCAAGAATCTCGCACGAATTGTCGAGGACGTCGGACGGGACGCAGGTGCCACAGACAGTTGTCATGCCGCAAGCAACGACAAGTACAACATGTGGCGACCGATACCATAAACCAGCCATTCTTAGTTTTCATGTTTCAAAAAAAATGTGAGCTGGCTGAAAGCCAAAATACGCTAAATATGCTGGTGCATCATGCACGTCAAATATGCTCAAAGTACGGGGTCTGAGCGATGTGATAAGCTTGTGAAAACGAAATGCACCGGACTACCTAGAGCTTCGGTGACAATGCACAAAATATAAAATGCGCCCGTCTACAAAGTGGTGTGCTGACGACATGAATGAAATCCCCAAAATCATATATCAGTTCTGGCGTGGACCGGCCGTGGTCGTCGCAGACGTCTGCATGCGACGTGTAAAAAACGTCCACCCCGGGTGGCACGTGGAGGTGCTGCACGATGTGGACGAGCACATCAACGGACTCGACCAACTGTCCGTTCAGCTTCAGAGTGACTGGGTCCGACTTTGTGCAGTTGCTCGAACGGGAGGCGTATGGTTGGACGCAACATGCATATGCGTGGCACCCGTGACCGATTGGATCGACCTCACACAAGCTGAGGTGCAGGGATTTTCGGCTCCGTTTGCAGACGACGTACTCGAGAGCTGGGCGTTCGCTGCTCCACCGGACAATGCATTGGTGCGACGCTGGAAAGAGGTTTTCCGATCCGCGATCGAGGTCGGCGTCGGCACATTCAAGAAGCAGCTCCCAGATTGGGTCAAGTGCCACGCAATATACGACCATTTGCCGTATCTGACGGTGCACGTTTGCTACATGATCGCTGCGCGCGATATCAACATTCCTGCTAAGATGGTTCCGTCCTGCAAAGGACCGTTTGTTTTGCACTGCGCGAACGAATGGAGCTCACATCGTGTCGTAAAACTTCTCATGCACGAGTGCGGAGAAAACACAAAACAGCCTCCGCCGCTCATAAAGCTGCGCGGAGCGGAGACACATCTCGTACGCCAGTACGAGTGTCGATGTGGGAGCATCATGAGTATCGTCGGGATGCCGTGTTCGATACCACACCGCAACCACACTCACGTAGCAGTGGTGGTTATATCATTGCTGGCTGTCGCTGCGTGTGCCGTGGCGAAAAAAATTTGCACAGCGTCACATAGCAGCAAAATATGCATCGCACTCGCTTGTGTTACTGTGATAGTTCTGCTTGGTGCACTTCGTTCACATATCATCGTGCCAGATCTCGTCGTGCCAGAGTATGGTCAGTGGATGCGTCCGCACTGGATTGACCAACAGTACTCTATGATGAGCGAGTACAATAGACAAAATCCGAACGAGTACAGACACATCGCAGGCTTTGCGTCGAACGCTCTAGTTCCTGTGATGCGATGTGGTCAGTATGATGAAGAAGGAGTTTACTTTTACTTCTTCCCGTCCTCTGAAATTCGGATTGACCTGGGTAGAACGTTGGTCTCGAGGAACAAGCTGGAGGCGCTGAAGTTCATGGGGGTGTCTGCGTCTGAAATCTTTGGATCACACTACGCTTTTCAGGATAGACACAATGAGACGAGGGTCATCCACGTGCAAACCCACGATGAGGCTGCGAGATCGCTTGATGCGTGCATAAACTTCTCATCGTACGAGATGAATCGACTTGCAAACTCAACGCAGGTCGACGCCATGCTGTGTGAGCACGCGTGTCGTCTAGGTATCGACAGCGTCCAATTCACCGTGCAACCGAACGGGCAGGGTGGATGGGCGTTCGAGTTGGCATACTATCACGACATGTGCAGCTCGCACTCGAGCACAGCGACAGCTAGAGCGCGTGCCCCGCTCTACCACAAGGGTACACGATGCATCATGGACGACGACTCGAACTGCCTTCGGTGCTCGTAAACAGGTGATACTTTTTTCACGATTGCTAGTAACACGTATCAATGGACATAATTGTCATATCCCTCGACCCTGCCTTTGATCTTCAGTTGCTACAGCGCATGTTCCCTGGAAACGTGGTACAAATTCAGCAGGGAGTGGACGTACGTACGTCCAGTCCGCTCAATCTGTATCGCTGTGGCCTCATTGGGGTCCTTGGCTACTACAATCTCACTCGGGGGCGCAAATGGCACCATGAGTTGAACTCACTTGGTGGTGTGGGTCTCGCCAACGCAAACGTACTCGCCCTCGAGAAAAGTAGTGCACCTCTCCTGCTGCTGGAGGACGACTTTGTGGTTCGCGACGCACTTACGTTGCATAACAGCGTCAACACTCTTCGCATGCACGATTCGTCGTTCGACATCGCCGTGTTCGGGCCGCACAACGTTCTTGATAGAAAGCTTACAGAGCGTGTCAGCTTCATGCCCGACGGTTGGTACTGGCTTCCACCTGGTGCGATATTCCACGGACTGCATTGCTGTTTCTATTCTGCGAACGGACGAGCACGCACACACACGTACCTTAAGAAGTTGCCCATCGACATGCAACTCGACAGCGTGTACTCGATGCTTGTGGAACTCGAGGGATTTCGCATCATGGTACAGGTGCCTGGAGTGGTGAAGCAGTCGTTTCATCTAAGCAGCATTCAGACCGACTGGTGCGTGCTGTGCCACATTTCACCAAAGCAGGTTGATAGCGTCATGCGCCATCATAAATATTCTGCTCTCGTTGTGGCGGCTCTGCTTGTTGCACTGGTTGCAGTAGGGGTTTCACGTTCTCGACGCACGACGACATACTGATGCCCGTGTACCGGACTACGTTTTCGCACACCTTGGCCACGCATGTGGAGCTGGCGTCCGCGCACTGTGCCTCTCGGATTGCGACACAGTAGAGCCTATCCATGGCGTATATTTATGTCTGTGACATAACAAAAAAAAAGTTCCATACCAAGGACACCTGCTATTTCCAGACGTGCCTCTGCATCGATGAAAAATCGTAGTGACGTCTCTGAACGTGCACGTCACCTGGGACGTGTATTGGACATTTCGGGATACGAGCACCGAAGGCAGTGCGAGGCGTCGTCCATGGTGTACCGTTGGGGTAGGGGTTCACGGTATGTTCGTCAGCGACATGTATTTTCGTCAGACGGCACATGCCAAAAAACACGTGTTACTTTCGAGACGGGCGCGTGCATTTACGGAAAATTGTGGAGACGTCTCTCAACGTGCACGTCACCTGGGTTGTGTAGTTGACATTTTGGGATATGAGCGCCGCATTCGTCTGGGCGATTGCTTGCAAAAATGTGAATTGAGTACATTTTTCTGTACTCATATATGCATAAAACTGGGCCCAAAAAATACCGCGAAAAGCGTGTTTGTCCGGCTCTGATACATATACGATGCACAAATCCAAAGAGAGAGGGACTAGCGGGCTTGCCGACAGAGCATCTGTTTCCAATTTGGGTTCTGTGATTGACACTCCTCCGAGACGACACGCCTGAATAAATACATATTTGGGTTTTCCTTTCAGGTTGGTACACCCAGGGTGACACCAGAGATACAATAAATTGTTTATTGATATGTGTCCATCATCAAGTACCACGAACTGTCTGTCGTTTTTCATGAATCCGTGTCCGCAAATACACAACGTTGCCGTACTGTACTTGTCCCACGACGGCATCATGGTCATCCGATTCATGGCCTCTGTAATTTTTCGAACGCATGGATTTTTCAACACGGTACAGTGGACGCCCATGAGCTCCAACGACGCTCTACAGTGTTCCATTTCGCGTGCTGCGCCTGTGCGATTTGTTGTGATGTAAGCTATAAGGGCGCGCCCTACATGTTGACACTTTTTATATCGAAAAACGGGTGTCAGTGTCGTGTCTATCATGAATGTTTGCGGGTTGTATGAACAACTATGAATGCTTTAATGTGAGACTTTTTTTTGGGGGGGGGGGGGGCGGCGGGACCTTCCTTAAAAATGGGGTTGTCTCTCCATCTCGGAA
>Ga0129324_10000348_pt1 | contig 34221 bp, 34 predicted proteins | sample CPBDNA_7_FD_96879 | JGI IMG/M metagenome (GOLD analysis project Ga0129324, IMG submission 96879) | Freshwater to marine salinity gradient microbial communities from Chesapeake Bay, USA - CPBay_Spr_15_0.2_DNA | ecosystem: Environmental > Aquatic > Marine > Coastal | place: USA: Chesapeake Bay...
ACCAGATGTACCAGATGTAGATGATTCCATGCTCTATAGTATAAAAAAATATATTTCTTCCAATCGAATGAAACACATTCGATTAGATTTCATTCGGGTGTCCGCGGATGACCAATCGATAACTGATTGCTGTGCCAGCGATCTCGCTTACATTAATTATCTTGACAATCTGGCCAATTTTCGCATTAATCCATAATGCCTGAGGATCGTTCTCCAGAATCTTCGGCATGTTTTCTTTGTTAATGTAGAATTTTTCAAGCTCAGCATACTCCTCATCAGAGCAAATCTCATGACGCGGAATACCTTGAACCTTTCGCATATCGACGGATATCAAATCTAGAGGATGATAAACAAATTTAATACTCTTTACCCGCGCACTTTTCTTAATGTTAAACTTCGGTGGGCGAGATCGAATAGCGAATATAATCATCATTTTAGGCTTTCCGATAGCGTTCCATAAATCTACAAATTTTGCAGTTTTTTGAAACACCTCACTAATTGAACTAAGCATAACATATGCAACATCATCACATGGGATAACGATATAATTCTTATTACAAACTTCAGTTTTGAATGTTGGTTCATCAATCGGAGGGTATATCATTGTATGCCCTCGAGCAGTAATAAATTCCTGAAGATTTGTATAACACCTCCATAGTTGATCAGTCGTCATGTATAATATGAATACTATGTATTATATTATACAATGTCATTCATTTTTTAAATTAATCAACAACATTCGCAATCAGCGCAAATGTATGAATAGTCAGCATCTTCACCATGAAAACACTCGGAGTCAGAACAAAGAATGATACAGTTATGTTTCTGTGCTTTCAAAGAACGAAGAATGCGTGCAAGAAGAAGCTTATTCATGTTTTGGGCATTCTCAATAAGGTGATTCTTCTCGTGTTGTGCCTTCAATTTCTTACCTATACGAATTGCATTAGCCCCGTATAATAGAACAACAAATTGCTTAGACTCCTCTTTTAGTTCATTGAAGTCTTTCCAAATCCTCTTAACAAACTCGGCTTCCTTATCCACAGGTGGTGGTACTGGCTTCGCTGGCGCGGCCACAACTTTCTTCTCAGCTTGCTTAGGTTCGGGGGTTGATGGCTTCGATGGCTTCGAGGGTTCCGGAGCAGGTGTAGCTTGCTTAGGTTCGGGGGTTGATGGCTTCGACGGCTTCGAGGGTTCCGGAGCAGGTGATGTGGTAGAAGGGTTTGGGTCGGAAGCTCCAACGGGAGACTTCTCTTTTATCGTTGCATCTGAAAACGACTTCGGCTTTGAGTGTTCTACGTTCTCCATGAATATATTATATGATATATTTATTTAGATGAATAGTGGAATTTATTTATTTATTTTTTTATCATATGATACATATAGTTCGATTTATTTACACAATATCAGAAAAGATGACCGAAGTAAGCTCAGGGGGTACAATATTTGATAAATTGTGTGGTGAAAGTATTGGTAAGGCAGCGAGTTGTGTGTTTAACTGGATGCTTGCCGTTGTTATTACCCTTCTACTGCTTGTTATTATGAAGATGGCGGGTAAGCTCCTATTCGACAAATTCAAGGCCAATTTCGTGGATATTCCAAAGGGTGCAAAATCAGCCAATGTTGCAGGTGCATCCGGACGCGATCGATCACGCTTTCATCAGGTGCGTAGTCATTCCGGTAGCGACCCCCGATCGCTTGCTGAGATTTCCGGCATGGAGAGGTACTCTGCACCGGAGCTGCCCATGTCCGCATACTGGCCTGTTGATGATGCTCTTGCCGAAGAGCAAGTGCGTTCTGCACACGGACCCGTAGATCGATCATTCTATGGTGAGGAAGGTGCTGGAGTTGAGTATGTTTCCGAAGATATCATGGATAAGGTGGTTGAGACTACTATGCGCGAGCGCCCTCAGGAGGAAGAAGACCCTGAGACATCAGCATACCGAGAGTATGCACTTGAGACATCTAAAACCCCCGCCGCTGTCGCACCCGACTTCAACAGCGCTGAAGAGGAAATGCTTTCATAATTAAATCATCCGAATTGTAATTTTAAATTTAGAATTTAAGTAAGATTAGATTTCTAATTATTTTTTTATCACCTATTCATATAGTCATCATGAGTGAGATTGGAGATTTTGATACAGAGCCCATCGCATCAAATAAAGCGACTAATGCAGTTGTTCCGCGTAGTGAATCTAATGCACCTGAATCGACAAATAAGCCATCGTGTTCATGGGGTGCAGTATCTATGGGTCTTGCTATTATTACTCTTCTTGTTGTCTGTGTAATTTTGCTACTTGAAGTTAGACGAATGCAGAAACTATCAAAGGTGGTGCCTGTAGAATCCGACTCACCATCTACTGATTCGCCTGATGTTGATACATTTGATGGTGAAAAGGAGCTAAGTCAGTCGCTTATGATACGCGATGCTCTCGGCATTCGTGTGCCACCCAGCGAAGATGCACTCATGTCCCTTGTAATGGAAAAAAATTAGAACCATGTTGATTCAAATCAATTTAATTAAAATAATCCATCAGTATCCATTTCTGCGATCGGTCTCGCCAATTCAGAAAGCGGTTCTTCAGAATCAACATCAGATTCAATACATAAATCAGATCTGTTAGCGCTAATCTTAGGAAAGGCTTCGCACAATGCCGCGATTTTTTCTTCTTTGCTATCACATATATCGTTAATATTATTAAACCACGCCGCGACTTTTTTCGCACATGATGCCATTTTCATCACACGCTCATCGTCTCGCTGCATTGGAATAATTTTAACATCAAAGATCTTATAAAACAAGTATCCATAAACATTCTGAGACCTGAACAATTTACTCGCATTTATGACCGCTGCTGCATAAGCTGCCGGGTCGCCATGATAAGCCTGCATTGGTGGGTGGTAATAAGCCTTAAGAGCTCCAGTCCGAATTGCCCGCATTGTGTTATTAAATGATGTAAAGCTCTGTGCTCCAACATCAACAAGCGAATGACTAAACTCACTCGCACCATAAACCAAGATCATACCATAACCAATCGGATATGTCAAACTCTTTTTACAGGTGCTATGATATTGAGTATCATAATCTTTTGTATCATGTGAAGTAAATGATTGATAAGATGTTTTGCGGAAAACAAAGTCTGCGAAATAAGCAATATCAAGCCATTTAAAATGGCATAAACCCGAAAGGGGTTGATAAATGTAATTATTCGGCACCCGGTCTGTCGGTGTTCGACGCGAAGGCGATTTAATTTCAAACAGCGCATTAATTGCAGTCTCACCGGATGGCAACACATGCTTCGGAAGCACGCCATCGGCAATCAACTTCATAATACGAGATGTTTCGATAACGGCAAATCCATCGGGTGAATAAGATGTACCTTCCATAACTGGTGATGGAATTGATCCGGTCTCATAAATTGGACAATTGAATAATTGTTCAAGAAATAGCTGAGCAACGGGTTCAAATAGATGACCCCAGTCGCAGTGGAAGTTATTCTTGAATGACGACAATCCGCATTTGCTAATCATCATAGTTAGTAGCTCGCGATTCTCACAATCGGGTGTGCCGGCGTTCATTTCTGTAAAGATTTTGAAAAGTGAGCCCATTTCTGAGCCCCCGATGGCACGGCGTCGCTTGGCGAGCCAGCCAGATGTTCCCTGTGCTTCACTAGCACCGGAATTGGGTTCGACAATATTTGTCTTCAGCCATTGTAGCTTTGCGTTCAAGGTTGGGTTGCAGGAAAATACTCGGGTTTTGTTCATCGTTGCATCATATGCTGTCATTGTTTAAAATGAATTGAATGCGATTGAATGCGATTGAATGCGATTGAATGCGATTGAATTGAATATATGTTCTAATCCAATTCATTTTATTTAAGCAATTGAATAACATTACATAACATAACAATGAGCAACGGAACCCCATCGCCAAGACCCGATAGTCCGATGCAGCCCAACGAAGATGGGTATGATCACATCGATTATGAAGCAGTCCTGGACACCATGGAAGAGATCATCCCAACTCTTCAAGAATTCAACCTTGTTATGAAGCAGATGAAGCAATATGTTATTGACGGAGCTAACCATCAGTCAAAAACCAAAATAGTGGATAGCATTATTTCCCACAAGGAGCGCGTTGATCGTATTAAGCTTAAGGCTGCGACTATTCAGCGCCTGACTGAAGAGACCGATACTATTCAGAAAGAGATTGTCGAAAAACATAAGGAAAACATCGAAAAGGAACTTAACAAACTCCAACAGTCTCTTGAACCAGGTCAGAGGGTTACTTCATGGGCTGATGAGCCGTTCGAGGAACCTGTTCAGTCGTGGAAGACTGTCGTCGCACACGGTCGTAAAAATCAAACAGCAGTGCCATCGACCCGCAAGTTTTCTGTTTCTTCGGTCATGGAAGGTTCGACTAAATGGGTTACAATGCACTTGCCAATTACTGAAGTCAATATTGCACCCCCAACCGAAGAGTCGCCATTTACAGCTTCTCTTATTACTGTATCATCGGACGCCCAACTTGCTAAGCTGCCTGCTGGTATGATGGTTTATCATGCCGGACTTAATGTGCCAAAGGTTGTTATGACAACTGGAAAACCGCGTGGAGGCACTGCAGTGCCTACCGGATGTATGTTATGGGACTACCATGATAGCGATACCATCGCTAAATTCTCGCGATACAATTCGCAAATCCCATCAGAGAAGCGCCCGCATGAGAGCAACTTTTACATTGACGAATCCAATGCGCGAAAACTTCGCCTTGATGAAGATACATACCGCGTATTCCGCATGCCCAATAATAAGTCTCAATGGCTCGGATACCGCGTCTTTAAATGCAACACTTTCGGAGATTCGCGCTATCTAAGTGAGCAATTCGCCGAACACCCAATTGAAGACACCATTGATCTTTATCAATACGCGCTTTGGATGTCTCTTGTCGGCATGCTCCACTACCAATGCTCATAGATGCTCAATCATCGAATATTAATTAATTATATAAATTATTTTTTGATTAGAATTTTCATCTAGTCTTTAACCTGAGTGAATAAATTAGTGAATTTATTATATCTTCCATGATATAGCTTTTATCATTATGGCAGGGGAAGAACAAATGTCATCTGTGCCTGAGATTGGATACTTCTCTACAGATAGACCTAAGCCTAAGAATGGGAGAAGAAGTTTTATTGAGATGGGATTTGACTTTCTTGCTCCGTGGAAGTGTGGTGCAGCCGTGAATCATGAGCGCACCGGTAATCTATTGTCTCGCGGAATTGAGCGCACAAAGCAATGTGGTATGGAGCTTTATTATCTGATGATTCCTCAGTTGGTCGCGCTCATAATCGTCTCAATCATTATTCTTACCATTATCGTCCTCATCTTTGACGGACTTGCTGTAGCCGCGCCGTGGCTTGGAAAGATTGCATATACGACAATGCGCCGCGTTCTATCATGGTTCGTGCAGCCGTTTGTTTCGCCAATTAAGTTGGTCGAACTTGAGCGAATGGTTGCCTATCGCGTTGGCTCACCTGCGGACATTGCGGCCATTGAGCAGAAGCTTAAGGAGAACTTCAGCGTAGAACAGATTGCAGAGCTTGAAAATGAGCTAAAGTATGAAAACTTCTCAGCCGTGAGAACTGATGGTACAGCAAATGTAAGTGAAGATAAACTCGCGCGTGATCTTCTTGGGGGATTCGATGAACCATCGAATACGATTAGTTTTAAATCTATCCGCGATAGCTTCGAGTCTCCAGCCGGAGCTGCCAACAAGCTGCGATTCTCTACTGAGCGTAGCCATGAGAATTTCGAGAATAAATCAAATCCTCCTCGTGCTCTTCAGGGTAGCGCCCAGGCACTTCGCTTCCAGGAGCGCAGCCATGGTGAATATTCTGGATTTGATGTAAGTTCAATGGAGGATGTGCTTAACATTGAACGTAAGCACAGCATCAAACCCGAAGGATACCTCGAGGCACCCGCCGGCGCCGCTAATAAGCTTCGGTTCTCTACTGAGCGAGACCAGTAAGTTCGAACTTAAAAAATAATAAATCGAATGAATAATCGAATGGTTATTCATTCGATCATTCACTCTTCAATTCGATATATCTTTCAAGCACTTTTATTAAAAATGTATTGAAAGGTGTCTTCGGCATGCGAGCAATATCATCCATTCCACACCATGATAGTGCATCTATCTCACAACTGCTTAACGCCTTAAACGTATTTTTTGGCTCAATCATTGCTTCAGCGATAAAGAATCGCATTCTATATGTGATCCCATAATCACGAGTGCTAAAGTCCATATGATCAAACAGGAGATTATAGTGCAATGGTGTCATTTTTATCTCTTCTTCAACTTCGCGGATGGCAGTCTCATATGGGATCTCCTCGCTATTCGGCCGACCCTTAGGCATTTCCCATATCGGCATACCATTAACAGAGTCCGCGACCACCTTGCCTAGGCGTTCTTTATCAAGTTCATAAAATCGTTTTAAACCACGCTTAAATCTCGGGTTATCTATCTCATTATTAAGCATAAGTTTCCACCACATCATTGAGTAATTGTTTGATAGAATATATAACTTTTCGTCATGTGTCATTTTATCGAATAGATCAATTATTTTAGTCCAGTCTGATACTGAATACTTACCCATTACAAACTCAATAAATTCATAAGTTAGCCGCTTTCGACAAAGTAAAATCTTTGGACTCCCCCCGAACATCTTGCAAATAGCCAGTCCATACGACTGCCGCGTTTTGTATGACAATAATGTCATCATTTACCTATGTCTATTACGGAGCATTTTTTTAATTAGACTTATATACGACAAAGTTAAACTATTCAATGGAGTCAAATGATTCGATAAAATCTAATAAAACATTCCTTTTATCGTATGGAATCACCCGCGACAAAGAGCCGACACGCATTGATGAAGAACTTACCAAGCTAAACAAACTACAGCTTAAGTCTTATCAGCTATTTGCAACTCACTATATTTCACCAAATAGCACAGTTAATAGACTATACATCAAGTATGGTACCGGAGTTGGTAAAACTGCAACATCGTTGAAGGTAGCAATCAACTTTATATCCGAATTCTATAATTATCACAAACTAACAAAGGCAGCGCCACCAATGGTTCATATTATTGGTTTTACAAAGAACATTTTCAAGCGTGAATTATTGAAGTTTCCCGAGTTTGGCTACATTACGCGATCCGAACTTGAAGAACTCCTCGCGCTTAAGTCCCGGATTTTTACTGAACGCGAACTCTTGTCTTATAATGACTATGTTAGCTTTCTTCGCCGGCGCATCACAAATAAGAAGTTTCGCGGCTACTTCCAATTTTACGGATATCGCGAACTTGTCAATCTTCTCTTTGACGAATCCCAATACGATTCACCACTTGATCTCGCAAACAAGATCGCAGCCGGAAAGATCACACCAACGCCTATAATTCACATGTTCCACGACAGTCTTATTATTTGCGATGAAATACATAATACATATAACAGTCTTGAAAAGAACTATTGGGGAAGCGCTCTTCAGTTCATTAATCAGTATTATGGTGCGAACATACGCATGATTTATCTATCAGCAACACCTATCAATCACTCACCAGGTGAGATTATTGATCTTCTTAATCTACTTCATTACGATAAGACATTTAATCGCGACATTATTGATCCCATTAACGATACAGCTCTGAAAACTATTGGCGAGGCCTTTGCCGGCAAGCTACTGTTTCTTGAGAATGCTGATCCAGCATCCTTCCCAGTCAGCACTATGCTCGGAGAACCAATAATACATAACAATAAACCTGTGCCTATTTTACGCTTTATCAAATGCAAAATGTCCCGTTTTAACTACGAAACATATAAGGCAGCGCATAAGAACAATACAATTTCTCAAGATGGTCAGTACATTCAAGACATTGCGTTTCCCAATCCGGACACTACATCCACTATCGGTTTATACAAGACAAGTGATCGTATTAAAATTGCCAACGCGCCGCAAGCATGGAAGAATAAGATCGGCATTAACGCTGATTCAAACAGTATTAGAGGCAGTTTCCTGCGCGCCGACAAAATCGCACACTATTCGACAAAATACGCCCGTCTTATCTCCGACATTATGGCACACATTAAGGCAAAACGTGGTAAAATCTTTATTTATCATCGATATGTTCGTATGAGCGGTGTGCTTCTTATTCAAGAAATCCTCCGTGAAAACGGGATTATTGGCGAAAATGACATTTCAACTGACGCAACTATCGACTTCAATACCGGAGCCCCTATGGGAAAAACGCGCGGAACACCTGTTCGCTTCATTATTGTTCATAGCGACATCGATGTCGCAACCCGTAATACATCTCTTGAAAAATTTAACTCACCTTCTAATGTTCATGGTAATGAGATTATGATTCTTCTTGGTGCTGACATTATGAAAGAAAGTTATGATCTGAAGGCAGTACGATCTGTGATGGTGTGTTCTAAACCTGATAATATCTCAACACTTATTCAAATCTTTGGCCGCTCTAAACGCCAAAACTCGCATATAGATCTGCCGCCGCCGGACCGATCAGTATCTTATAGCATTTATATTCAGACATTACCTGATGGCGATCCCGAGCTTAGTTATGAAGAGCGCAGATATATTGAGCGAATAGAGGACTATATTATTATTCAACAAATTGAAAAAGCCATGCATGAGAACGCTACAGATTTTCTATTCAATTGGGATATTATTCAATCCACATTCGTTGAACCTGGCAATCTTGGCGTGTTAGCATATGACAAGCCTGCTTACATTCCAAAGTTGAAATCCGCGACCACAAATCATTACCGCTATTACTACAATGAAGAGGAGATTAACCGATGTGTCTATATTATTAAGCGCTTATTTATTGAACACCATAAGGCGACAACCATCGATGACTTAATCGACCGAGTGCGCGACCCACCTTTTAATGTTGAGTATAATACAATGCTATTTGATAAAAATAATATTATCAGCGCATTGCATAAATTACTCTATAAAGGAACTCGCTACATTCAACGCGCACACAAGATTAATCAATATGATGCGCTATTTACAGAGAATATGGTTATTCAATGGGATGGAGCAGCTTACATTATCTGTCAAGTCGGTACAACACACTATGTACTTTGTCAATTAGACGCAGACGGCACTCCACAATTCTATCCTGATTCATTATATCGTCATAATACATCTGTTCAACGTCGAACAATTAACATTTCATACGCTATCAAAAATAGTCAGACTGCTAATTTGCGGTTTGAAGATAAGTTGAAGTATGTGTATAATACATACTTCAAGGGAAATACACCGGTTGATCACTTCCGTCGAATCATCTGTGATTTTGATGTTAAATTCCATGAGTATCTTATAGAACACGCCATCATGTATATTATCCAACGTATTACTGACAAGATGAAGAAATCACCATACGAAGAGTTTTATGTGTTCGTGGCGGCATATTACGGGTTCTTCAATTTGACAACAGTATTGGGTGAAGCTCATGTCGAAGCGCAAAAGCACTACATTACTCCAGAATCTCAGTCTGATCGAGCAAAGATAGCCGCTGCGGCTTACCTCAGCCGCACACTTCCGGCGCGTGATGAAGATTACTCATTATCAGAAATGAAAGCAATCAACCCGATCTTCACACCCCTCTATGATCGAACTAGGTTAATACATGAAATGATTAAGAATCATAAGATAACCCACCCTAATATGTTGCCTATCGGTCATAATTTCGGAAGCGGTGTAAAATATTATGGGCCCGATGGATGGTTCGAAATGCCATCAACTCATATAAAATGGCAAGAAAACGATATTGTTATCGCATTCCATCATCGTGAAGAAGGTAATATTATTAGTCGATTAAAGATCCGAACACCAAAACATATGCAAAAGAAACAACGAGATGCCCGCAAGGTTGAGCGCGGAAATTATTGTCATACATATCCTAAGAAGGATCTAATTGAACTAGCTAAGAAGTTAAATATCGATATAAGCGTCGGCACTCAACGTTTATGTACCCATATCTTATATGAAATTCTTAACCGCGAATATGCTGAGCGCGTTAAAGGCACCAACATCAAGTATTATTATCATTTCTGGGAATCGAATACTTGATCAATCGATTGATCAATTATGTTAAAAAAATGAAACATATGATATATACAATAATGGACGAGGCAGCGGATGAACTTCTCAATATCATGGCGTCGCGCCAGATTATGACATTTTCTGTCAATTTGCCATCACATCTAATCTATTCTGGAGATCTTAATAAAGGCTTGCTTCGATATCTTAATGAGAGCGCTAAGAGATGCGACCATAATATTTATATTATCTCATACGAAAATATTATTACACGATCTGCGTACATTTATAGCCCTAACACGGTTGGTGAATGCAACGTTGATGTTCAAGTAGAAGCTCGAGTAATTAATTTGCAAGTCGGAATGATTGCCGCCGGAGAGATCACAAATATTTTAGGTAATAACAGCGTTCTTGTTAAATCACCATTCATGCACGCGAACGTTGCGCTTAAAAGCGACATTGCCGAAGTTGGCATCATCATTCCATTTTACATTGCAGCTGTTAATTATGGCCTTAACCGTAAGCAGATTGCATGCACCGGATTTGAGATAGTGCAAACTCCCCGATCTACAGTTATTACTCTTACATCAATGCCTGATTCTCTTCCTTCAATGGAAGAAGCTGATGAACTTCAAAATGCTATCGCCAAAGCACGCAAATCGTGGAAACTCGCCGATGAAAAGACTCTTATAACGCGACTAATGAAGACCACAACTGTAAAGGGTCGGAAATGGGAAGAGCTTCTTCGCCAATCTGAAGGCGACACTATTTATTATGGAAACGCGCACTATCTTACTCGAACATACAGCACATCAATTCCAACCGGGTCAATAATAATACACTGCAGTGGCGATAAAGCAATCGATATTCTTCATAATGAATACATGAAAGATATGCGAAACCATCTCCTATTGCTGACCTTCTTCAATAAGAATCTCGAATGGAATCGATCATAATACACACGTGTATTAATTGGATATTCCAATTAAATATTTTTTAAACTATTAATATAGTTCATCATGATCAATACTGAGAAGATCATTAGTGAGAAGCTGAATGCGCTTACCACATACCATGCATCGACCGATAGGCTGAATGCGATTATGAAATTGAATGGCAAAGATCGGACTGCTGCAATGATTGTTGATTTCAAAGAGCATCTTAAGAATGGCACGCTTTCCCCTTACAATGAAGACCTTATGGAAGCATTTCTCATGTACGCTCTTCTAACTGATAATCGTGCATATATCGATAAGTTTGCAAAAAATGCTAATGCGTGTGATATGCGCGTATTACATAATTTGGCATGTGAAGCGTGCAATGATTACGCAATTACAATTTGCTACAAAAACGAATATATCTCACCAGAGAAATATAATGCTACTTATGCAACGGATTCAATTAATGAGATTAACATGGCTGAAAATACGATGAAAGGGTTGCTCGGAGAAATAGTATTTTCGAAGAACTTAAAGCCTACGAATCCGTTTCATAACAATTATTACGAAGTTTTGAATACAAAGCCAAAAAATAAAGCTTATGATGCAACACTTATCAATACTGAGAATAAGGAGCGTGGTGAAATGCGACTCAATACAATTAATGTCGTCTGCAGTCCAATTAGCGTTTCATCATTTGAGAAGCTTATTAAAGATGAGAACCAGTCGATAATTCGAAATCTTATGGAATGTTATTCAAAGGAAGATGCTGCGAATTTGACAACTGCCGCAATTAACCTCGAAAACTACGAGCTCCTCGAAATTTTAGCAAATGCTCCGGTTAAATGGAATTTACGCATCGAACCACGTCGCCGAATTATGATTAATCATAATATACGGAGTGAAGAAACCAAAGCCGAGTTCAACAGAGTAAAGCACGATCTCGATACCATTGATGTATCTGATGAGCCATCTACAACACCAAACCCCTCTGAACTTGATTCATCTACTACTTTAACCCCTGTATCTCCTGTTGTATCAACCGAAGGATCCGAGGCACCACGAACATGGTGGGAGACATTTTTCGGTAGATCGAATTAAATATTAGTATCTTATATGCTAATAATGGATGAGAAGAATAAAGAACATAGAAAGCTTCTCAAATATATATGTAATAATATTAATGCACTTCATATTAATGATCGGATGTTCATCGGGGGTCTAATCTTAACAAACGTTAGTGAGGAAAATGGAGTGAATACCTCAAATGGGTGTCAGATAACCATTACAGATCTTAGCCGTACAACAACAAATGATATCATCCAATATATGAAGTCTAAACTCGAATAGTCGAATCGAATAATATATTCGAATTTTTTGAATATAATATTATATAATGCCGCCTAAAAAATCATCATCGATACAATCATCAACTTCGCGATCGGGTTCTTCGAGGCGATCACGTTCATCATCGAAACGTTTGACGAATCCCCAGATAATTGCATCGCTCATGATGTCATCAGCTAAGATATCAGATATGACTGATAAAGCAGTTATTGGCAGAGGTGAATTTGATGAATTTAACTTAACATAATCATTCAAATTAAACATCTGCAATGTAAATATAAAATGAGATTCGAGAAGAAAACCGCTATCGTACCAATTTTTGCCAACGGAATCGACGGCATATTCGCACTTGAGAAATGCCGGATTTATTTCATAAGTGCAACGTCAGAACACCCATTAGATTTATACTTCAATAGCGTTCTTGTCTCAAGCGGAACTGACCACAACGCCACCGACATTGCATCAAAAATTACATGGTTATGCGAACTCATCAATGTTAAGGTTGATGGTGCCGTCATTCCATGTATTAAATTCAAGAACAATGTCCGTACTCGTGTTGTTTCAAATAGCGACGTCAGTGAGATCGATATCGAATACATCTGCGATAACAAATATAAGAAAAAGAAAGTTGAGACACTTGAACAAATTGATGCCAAAGAAAAAATAATGGAAGTCGAAAATGACAAAGTGATGAAAGAATATATTGTCAAACAACTTCGTATGGGAAATTCTATTTGGGAAGAAGCTAAGGGTTCGAAAAACTCTGACGCTTTTAAGGAATTGAGTGAAGAACTGCAGCTAAGACATTTTCAACAAAAGCATACAACCTTTAATAAACAACACCCACTCGTGCTAAGATACATGATCCAATTTCATAGCTATTCCTCAAAAGCATTTGAGAAGTATCTTAATCGTGTGGTATTATTCCCTGGGGGGAACCCTGAACAATTTATGGAACTCCAGGCCGATTATGCTGTGTTTCTATATAAGGAACTTAACCCGCGAAATAGTGGAAAGATCAGTGCCAAAGTGAGAACTGAGACTCTAGATATGCTTAAAGCCGAAGACGAGTCATTTAAGAAGAACCAGGATGAAGCTGAGGAACTTGGGCAAATGGTTAATTCGCGATATAGCCACCAACGTAGGGTCGAACTTCAGAGATTTGTAGAGAAAATTCGAGAAAGTAATAAGTCTGTTGATGAGTTTCTCATACGCAGCCTTGAAGACATCCGCCTTGAAGATGCAATCAAAAAATCAGTGGCTGGTAAATCTACTGATGCCGACCCCGATTCTGACAGCTGTCCTGAGTTTGATGAACCCTCTAAGAAATTCTTAGCTGATTGATTATTAATCCACTCAATTCGTTTTATTTTTTAAATTTAAAAATGAATAATGATTCACATTTATAACTCATAATGGTTGATAAGATAACTGAATCGTTGGCACTATTAACGCATAAAGATCATATAATTACAATACAAAAGCATTTTCGCGCTTTTAGAATACGTACATCTCGAATGCCTGTAGTTATGTATAAAATAAAGGAGTGTTTAATAAAAGATCCTTTACCTATATGTTCTATTAAGAAAGATGGTAGAAAAAACAGTTGTAATGATGAAGATACTATTATTGACATTCTTGTTAAGAAGTTTGGAGATCGTATTATTGTACCTCCAGAGAAAAGTCGTATGTGGTATGATATTTTAGTATATGATTATAAATATCATTGGATTCCAGTTAATATCAAATCTACTACAATGAAGACAGCTGATAATACAGGTAATTTGACAATGTGTGTGTATTCTTACACTGATGAGATATTAGATTTACACAAAAAACCTACATATAAGAATGGTGAAATGAGTCGTATTCTATTTAATAAACTTAAGAATCGAGAATACAATAATAGTTCAAAAGATTATTATTTCTTAGTTATCAACAAAACTAATTCTTCAGATGTAATTATTAATAGTATATTAGGTTTAACAAGTTTAACACCTAACTCTAATAACTTACCATTTCAGGTTAAATGGTCTGCAAATCGTATATATAATTATAGACCAATTAGAGAAAAAATAGATACATTTATTAAATGCATACTTAAACCTCAGAGAAGTTGGAAAGAAGATTTCTTATCTAACATGCGGACTTTGGAATTAGAGAATTAGAGATTTGACGATGTCCTATCTTAAAGCGTTCTGAGAACATGAAATTTGACTTAAACTCTTTACTGTTGAGATATCGTGTGATATTGCTGATGTCGCATTCTTTTTTGGGAATAAGCATAATCAACCCACCACCAAAGTATTGAACTTTATTAGTAAATGCGATGTTTTCATGTCTAGTTAAATTGCGAACATAAATACATGTCTTACCAAACTTATCTCTGATAGTAGATATGTTTCGAGGGGCACCCCATTGGTACCAATTAGTGTCATTGAATTTCCTAATCTTCCTGTTAATTAAATCTGATTTATGTGCTAATAAGTGTTCATTAATAGCTTTATCAGTAGAAGGAAACGATTCTATATAAATGTATTTATCAAGTCTATTTTCACCGTTTAAGACTTCAATATTACCAATAGGGTTCTTATATACAGATTCTTTACCAGTAACAAGACCCACATAGACATCAAATAAATCACTTATCTTAACACAATCCACTCCACGTGTCTCATTAAATGTTATTAAACCTGATGAATTAGATACGTAAAGCTTTTTACCATTGTATAACACCTCTTTAGGCACACTTATATCTTTACAATAACGAAATACAATAACATCGATACACGCGTTAGCAAATAACTTCTCATCATTTGGGTGATAGATATGTGTTATTGTTCCGTTTGTTATCATATCATCTAATAAACTGGCTGCACTAGTCAGTTTAAGGAAATCAGATGGTACAATAAATATAAGCTCTCCGGAGTCTTCTAATAAATTATAACACTTTTTGACAAAATCAATATATAGGTTTCCGTTCTTGGTTCTGACATATGGAGGATTGCCAATAATAGTGCTATATTTTTTAGTAATATTCTGTTTCATAAAATCTCCATATTTAACATCTCCTGTAATTGTCGAAAGCATTTTAATGGTAGTATCTATTTCATACATGTCAAATACCACATCCGGCATCTTATCGCATGTAAATTCAACAAGATCACCACGCCCTACTGATGGTTCTAAAATACAAGTAGGTGAGTTTGCAATAAACTCATATACCTTACTTTTAAGAGTAATATTGGTTGTAAAATATTGCCCTAATTCATGATTAGTAGGTATTTCATCGATAGCATCTTGAAGATTTTGCAAATTAAATGCCATTAGTATTTAAACACTTTATACTATTCATTTTTAAATTTAAGCAATTATATCAATTATAATATATATCAGTAGTGGAAAATTGAACGACATAGGTTCGTATAATGGAGGCTATCATTGCTAAGATTGAATCCACACCGATCCATGCCGGAGAGCATTTAGAGCTCGAAGCCCGAACTCGCATGAATAGCGATACTATTCTTAAAATTATCGATAGCACCACACTTGATGATAGTATGCTTAGTCAAACACTTGATGTTATCCGCATGAGCAAAGATGCGAACGTTATTCGCACTCACATCTTTAAGAACGGTAAAACACTTGAAAAGGTATTTCGCTTTAAGAAGAGATTGGCATCAACAATCATTAAAAAGATTAATGATTGGAAATTGGCTCTTTCGCACGAAGGCCCCGATCAACCAATTCATCCATCATCCGATGACATTATGCGCCTTAAGTATCGGTTGTCTATTCCATGGTCTCAAAGCGGGCCAATTAATCCTAAACATCGACCTAATTGGTTGCTTGACATTACAATTGCAATTGATGTTGATGCTTCTAATGTCGCTGCACATGTTGCCAATGTGTTCAACCGCAAGACCATACAGCACTTTAAATCTGTTATGAGTCAGCGCTCTGGAACACATGAGGTTGAGATTGAGCTTCAATATCGTGAGAAGATGGATCCTGAAATTTATTCACAGAATGCCATATTGGATATGTTGTCTAATATCGATAGGATTGCAGATCCGTCATTATTTAGCGAACATGAAGCACAAAGTTTAATTAACGAGATTCATAAGATGATGTTCAGCACCAACGCTGTTGAACACGACCGCCGACCTAAGACATTAAAGGCGATTTCTAATCAAGTCGTGCCGATTAAACACGAAGATATCGCGACCATTATCGAGACACCTTCTCAATATTTCATTACTGACAAGGCTGATGGTGAGCGCGCATTCATTTACATAAAAGACAAGGTTTTGAGAATTGTCGCTAATCGTATGGTCATCGAACATGATGTGTCTTTTGACGGAATTTACCTATTCGATGCGGAGTATGTAGGTGAGAAGATTTATGTATTTGATGTGTTATATTTCGCCAATAAAGCGTATTACCTCGATTCATTTGAGCAACGCATCGAAATGTTGCCAGCTATTAAGGACCTTTCATCGCTTCTCAGTATTAAGACGCATGTAAGATTGAGTGAAGATATTAAAACTCCGATCAACTTCATCAAATCTCGCAAACTACCATATGGGAGCGACGGGTATATTATTACTCCAAACGAGCAGTATTATTCAACCGTCTATAAGCTGAAGCATACAAAAGATATAACCATCGACTTTTATTGTATTACATGCCCAAAGGTCCTTCATGGGAAATATCCTTTCATCACACGTCCAGGTAAAACCCTTTACATTCTTTTCAACGGTGTTTCGCGGCGCACATTTGAAACGCTTGCCATGAGTAAGATTCCACAATACAACGAAATGATTGTGCATCCATTTGGCGAATACTTTCCGATTCAATTCTCACCTTCATCAAACCCCCATGCTTACCTCTTCTATGATGAGCGCAACCTTCACGATAAGATTGTCGAACTCCATTGTAGTAAGATGCCTGATTACGGAAGTGCGCCTGATTGGCAGCTTTATCGAATTCGTACAGATAGATCTGCTGGTAAGGGTTATTTCGGTAATGATTTCCGAGTGGCTGAGAGTGTGTGGGAGTCTTATTCTAATCCAATCACACTCGATATGTTTATTGATGCGAAGTCGGGCATGCTCGATCTTGGTTATTTCAAAGTGCATGCAAACCCGCTTTACAAAGCTATGCGAACATATAACAGTATTGTCAAATCCATGGCTATTGAGCAGAATGCCGCAGCATTCGCAATTGATTTGGCTGCCGGCAAAGGTCAGGATTTGAACAGATATGCAAGTGCTAAATTCAATCGCGTGTTATTCACAGACGTGGATCCACTTGCACTGGCTGAACTCGCATCGCGTAAGTATAACATGGCAAACCCGATGATTGTGAATACTCTTAATGTTGATATTAGCGACAAAGGCGCGAGTTTAAAGATTATTAATGCCGCTGGTAGTGCTGCCCCACTTGTTTCATGTCAGATGGCTATGCATTACTTTATGAAAAATGAGACTACGGCAAAGCAATTTGTTGATCTTATTGATGTGCTTCTTGCAGCAGATGGTAAGTTTATCGTTTCTGCATTTGACGGGGAGCGAATTGTCGAAACGCTTTCAGGCATTGAAGAATGGAAGGCCGGCGACATTTATTCAATCGTTAAGAAATACAAAGGCGACACACTACATCTCGGAAATGAGATCGATGTTATGCTACCATTCAGCGATGGTAAGCATTATCGCGAATACCTTACCGACTTCAATGTTTTATCTGAAATGTTCGCGATGAAAAAAATTAAGCGTGTCGCTTTCACACACTTTGACGATTTTGATGTGCCTGCTGCGCATAAGAATGCGCTATCACCGCATGATAAGAAGTTTATTAGTCATTATGTCATGGCTGTTTATCAGAAAGAAGCCGAGAAGCCTATAAAAGGAGGTCGTGGTCGTGGCCGTGGTCGTGGCCGAAGCCGCGTTCGTCGATGATTCATCTAAGGGATGGGGTTAATATTTTTTCATTTAAGTTAAAAATGAATACGATATAGAATATAACATGGCAACTGAATTGCGAGATTTCAGCGATTTCCACGCGTTCCCTGGGACGATTACTAACGGCATCTATACGTTTCCACCACTTTATAATAAAGCAAAGAGTGGAAAACTGCTAACATGGCGTATCTTTATCGCACTTCGAGAACCCGAAGATGTCGTATTTAAACATAATTGGGACATTGCAGCCGCCGACTTTGTGCCGATTCCAAACACTGCCTTTAATGTAAAGAATGCAGAGTTGCCTTATTATGCAGCTTATTGGACAGAGCGTAAAACCGGATCCGATGGCGCACTTTCTCGAACCCCGGCAACACTCATTAAGAGTGGATCGAAGGGTCTTATCGGTAAAGCTAACGAACGAAACGTATTTACACAAGCACTTATCAAAGCACGATCCGAATTTGAGAAGAAAATATCTAACGGATATTCACTCGAAAAGAACCCCGATATGACCAATGCGCTTTACTATGCAATGGCTGCGCACAACTATAAAGATCACGTAAAGAAAGTTTCATTCCCAACATGGTCGCAACCAAAGCTCGACGGAGTGCGCTGTGTTGCAACACGAAAAAATAACACCATTATCAAATACTCACGAGATCAGAAAGCATGGGGTTATCCAGAGTTCGATGATGCGCTTCGCCCACATCTTAAGCCTGGTATTCACTTTGATGGGGAGCTTTACCTTCATAGAAAACATCTTCAAGAGATTACAGGTGTGGCGCGAAATGAAAAGAAAGCATTCGAACTCGAATACCATATCTTTGACATTTTCGATACAACTAATCCATCATGGTTATGGTCCGAAAGATGGACATTTCTTAACACCCTCAAGATCAATCATCCAAGAATCAAGATCGTTCCAGCCACTCAAGTCAATGATCAAGCTGCGCTTGATAAGTTATATGCTGAATACATTGCGACTCACTATGAAGGTCAGATGATTCGTATGGATGCACCTTATGAGTTTTCACAAGATCGCGAACTTCGATCGCATGTACTGCTTAAGCGAAAAAGGAAGTTCGATGCCGAGTATGAGCTTGTTCGCGGGGAACGTGCCACGAACGGTCGCGCGGTAGGTATATTTATCGGAGTATTTAAAGTTAGTGATACTATTACGTTTAATGCAACATGGAAGGAAAAGACAATGGATGAAATGCGCGAATTCGCAGATGCCTTCGATGCCAATCCCAATGCTTACATTGGACAACTCTTTACAATCGAGTTTGAAGATCTCAGCAAAGATAAGGTACCACTTCGCCCAAAGATCAAAGCCATGAGACGCGATTAAATAATTTAATTAAATCTATTGATTTTACAATCTATTGATTTTACAATCTATTGATTTTACAATCTATTGATTTTACAATCTATTGATTTATTTTTTAACTCATTATATAGGAATGTACTCTATAATGTATAATGATCGAGATTTACCCGATGGTGTCAGTGAAAATGATCGACAAATTCTGAAAGCCGAACATTATTGTGTTGTATCTGCCATGATTGCGATGTTCGCAGTAGGTGGTCTGTTTGCCGCTACCATCGCAATCTATCCAATTCTGTTTGGAATCATGATGATAATGCACGCCGACGATTATGATACAGATCAGCTAATCTTTTACACGTCTATCAATATCTTTAGTATTATCTTCTATTTCTGTGTTTGTGCTATGTTATTGTTCAAAAAAGCAAGCGATGCCCGAAAAAAATATGAATCATAATATAAAATAAACATAGTACAATACAGTACAATACAGTACAATATAATACAATGCCGTATAACAAAACGGAAGTAGTATTAGTATTTGCGTTTATAGCTCTATGTACGATATGTAGCGTGGTTATTAGCTGCATTTGCAAGAAAGATATTGGAAATGATGAGAAGTGCGCGCCCGAATTAACTCTTCTCTTTATTCTCTCATTAGCAACATCAGGAGTGTCATTAATTATTTTATTCATAATTACTGTCATGAATCGCTATACACAATACCAGCCTATGACTGAACTAACGCCAGAAACCCCACTATCAGTTTAAAGTTGAATTATTTTTTAATATTACAATTGAACACGTTCAGCGATTCAAAATGAGTCCCTATTGCGAATTTGCTCTCATGATTTACATCATAGTATCAATTAATATGATGGCAATCTGCTCATTTATTGAGTTCTTTACCGGCGACAGCAGGGATTCTGTACTTTTCCTCTTTACTGGATCAATCTTTGAATTCGCATCTCTTTGTGTTGATATGGTAATGATTGATGTCATCAGTGAGACATGCATCCCATGGTTCCAAAACCGTAAGACGAAGATGCCAACTATTCATGTCGTTCAATCGATTGCACAGCATTCAACTGATATCGAAAGTGCGACTAATAATGTAGCTATCTACTGATTAGAATTAATTTGAATATCGCTCTTATTTTTTAACATAATAGATTATAATGCTTGAAGTCGTCAGCGGTCTCTTCATTGCTTCGTATGATGAAGTTTTATCATATAATGGAAATGCCTTTATTATTAATTTGTCAAATCGGCAAATTTCCGATGCAGTAAATGTATCGATGAACGACACTGAAGATGAAGTGCCCGATTTACTACATCTGACTATTTATATTATTGACCTGATTAAGCATTATATTCAAACTACCCCTGTCATATGTGCGTGTAATCAAGGTATAAATCGATCAGCATACGTCATTGCATCGTATCTGATAGTCCATTGTAATGTCGCACCGGTTGAAGCAATTGCTAAAATAAAACTGATTAATAGACAGATGGGGCGTAATGCTTTAACAAATCGTATGTTTCTTCATAATCTGAACCTTCTCAGTTAAATTCGAATCAAATAGATTCGAATTTATATTGCAGAATAATTCTGTATATTGCAGAATTAATATTCTGCACAATATACGACCCATCATGATTAGTCGAGATGAATTGATGCGCATTGCTCAGCGCATTTACACAAGGGCTCGAACACATGGCTCCAAAGATGACTACAAAACAGTTTTAAGATATGTAGCTATTGAGTACCCGAAGTTTGTCGATGAAAACTGCAATACATATGGGATATTGGATCCGACCACTGCCGGAGACTTCTTATCAGAGACATTTATTAAACAGGTGCTCAACTCTGGGCGGTTTAACCCACCAAATTGGAACCCTGCTATTCATAAAAGAAATGGCAAGTCTGTTAATGATGAGACATTTGAAGATATCCGAAACTTAGATCTATGGGAACCCGATCCTCTATTCTACACAGACGCCAACGTTTTCAAGCGTAATAAGCGCGAATACAAACGACATATTGCTGAGAAAACAGCCATGTATTCGCGACCTGTCGAGCGTGATCTCGAATCTCGGGTGCGTGAAGTTGTCCAATATCGACCGGCTAATGGATTGTCATCATGCGATTATATTGCTAATAGAACAGGTGCTGATTGGGAAGTGTAAAATGATTCAAATAAATGATTCGATTTTTTGAGATAATTTCTGATATTAAATATAATAATGGAGTCGTCAGATCACCAAAGATATGTCGATCTAATCAACCGATATGCGCCTATTATGTACATGCATAGTGCCGAACAATTTATGCCATCAAGTTTTGATCATGTAATTCCGCATGTTAATCTTGTCGGCAACGCACTGCCGATGAAAGAGCAACTTACCCACCCCGATCAAGTTCATTCATGGTTCGCCGGCGATCTTAAGAATGCACCTTGCTATGCTGTGGTGAGGCCACTTGGAACATCATTTCAAATCTACTTCTATTATTTCTACCCTTACAATAGGGGAAAGAAAATTTCCGGCCGCACATATGGAAATCACGCAGGTGATTGGGAGTATGTTGCCATTACATTCAACGCAAAGAGCTCACCTATTCATCTTCATTGGGCTCATCATGGTAAGCGCGCCGATTGCGTTTGGCGTTATCGTAAAATTATCTATGATGGAGATCATCCAGTATTCTTTATTGCACGTGGATCTCACGGCATTCATTACAAAACAGGCACACACTATTATATTAGCAGATGGGTGAGATTCATCTATGACAAGTGTGATGCAGGAATACGCATCGAAACGTGGAAGAAAGCGGTCATTCTTACACCCGAAAACTATACCGGAAAAAAAGATACAGCATATGACATGGGGCTAAAGCCGGTATCTCTTTCAAGTAGGGAAACAAACAATTGGACAAACTTAACATACTTTGGTCAAACTATTCCAATGGACAAACGCCGCATTTGTGGAAAGTCAATTTATCGTCTCGGCGGTTATAACCGCATCCCTATGTCCCTTTTCAAGTAAGATGATTAAATTATCCAATCGATTGGATCACGATGTGCCGCGCGCGAATAGGTTTGTTGGTGTATATAACAAGATTACCTTGTTTATTTTTTGTTGAATGCACGATCTTTGCGACCTGCTTTCCGCCGGAAATCACGACGGCCCCAGCCCGGTATGGTCGATTCCCCGAAATATGAACAACATTCCCTATTGAGTTTGATCCAATCACTTTATGTTTCGTGATGATACGTCCGCTCATTGGATACCTCCATCGGAATCCTTCATCATTATGATAGTATAAATAAATGACACAAATCAAGAGCACTACAATAAGTGCAACGATAATAAGCATTGTGTGAGTGTGAGTGCAGTATATTATTATTATTATCGAATTAAATAAATATAACCCAATTTTTAATCATGTCAAATAGTCCTGTTCTAACACCTGAGTCTTCGCCCGTGTTACCACCTGTGAAAACCGGACGTGGTCCGGGTCGGCCCCCATCAGATGCAAAAAATCGATCGATTATCCGAAATGGTATTGTGCCCGAGTCCGATTATGTCGTGGAGTTTTATTGGGCCCTTCCCGAAATCTTCAAGCGCTTGTATTCTTTATATAAGAGTATTAAGGTTCCCGAAGTCATTGTACATTTCAAATCATCTGAAATCATCTTTGAAGCACAAAGCCCTGTTCTAAAGAACACTATCAAGACAACTATCGATGCAACAAAGTGTCATAAGTATCACTGTAAGAAACCCATTTCGTTCTTTATGTCCCCGCATGCAAGCGAGCACGTAATCAATAGAATCGACCCGAAGATTCACGACAGCATCTGTTTTATGATCACAGAAGAATCACCAACTAACATGATCATCGCTCTTAACAACCCTAAACTTGAGAGTACTTCATTTCACGAGATCAATATTCAGACATCCGAAGTGCCAACATTTGACCAATCATGGGATTTAGACCCATACGAGATGAACTTTATGTTATCAAAGAATGATTTCAAGAAGTATATCGGCGACATCAAGCCAATTAGCGACAAGGTTATGATTGTTAAAAGTCTTAATGACCCACTTAAATTCAGATATATGGAGCAAGGTGGAGTGCTCGATGTGAAAGATGTGTTCCACAATGAGAAAAAAATCAAGCTTAATGTTACAAAACGAAAGGCGTCTATCAGCGCAACAGTGCCACTTAATAATATCCTTCCGATTGCCAATACCCGCATCCATGATGAAATATATTTTTATGTTTCGAATACTCTTAAACTTATGCTTGTAGCGAACATGGATCTTGCAATCACCACGCAAATCGCAATCAACGTTAGTGATTAAGTCTCTTAATCTAGAAGATCAGCTATTCGATAAAGCTCCTTAGCAAAATCAACATAGTAGTCCTCAAATTGAAGAACTACAGAATGTACCTTTTTTTCGAATTCATAATTACTCTCATCCGGCGACTTGAAAATAGGTTCATAATAAGGTTGCACCGGTTCTTCAAAATCCATATTGTGAATCTCAAGCTCGTCCTCGATAATGCTATGAAGCCGTGTAAGAGAAAGATTCGTGTAGTTAGGGATCTTAAGCCGTTCCGCCAAATAATAGAGGCCATCTGTGTATAGCTTCTTCAACTTGTATTTCGCTACAACATCTCGAATAGTTTTTATTTGCGGTACAATATCGCCACTCTCTTCACATAGCTTGGTCTTCGCTAGGCATTCAGCCGCGCCAACAATAACGTGCTTCTCACCTATACCACCAATTACTCGTGCTGTTGAGTCGCCCAATCCACCTACAATTGGTTTCACAGACGATTTGCTCTTAGTTGAAATGTCGCCAATGTCGCCAATGTCGCCAATGATATCTTCGCCATCGGAAATATCTTCACCATCGGAAATATCTCCTATGAGATTACAACATATGATTTCAATACCGCTGATATCGCCAATAAGATCAATACTTGACATGCTTATATATTGCATGTTGAATATTTGAATTGAATAAATATGCGACTTACAATATACAGTATATTGTACAATGCAGGTTTATCTTGATCACAATGGGACCACGCCCATGTGCGATAAGGCAATCGATTGCCAAACTGCATGGTGTCGTAAATGCGCAAACCCGAGTAGCAGTAGTAGCACAGCTAAAACGTCTCGCGATATCGTCGAAACCGCTAAGAAGACTATTTTATCACATTGTGGTGTAAGTGAGAAGAGTTATACCGTATTATTTACAAGTGGTGCAACTGAGTCCAATTGTACCGTTATTAGATCAGTTGTTCAAGCTTATTGGCGTCTAACTAAGCGTAAGCCGACTATCATAGTCTCATCAATTGAACATGAGTCAATCATGGCATGTGCTGAGTCTCTTATCGCAGATGAAATGGCCGATGTTATTTATATATCGCCTAACATTGAAGGATCAATTCCTATCGCGGCGCTTGACGAAGCACTTAATAGTGCAAAAAATATTGCACTCGTTTCAATCATATTTGCGAATAATGAGCTAGGTACAATCAACAACATAGCAGAGATCGGAGCCATTTGTCATCGCCATAAGGTGCCGCTTATGACTGACGCAACCCAAATTTTCGGGAAATACGCGCTTAATGTTGCGCGCCTTAATATTGATGTTCTAACTGCATCATACCACAAATTCTACGGGCCAAAAGGGTTGGGTTTAGTACTTATTAAGAATGAACTAATTGAGGGGTATGAGCTGAATGGTATTATTAATGGAAAGCAACAAAAAGGTCTTCGTGCTGGAACTGAAAACGTACCGGCGATCGCAGCCGGACATACGGCGCTTATTGAAGCATTCAAATCGCGCGAGCGTAAGAACCAGAATATGCTATCACTTCGCGCATATCTTATTAATGAACTGCGCAAGCAAATGCCACAAGGTATCTATGCAGAATATGTCAAGACATCTCTTACCGATGAAGTCGATGTATATCCGATTACGTTTGACCCGGCAAGTGAGGGGTTCGGCGACGCGGCTGAGTTCGCACCATCTTCGAAAACGATTAAGCATATGGAGCCTCTTGAGTTTCTAATTCTCGGACCGCCTGAAGAAAAAACAAAGAGGTATTTGCCTAATACTCTTCTAATTGCGATCGTAAAGAATAAGCCCGATAAACACGGTGCTTTCTGTAATGTTAGGTTGAAGCAAGATCTTGATAAGATGAAGTGTGTCGTCAGCATTGGAAGCACGTGCAATTCATCAAACGAGAAACGCTCGCATGTGCTTAATGCTATTCGCTGTCCTGAGAATGTTGGACGCGGTGTGTTTCGTGTATCTCTAGGAGACCATACAACTAAGACTGAGCTTGATTACTTTGTCGAATCATTAATGAAATCTATTAATCGGCAAGTCGAACAGAAGAAACCGACAACAATGTCAAAAAAGACACAATCCGCGAAGGCTATCAAGAAAACGACTACAGTACAGCCTCCCATGAAGAAAGCCCCACCTAATAAGACAGACAAGAAGTGATCAACTGAAAGAGATTGATCGCTCACCACGATGATTGACAAACAGTTCATTGTGGTATTTTTTGACCTCTTCAAACTCATCGCAGGCGAACAATTGCGGGAGGTCCATGAACACAAAATGAATAACATTCTCATCGTTGAAGAGGATACGACTTATGCTATCGTTGTCAAATATGACAAAGATACGTGGGTCAAAGCCGCTAAATTGCCAAAGAGTCTGTCCGCGATATTCAACACGCCGACCCATTCTCATCAACTCATTCAAATCACATGTCCAAAGCGCATCGATGAAATTCGCGACTGCGTCGGATATGTGCTCCGGGGCGGGTACGGGAGGTGTTCCTTCTCGTGTCGAGCAAGAGAAATCGTAAATACACGCTGGATAGACACGCCGCGGTGGGTATCGTCCTCCAATGTGGTCAATCGCACGATTATTCATATGTAATAAAAAAGATAATTCAAATTTTTATTGAACAGTACTTCTATCCATAGCAAGCTGGTAATTTCGATTAGCGTTCTTCATACAACGTTTATAAGTAAAGGTTGATAAAGCTATGAACATAGCACCACCTAATCCCATAACAAAAATTGCATATTTCTTTGATAAATCAGTGTCTGTGTTCTTACTCCATTTCCATTGGAATTGAAAAACTGCAGCCCATGCAACGCACCATATAAAAAACCCAATAATATAAGCAATTACATATTTAACACACGTCTCCTCATGTTTATTAAAATCTACTTCAGCTTTGTCTGCATCACTTGTGTATTTGGGTTCAGTTTGTAGATAGTCAAAATTACCTTTATCTGCAAATGAACGTTTCGCTGGATCATACGAGTTTGACATGACTATATAATAGAGTTTAAAAAATAACATCAAATATATTTAAAATTATTTACTCAGCTCGTTCTTCTATTCTATAAATTTTTGGTGCGATAACAAGATAACAGAATGCTACAGCTGCTCCCGTTAAACCACACGCAATAGCTTGGTTGGTTGGAGAGAATATAGATAAAACTACGGCAACTATAATAACGATAAACGCTATCATTGTTGCAGCAAACATTGCATTAAATGTCGAATGGCATACTTCTTTTTTTTGTTCGGGTTCCATCATGATTGATGAATGCTATATTATGATGGAGATTTTTTTTGAATAACATATCCGGTGTAAAGTGCCAATGTTATGCCAACACTAATATAAACCCAATGAACGTCCTTACCACCAAAGAAGTATTTCTCCCAATCACTCCCACCTTTCTTACCATAATTGACCCAAAGTGCAAACAATGCGATCATAATAATAACTGCTGCGATTAAAATTGCGAAAATAATTTTCGCGGGTTTTGACCAAGGCTTCGATTTCCGCGTATAAGCGGAAATATCAGTGGTTGATGTTGTTTTATTTTGTCGAACTTGTTGTTCATCAACTCTATCAGCTACCTTGTTAAGATAACCATATGCATCATGTCCAGGTCCTAAAATATCGCCTACAGCTCCAACATTTTCTTTATCTCTTAACAAAATTGCATATTCTGACATGGCTATATAGTCTGACTTAAAAAATAAATCGAAATTAATACTTACTGTCATTCACCCGGCGCTGGTTGTGGTTGTGGTGCGGTATTGGGTTTATACTTTTCATCAAAATAATATTTATCTGCTATCTTTGATGCAACATACCATGCAATAATAAGAACCCACACTGGTGCAATTGGAATGATGAAAGAGAGAAGGAAGAAGATGATCAAGACAATCATCATAGAACTAAGAAGCTGCGATGTAGATTTTGGTCCTACCATGATTGCACTATATAATACAATAGAATAAAAATATTTTAATAAAATATTCGAATAAAAATATTCGAATTTTCTAGCAAAAAATAATAAATTACCACTCATTCTACAGATCGTTAAGCACATCTTCGAGATCGCGCGTGTTATTCTGCACGAACTGCTCATTTAATACAACGTCATTATAAAGTGTCCCGCATCGCGGCGCTTGTCCGAGCATTAATGCCGACGACATGTCGTAGATAGGATCCTCAACGCCATAAGGCACAGATGACTCAATAGTATCCTTATGATACGAGTTTGACAAATGCAACATAATCGACGATCTCTCACGTTCGACCATACCGGTTCGAAGAATCGAAGTCGGCCGACCAATGCGTGTCATCTCATCAGCATAAACCGTGAAGTGTGCATGTGCTTGCCCACTAACAATGGTAACCTCTTGAATGCCTTTCAATTCTGACATGATCAACTCACGCGCGGCCGCGATACCGTAAATCGCCGCAACCTCGGTAATTGAATCGCTCTTAATATTCATTACATCGACATCGCCGTTAAGCAACAACTCGGGTAAATTGGTCCCGTTAGTCTCGATAGCAGGCACCTTCTTCTGTTTCATAACACCGTTCTCATCAGCGAACGTAAGCATGCGTTTAACAACACGACAACTCTTAATATTTGACACGCCACGAATGACAGTGTCGCGTAGATTGTTAATAAGAGCCTCAATACGAATCTCAACACGATTACTTCCCGTGCTAACTTCATCGCCCCCACCAATCTTCTCAATAACAATTTCAGCCGCACCTTCAGCCGCACCTTCGGCTGCACCTTCAGAAGCACCTTCAACTACGTCTTCGGCTGCACCGCTGCATTCAATGATAACTTTTTTCACCGACTTATTCTTCTTAATAGCATCGGCTCGCAGATATAAACGCAAAATGATGTGCTCACGATCATCATTCTCAGGAGTATGGACACAGAATATGTTGCCATTGAACGCCGCGGTTATACCCATCACGATATCAATAATGCTCACATTCTTGAACAATAATGCCTTCTTGTCCATAGTGAATCGAATACAGTAATTAACCAAATCACTCGGCACTTCAGTCGCAGCATTGTTCTTCAAAAACTTCGCGACAAGAGCATTTTCAGACACATAATCTGGATATACAGCTTCTCCAATTCGTTCAGAGAAGACTTGGATATCAGATGAAATGAATTGTCCAATAGTGATCATCTCAATCTTATTGGCAATCTTTTGAATCTCGGCCGGTGAATCCCATTTTGATGAATCAATCATAAGAAGACAGTTTGGATTCATCATTGATTCCACGGGTCGGACACCAAAGATCTCAGCAACACGAATCAACTTACCAGTTTTCGTCGAAGCACCACCGGCGCGATGATGTGAATCAATAACATATTGCGTAAGAGACTCACAAATTGACTTCGCGGCAATAATTCCGGCAGCAAGCCCGTAATTAACAAACGAATGAGCAAAATCAACAATCACATTATCAAGAATAATTTCAAGTATTCGATTCGTGATACCGCGCTTAATTAAAGTCGCAATATTTAGATAAGATCGAAGATAAATGCGTGTAAGCTCCATTGCACTCTCCCAATAAGGTGGTGGTGCATGTTTCATCTCGATATTGAATGCGTGATAAGGTAATTCTTCAAGCGCTTCTTCGATAGCATTTAGAGCATCCTCAATATTAAGAGGTTTGCGATCATTATCACTACCATTTAAGGCATTATTAATGATACGAACGCAATTAATAGGCGATTTAATATGCGTTCCGAAGACGCGATTATTCATGCCGCTTGACATCTCAATATGTGTCATGATTTGCCTATATCGCACTCTATCCGCAGACAGTTGCTCAAATTCAGCATCTAGCAACTTCTGCCATTTTGCATTCTTAACATGGAACTTAGCAAAATCGGCATCGCTCAAGCCAACCAATTGAACAGCGACTTTCTCCAGACGTCGTGGGTCGAACCCAACTTCACCATAAATGAATTGAACAATCGCCTTATTCTTCGCGATTGACCGAACGTTATTCACCAAGGCGCTCTCAAGATTCTTAACAGATGTGCGATCTTGTTCGCCAGCAATCGATGTTGATAGTGCTTTCTTAATTAGCGAAAATCGCGCATCTCCAGCACTAAAATAAGTCGCGACAAGCGAAAGCCCCGAAATATAAGAGTCGCGCACATAACCATTGGCTTCCGGCGAAAGATCGCCAGTCGCAAAATAAACAAGTGTTCGATCAATACCAAATATGCGAGGTGGGCGGTTTCCACCTAATGTCTGCTGACCAACAGCTGAAGATATCTGCACAATGTTAATCTCCTTTCCCTTCGAACCTGTAAAAGCCAGTTGAAACATAGAATTCGACTCATGGTCAATGCCGTTAATAGCCGAATTGTAAAATCGATCACCCGGCTCCAACGCACTTATCTGCAGATCTTCATAATAATCGTGGAATGATGTGTATGCGATGGGTTTGACCAACTGACGGGCGTCCAACATCTTATTGATAACAACAGCTTTTTCAATAATGTCGGATGTGTGTTGCTCAATTTCAGCTTTTGCCGTCGCATTCACAATTACATCATCAAGCCCGAGCGTAAAACCGCGAACAAGTGCATAGTTCGAAAGCACTCTTTGCATTGTATAAACAAATTCGATAGCAGCCTTTGACCCAAACTTATTCTTAATGACATGGATAATTGACCCACCAGTATCTTGCCCAACAGATGATTTATCCATAATACCACCCATATAGACACCATTTACGATCTCAACTTTGATGTCTCGTGGATCGTATTTGATAATACCCAAGGATGCCATACTCTTATTATAGTACTTCGGTTTAGCTGTGAAGTTAATTTCTGGAAGCACCTTTGAAATAATATCATAGTTTGAGTAAGTTGCCTTATCCCAAGAGTAGCCGCTCATAAAGTCGGCTGGCACTCCATTAAACAGCTGCATAGCCTCTGCACGGGAGAACGTCTGCTTACCCATTGTAAAGAGCGCTGCTGTAATAAGCGAATCTTGAAACAACCCCATTTGCGGCTGACTGTACTGGTAAGAAATCATATTAGCTCCAATCGACAGTACTGTCGATGACTCAATTTGTGCAGCTACAGAAGTTGGAAAGTACATATTCATCTCATCTCCATCAAAATCAGCGTTATATCTTTTACAGTTGCTTTCATTAAAAGATATCGTGTTTGAATGCATCTTAACAATAACCTTATGCATTGAGATATTCGATGGATTAAGAGAAGGATTTCGATTAAAGGCGACCGGATCTCCATCGATAACGTCGCGCTCAAGAATATCTCCCACTTCAATTGTAACATCAGATCGAATGCGGTCAATGTCAAACCATGCATGCGCGGATCGCTTCCAGATGCGTGTGCATCCCGGATATCCAGACCGCCCGTTTTTGAAATAAATATACAGTTCATCAAAGTTCCATGGTTGGATAGTAATAGGGATTTGTATAATCTTTGCCATAAACAACGGAATACCGAGCTCATCAATCTTAAGCGGAGGATCACATGTAATAACGCCACGAGCGCCTTTATGTACTCGCCGCCCTGTGATGTTCCATCGTGGGCGTCCGGGTTTTCGTGGATAACGTGCAATAAGCGATTCTGGTGGAGTTGATTGCTTTAGAATAGTAATCTTCTGAGTCTTTGATGATGCAGAAGTTGCACCATAAATCATTGCATAAATAAGCAACTCAACAAGATCGGCTCGCGTTTGATAACCCTCATCTCCAACATTTCCGACAACATCATTAGCTTGGACAATATTCTTAAGTAGCACTGTAGCGTCATTAATACCGTTCTTAGAAGCAAGCCGCCGATTAGCTGGGCGAATAACGTTTGATGGCACATGAAAGATAGAAGTAATGTATTTACTTGGATGTGCGTCAAGTGGGTGCCCTAATGCAGCGAGTGTGTCAGGCGACACACGTGAAAAGATTACTTTCATTTCAGCTGGTGTTAATCGACGCTTCTCACCGGCTTCGTTAGTAATAGTTACCATAAGTGGTTCGCTTTGATCCCGCGAAACAGTCGGGTGAGGAGTTGAGCAATTTGGGCAGTTTCCTGGTTTAGTTTTACGATTAATCATATCAGCTGCTACTGAAACCGATGGTGCGTAATATGCTACACCTGGCGCACGCGGGATAATGCACGACCCGCACTCAAAGCAAATTATTCTAAGAAACTTAAGTGTAGCTTTAAGCGCGAACGGGGATTGAGCAGGCGCCTTTAAAACAATATGGCCACCGTGTCCATGACATAGATCTTTTTTGTTGCCACATGTTGAGCACAGAAGGGAAATATCGACTGTACCCATGTGAAGATTATAGATTCCATCCTCATGTGGAGTTCCGGAGCTATTAAAGAGATCAGGGTTCTTAATCTCTATAAAAGAATCTCTTAATGCTTCATCATCACCCGCGAATGAAATTGATAGGGAATCTATCAATGCTTCTGGCAGTCTCATATTGTATAGTATAGCTGTAATAATTTAATAAGAATTCAATTTATTGGGTTTATCGATGAACATCGCACACACCCTATGCAATTATTTATTTTAAAGAAATATCATATCATATAGTATCTAATATTTAGGAAGCATAATATGAGCTATCAAGGTCGAGGACGCGGAAGACACGGCGGTAATGGCGGACGCGGCCGCCGCACTCCGAATCTTAGCGACCACGTGATGGCATCACTATCAGCAGCATCATCATACAAACTGTCAATCTACATCAAACGAGAAGCGTCCGAAATTCCCACTATTGAGTGGGATGAACCTGAGAACAAGAAGGGTTGGCTTACTCAAACTATTGAGTTTCCCAATTACGTCAATCGAACACGCCCGAACACAATTCCGATCTACTACCTTGAAGTTGATGGTATCCCAGTTTGTGCAAAAGCACAAGCTTACAGCGAAGATGAGATCAAATGCACTCACAATGCGCGAATGGGGTATTGCGAACTTATCCTTCCCCCAAACCGAACCTCTTCCAATGTCCTTCAAATTGAAATTGCACGTAAGTACCCAGATCTTACCCCAAAGCAAGTTGCAACTGTAACAAGAATTACCGGTCATAAAGAGCGTCTTGAGGATACTTCGGAAAAGCTCCAACGTAAGCTTGAACGACTCAATGCACAAATCTCCGACATGGAAACACAGATCAACAAGATCACCAATGGAACATGTGAAGAAGCATGTGAGGAGTCATGTGCTGACCTCATGCTTGAAGAAGAGTCGCATTCTACCCCTTGCGCTGAAGATCCTTGTTCAGAAAATTAATCGAATATGATTCGATAAAAAATTAATAAAACTATGAATTATTGATATTCATAAAAAATACAAATACACAAACAGTTCTCTTTTTTATATATTCGATTAGTCTGCTCTAATTGCATACTGTTTGACATCGGCCATCATTGAATTAATGTCTTCAAAAGACATGGCTTCCATCTCGACCTGATCACCTTCAGCATGCACTCTCTTCTCACGTTTGAACTCGTTTTTACATGTACATTCAACACACGTTTCTTGACAATCACATTTGTACCATTTATCCTTGTACTCAAGTTCGCAGTCCTCAACATTCGATGGCCATTCGTAAATTTCGTTAATAGTCTGTGTAATCCCATGCTCTTCGCGGAAAGCTGACATAGCCGAATGATCGCGAATATTAAGAGTTGGCTCTTCAACATGATCTATCCACCCAAGTGGGTCAACAAATGCCTCAACTACCGGCTCTGATTTTTTAACGGAAAACATCTTCAATGGCACCCGCACATATGGCTCAATCGCTGGCGCGAACGATGAAACGCGCTCAAGATTAATAACAACTAGCGTATAAATTAGAGCAATAAGCAAGAAAATGATCAACCCTTGCTCAAACATATTGTAATGGATTATATAATATGATCGAAAAAACGATTTATAAAATATTACATCATTTACTACAAAACGTTTTCAATAACCGCTGAAGAAGCAGTTTAAAGAGTAGAAGCTCCAGTAGGATCCTGAGCAGCCTGGGTAGGATTCTGAGGAGCGGGATCAGCCTGGGTAGGATTCTGAGGAGCGGGAGCAGCCTGAATATTCTGAGGATTCTGAGGAGGATAC
>Ga0129324_10000350_pt1 | contig 34147 bp, 45 predicted proteins | sample CPBDNA_7_FD_96879 | JGI IMG/M metagenome (GOLD analysis project Ga0129324, IMG submission 96879) | Freshwater to marine salinity gradient microbial communities from Chesapeake Bay, USA - CPBay_Spr_15_0.2_DNA | ecosystem: Environmental > Aquatic > Marine > Coastal | place: USA: Chesapeake Bay...
ATAGTCCGACAAGTCCAGCATATAGTCCGACAAGTCCAGCATATAGTCCGACCGCATATAGTCCGACAAGTCCAGCATATAGTCCGACCGCATATAGTCCGACCGCATATAGTCCGACAAGTCCGAAAAGTCCAGCATATAGTCCGACCGCATATAGTCCGACAAGTTCAGCAAGTCCAGCCTCATCATTAAAGCGACACATAGTTGATACTGTCACTGATCATGACTTGAAAAAACAAAAATATTGAATAATTTCAAATATAAACAATTATTAGTATAAACAATCTACTTTATTAGACTAAAATGGTTGTCATGTGTGATTATCAGACACGTATTTGGTGTGCTCGTATTTGTACCCTGTTTTTTGTCTTTGCTGTCTTGATGATGATGATTGTGCAAATCTGGAATTATTATTTTTCGTTACTGTATGAAATGGATATGATATTGGAACAAGCACCACAATTAGCAGGAATTGTAGAAATCTGTGACCATAAGATTGATTTTGAATGGAATGTTCATTGTTGGATGACTGTCTCTAGTTGGGTCTGTGACCGACCACCCTCTGCATATGTTGATACAATGTTATCGACCAATACACAGATGGGTCAAAATGTGTCATCTGTGTGGGTGACTCCGGTTGAGAGCTGCTTCAAATTGATGTTTTGGATTTTACCATGGTAATGACTATATAGTTCAAGTTGACGACTAAAATGGCAGCAGATTTTGTGTATTTGTTGGTGTTAATTACTGTGGTTGTGCTCTGGGGGAAAATACATCTTTCTAGTTACATACCATCGTCTGTCTTTGCAGTTGTCATTGGTATGTCTGTCTCTTTTCTTTGGAAAGATATCCCTTTCCATTTCGCACCTGATTTCTTTATGTATATGTTACTGCCACCAATTCTGATGCAGTCATCCTTTGAATTTAATTTGGAGTCACTCCGTCGGACCTGGTTACCTTCATTAGTATTTGCTGTGCCAGGAACATTATTGACAGTAGCACTGATAGCAATTGGCATTTATGTGTGGACTGACTCTGTTGATATTATTAATATATTAATTTTTTCGGCAATTTTGGCTCCGACTGATACTGTGGCAACATTAGCATTGCGTGGCCGTATCAAGTATGATGGTATAGTATTGGATGTCCTTGAAAATGAGTCAGTGATGAATGATGCAATTTCAGTGGCTTTAGTCCATATATTAATGAAAATGTCGGAGAAGACTGCCTCAAATTGGTTGCTTCCAACGGAGGCCATTTTGTTTTCATGTTTGAATTTGCTGGTGTCTGGTCTTGTTGGTTATGGTTCCTCGTATATCATGAATAAAATGCCATTGTGTGACATCTCTGTCCATTATTTAACATCTTTGTTAGTCTATGGTCTCTGTGAATCCATTGGTATTTCTGGTATCGTGTGTTTATTTGTGTATGGTTCAACAGTGAGTTCACCTCCCGAGTTTAAAAAGACAGTCTCTGCTGTTTCTTTAATAATGGAATCATATGTCTATTTGATGTTGGGTTTTGTGTTACCAACCTTTGAGTTCTCATTGGTGTCTGTTGGTATCCTGACAGCATGTCTGATGTCTCGAATTGTGGTTGTCTTTTTTTTGGGTGGCTGTTTGCGTTGTTGTGGTTATCATCAGTGGTCTGTCTCCAAATTATTATTTTTTTCATTGTGTGGTGTCCGTGGGGCCATTTCGTATGCATTGTGCCTCGAGGTTGGTACACCTTTTCAAAAATCCACCACTTTTGTAGTGGTGATGACGACCATTGTCTCCATGGGACTGTTGCAAAGATGTATGCACCACATTTTATTATCTGACTAAGCAAGTATTTAAACAGCCATGGGAAGAAAGACCCAGATGACAGACGAGAATTCATTTACAAAATTATTAACAACAGTGTGGGGTTCATTAGATGATATTTTGTTATGTACTGGTATTGTGTTAGTGAGTGTACCGTTCCTGGCAACATGTAGTCACAGCATTCATGGCTATTTCAAATATTCCGTGTATATGTCTCAAGTGGTTCATTTTGTATCAGTTGTGGTGGTCTTTGCCTTTTTATTGGGACATTTAGTCGGAGAAAAGGTGGCAGTCTCCTTATTCGGTGGTTTTTCTGTCGGCGTGGGCTATGCTTTACAACCATATATCGTGTCGCTTCTCTCTGGTGCCACCTACTATACAGCATCCATGGTGAATGAGGGTGATGAAATTGTGGTGGACAAGAAAAAGTATGAGGTGATTGACAATGGAATTTTATATATTTGTGCAAAGGACGTTGACAATATAATTGTGTACATTCCAAATTCAATGTTTCAGAACCGTCCATTAATTTGTTACAAAAAAAATTAGAGCTCCCTCTTGGTCATATTGACCAAGGTCCAAACAGAGTCTGATAGTTCTTGTTGCCATTCTGGTAACTGATGTAGTTGTAGTAATACCCAAAGAACACCCCAAATATAAGTAGTAGTCAACAGTTTACAACTTATTAATGTGAGTTGGCGAATGTTCTTGAATACAATTTGCACAAAGATAAAAATCACAATAAATCCCAGAACAAGTGCTAGATTATGGAGTGTTGTCATTTGTTGGTACTTGTTCATAGTTTATACTCTGATGTTGGAATCCAAGAACACTATCTATCACAATTACAACAACAAAGATGAGTTCAACACCGAGAACACATTGTTCCCATTGTTCATAGGAAATATGGTCTGATTTTTGTAGGATGCTGCCTATTAATAGCCCAGTGACAATGACAGTCCCAGTGATAATGCGCCACAAATGTTTACATCTCATTCTGCCCGGTGTTTGATATTTGAGCGTGTACCAGATATAGAGACATTGCATCACAGCCAACAACACGGTGTTACCAATATAGACTTGTTGTGCCAGTGAAGATTGGTTATTAAATGCGCCACAGCTAGCAACTATTAAGATGGTCACCCATACATACCAATGCCATGCTGGTTCTGATTTTTTTGAAGAGTGGCTGACAATGCACCAAATAATGGAGGTGAGTATGGAGGTGACTGTGATGTAAAGATTCAGAAATATATCATCAATCACATCAGCTAATTCTAACAAAATAGCAATATCAATGAGTGCTCCCCAGCAAGCAAACACCAGAATAGTTTTGAAGACCTCGCCTTGTTTCCGCAATAACCCCACAAAGAGAGCAAGTGTTAGAAGCATCATAGCAATTGGGATGGCTCTGAAAGAGGCTGGTACCTCTGCTTGTGTGAGTATTGTGTATGCAAACATTTCACCCCATACGAGTAATGTCCATAGAATAGAATGACACCGAAAGGTTGAGTTTACCATAATAAAAATAGAAAGGTGTGATTAAATAGTGTATTTACAAGTACATGCTCATCGGTGGAGTTGGTGCTGTGAAAACTTGAGCATGTTGTAAAAATGTTTTCATGCCGTCTTCGATATCTTGGAATGTGAGAATATTTTCCGACGTCGTAGGAAATTGTCTGACGACTGCATTTTGTTGACTGTGAAATAGCAATTGTTTGGTTGAACCTCCGCCATACTTGAGATGTTTAAAATTCCGATGGAAAAAATTCTTCATGAGCATTCTGTCTTGTTTGTCGAGTTTCCACCGACATTCAAGCAATTGTTGTAGAAAAATAGTTTCCAAGATGACAGCTGCAGGTGTTTTGAAACGATACACGTAGCCGAAACGGCGCTCAAGACCTGCATTGTGTGAAAACAATTGCTTCATATCCTGTTCATAGCCAGCCATAATAAAAATGACTTGTTTGTCTGGATTTGACATTGCCTCGACAATTTCAGTGAGTACTTCGCGTCCGTACATGTCATCTCCATCTTTGGAAGAAATAATAGAGTATGCCTCATCAATAAAAATGACTCCACCTTTGGCTGAGTCAATGAGTTTTTTTGCTTTGGCAACAGAATGTCCCTGGTATTTACCAACCCAGTCAGACCTTTTTGTAATTTTGTATCGACGCTTGTCGACAATACCAAGGGCATCCCAGACATCAACCAAGAGTGAGGCAAATGTTGTCTTTCCTGAACCAGGCTTACCAAGCAATAGAGTATGCACGAAATGTCCATGGAGTAAATTTAATTTTGTACGACATTGTGCTACATACGGCGGGTCTTCTGTTTCTTCATCGTCGGAAGAATCTTCGTCACCACCCTGGAGAGATTGTGTCAATAGTGCAATGAGTGCCATACCGGCAGAGTCGATTTCAGGGTCATAGTCTCCATCTTCCGCCTCTTCGTCTGATGTCGCGGACGAAAAAGTGCGCTGTCGTTTGACTGGTGTCTTTTTCCGACTGGACCGCCGACGCTTGGACCGTCGTGGTTGTTTGGAACACTGCGCAATGAAATATAACACCATTTTCGAGATAGTCTCTTTAATGTCATCATGACCAACAAACTCGGACAGGTTTTTAAGGGCGGGCATCAACTTTGGAAAAAGACGTGTGTGGTCTTGGAGGTAGAGATGTAATCGATCGAATTGAGCCATTGTCATCTGAGAGTGGACAAGTTTATAGCTCTAAATACATTTTACGCATATTCGTAACACATCTTTTTTTTACATCTTTGAAGCCTTCTGTGGCTATCTAGAAAAAATGATTATAAACAGACACAAAACAAATCACGACGTCTTTCCACGGGTTTTTACAATCCAAAGGGAAGGAGATTAAAAACGCAACCGTCCAAGATGCAAGAACATTTTCAAACTGGAACAACTTATGAAATGAAAGATTACGTCTGGAAATACGAAGACCGAGATGCCTTTTGGAAAGCCATAGTATGGTCGTCACAGAGCCAGATGCAAGATAGAACTCTACATAGTCGTTTGTCATGCGAGCGCAAATCAAATGTAGAATGGAAACGATTTCAAGAAAAAGTTATTCCAATCAGACGACAACAACCTACAGTACCACCATTACCGCCATAAAGACATGAATGCACCGACATGATCTACTTATCCGGATACATTGACTGAAGAGCCTTAGGATTATGTCGTACAAGTCTTAGGATTATTTCTCGAGATTATTTCTGCTATCTTGGCCCACTATAGGTTTGTTCACATTTCTTATTCTTTGTCATACTGCCATCGCCGTCTGTCGTTATGGCGTTCAAAATTGCCAGAGGAGATAGCCTCTGAAGTCGCTACTTTTCAGTTTCAACATTGCCAGAGGAGCTAGCGTCCGAAGTCGCTACTTTTCAGTTGACATTCCGAAGCATTTCGCGCGCTGAAAGGCGACGCATTCAACAGCCAGCAGCAGCCTTGATTCTGTACAGAGTCAAAAGCATTGAAAATCGCTCTCAAAGCCTTGACGGGGTCTGTGAACGTTTTTTGTTTCTGTTCAAAAATCAGCATCAAGGGCAAACGAGGACTCCTTCTGACCGACCTGTGCCAATTGATACTCCGAGACTCGACGTTCAAAAAAATTGGTCTTGGCATCAATTGAAATCATATCCATAAAAATTAATGGTTGCGATGCTTTCCAAATCGGTGCATAGCCAGCTGACAACATTGATAATAATCGGTCAGCACAGTAACGGACATATTGAATCATTTGTGTGGCATTAATTCCTGTGAGTGTTGTGGGTAGAGCCGCCTTCACAAACTGTTCCTCGATGTCCACTGCTTCTTTGAGAATGCTCTGTACACGGTCTTCTGCAATGGCTGGCAACATGTTGAGCATTTCTACTCCAAATTTTGCATGGAGGCCTTCATCTCGTTGTATCAGTTCGTTCGAAAACGTGAGTCCCTTGCATTTATCTTTGGTGCGGAGCCAATATAAGCTGGCAAAAGAGGCAGAGAATAGGACACCTTCGAAAATGCAAAAAGCCCAGAGACGTTCAGCAAAGGGGCGACTGATGTCCATATAGGTCCTGGCAAAGTCGCCTTTGGCCTTGATAGTCGGTTCTTCTGCAACAGCATTAAAGAGAGCCTGGCGTTGGTCATGTGGAGCAAATTTTTCGAGGGCCAGTGAATATGTTTCCGAATGAATTGTTTCAACAAAAGCTTGCAGCGTGTAAAAAGCTCTGGCTTCTGCCACTTGTACTTCTGACATAAATTGGTCCATCAGATTATCCACCACCAACATATCGGAGCTGGCAAAAAATGCAAGAACATGTAATAAGAATTGCTGTGCAGATGGTTCCAACTGATTCCAATCTGCTTTGTCATTGGACCAATCAATTTCTTCTGTGGTCCAGAGGACCGATTGTTGCTCTTTAAAAATGGACCATAGATTATGATGTTGAATCGGTTTCAGAACATATCTTTTTTGGGCGGGGTCTGTGAATAAATTTGATAATGGGTTCATTGTTGTGACAACAAAAGTGGTCTATATATATGCTTTTTTACAACGAAATGTCTGCATCCGATTTATGTCTCAAAGACGAGTGGGTTTCTGGATTGTGGTGGTTGGTAGTCGGAAATGTGATACTGGTCTCTGGGCTCGTCTCAGTCTGTGTGGTGCATCCACTCTTGGATTCCGACTCGTAGACCTGTGCAGTTCTCCATTGCCGCATATAGTGTTTTTGGCACAATTGTTTGGAGAAAACTTTGTGATTGCATTGGATACAGGTTCGGGCAGTATAATGATAAAAGCATTTGTTGTCAATATAGGAAGGTTGATGACAATCAGTACAGTAGTTCACCGGGGGAAATTGTTTTTTACGATAATGTGCAGCACAAACTTGACGACAGTGTGAAAGATTGGAACAATGTGGCCAAGCACAGGAGACACGATAAGCACGATAGTGATGACGGCATAAGGTCAATGCTAACACTGGTCGATGACAACGATGCCAGGTACAATGATACATATGGCGACCAAAATGAGAGTTAAATACTAGGATTGGAAATAAAATTAGGATGATTATTTATTAGACTTGTATTTTTTTTTAGGCATCATCTTCTTTTGTAGATGGAAACTGATAGTTCATTTGCAGTTCGACACAAACTTTGTAGAGACCATCCGGTCCATCTGGATGGGCATCAGCATAATGTTCCGTGGGTTTACTGTAGAACTTTGCACGGACATCGTTCAAGTTGGTAAATGGCATTCGAGCCAAGACGTGGGACTGGAGGTCACTCACAACCCTGTCAAACACGTGAGCAGGAACCTGGACATATTTGCCGTTGAATCTGGCTTCTGAGTCAACATTGATGCCGAGTTGTTCCCAGTTTTGGCGAATGACATCAAGGACGACATGGTTCTGTGACACCAAGTAGTACTGTTCCCCTGGGAAAGCAACCACACCATCATGCAGATTCTCAGAAGTATAGTTGCCATACTGCTGGACATAGCGGTCCGTTGCAATTTCATTCGGTTCGTAGACACTTAATTCGGCACGGGATTTTTCGTATGGCATGACAGCCAGTAGATTGCGATAACCCTCATCATCTCTGGAGGAGGCCATGGACCCAAAGTCTGTTTGGGTCGGGGTGTGGAGCCATCCCTCATTGTTTGTGATGTTTGGTTCCTGCTTGGAGGAATTGTACAAATTGAGGGCAAAGGTCACTGGCTCGGAACAATCCGAATAAATGGATTTGACAGTGATGGAGGTCAAAATTCCTTTGGTAGCATCGGCTTCTTTCGATGCAGAAGAGAAAATATTAGAGGCGTTTGCAAGCTGGACAATGACACCACCTTGCATTTGACCAGCTGTCGCATTGGCTTCAAAGACAACACGAGTTGTGTACGACTCTTTCTTGTTCTCGAGGGGAGTCGATGCCGTCAGGCTGATGGAAGATGGAATGTCAGCGATCGATTCGGTTGCAGATGTTGGTGTGAGAGCATTACTTGGACGTTGGATTCTGGACATGTTTTTGGAGAGAAAACATTGCCCTTATATAAGGCTCAAAAGTTAAATCATGCAGTACTTCATAAGTTGGTCATATGCCAAAAATGAGATGGAGGCTCTTGTTTCAACACGCACCATGTATACGTTGCAAGATGCGTTCGACTGTCGGACAGAACATGACATTGTCATTGCTGAAGATGTCACCTGTGCAGGACAGAAAAGATTTTTCGTTGGAACAGTGGAAAAGTTACATGAGAAATACTCCACCATGCAACAACGACATTGGTACGAATGTCTGCTCGAAAACACAGCATCACGCATTTTTATCGATGTCGAATCGGTGACGGAGGACCCAAATATTCAACAGATTGTCGAGTTTTTCAAGCAAGCTGTACAATTACAATTCCCAACACTTGGCACAATTCCAATCTTTGAAATCATGGATTCCTGCAGTTCAAACAAATTTTCATGGCATGTCATTTGTACCAATGTCTATCTAAAAAATGTCTATCATGTCGGTGCCTTTGTTCGAAAAACAGTTCTTGCAATGCAGGGGGCACATGGTACCGACGCCATCGACACTGCAGTCTACACCAAAAATAGAATGTTTCGCATCAATGGTTCGACCAAATTTGGGTCAGAACGTGTCCTGACACATACAGCTCCATGGTATTCATTATTGGTACAAAGCCCTTGCTCAGACAATGTGTTCGACTGTTTGGAAATTGACCAGTCTGAGCCACAATCAACCTCGGCTGCACCATCGACACTGTTTCAGTTTGATACTGACCAACAACAATGGATTCGTGCAGGTCATCGGAGGGCTTGTGCCCATCACACCAAGGTTGCAACCTCTTGCACTCTCCTGCGTCCCATAGTAGAGTGGCTTGATCGTCACAAACACGCCAACATTTCCAGACATAAACTCTCCATGACAAATCGCGGACAATATATTCTACCATGTGCTTCCACAGACTGTGGCATTGCAAAAAGATGTCATAAAGGGAATAATATTTGGTTTATTGTTGATATTCAGAAACAAACCGTTTCACAGCGATGTTTCGACGCTGATTGTGCCAGCCATTCACTCCCAATAGCAATCGACCATTCAGTATGGGACAACTGGAATCATGCATGGCAACAACTGGAACGATGAAGCCAAACCATCAATAACAAAAAGACCCTATATAATATGCGTGTTCATCACTAAATGTCCATTACTGTGAACAAAAGTAAAAATATCCAATTGGACGATGTCACAGAGAATGCCCTGACCAGTGTTTTAGAGCGACTGGGAGAGCAGAAGGAACATGTCAAGAGCGTGACCGTCCTTGCCAATTTCTCCATCGATACAGACACGGCCTTGCATATGAATGTACCACTTGTTACTCAAGGTCTGGTTGTTTGTGTTGCACCAACCTACCAATTATCTACTGCTGATATGAGTTGGTTTCATCCATCCATTGGTCGTGGACGTTCGATGTTTTCCGTGGAAACACCCACCAACAAATTACAGTTACAACAAGTAGCACTGACATTACCAACCAGTTCAGTTGGAGAATTTACCAACTCTCATCCAGACGAATTTGGATGTGAGGATGTCTCCTATCATGTTGTCGTCGATACCGCGCCAAACCTGAGCAAACTATATTCATCCTGGCTTTCACAAGGATTGACTGCCGGTGAAGTTGGAACACAGTGGAAACAAACCAGTTTCGAACAGACGAAATCAATCCCACTTCATTCCAACAACCATCGCACGTCCATTGTGAAGTGTCTGAGCCCTGGGAAAAACACCTACAGTGATACTGTTAATGATATATTGACTGATATGACTCATCTTTATTTTACCAACGACTGTGTCAAACAGTCGTCCAAACAAATGTTAATCAAATCATCGGCGTTGGGTGGCTACCGTCTGTACGCTGTCGACAATACCAGTCCACAATTTTTGCCTGCCTCGCTCGGTAGTGCCAATACCTTTTACAATTGGGACGACATGAACTCCAAAAATGTCTCACGCATTGCTGAAAGCTGCTCATGGAAGGATGACCTCTCATTTAACACTCAAGTGATGCGACCACCCTCGTTGCGCTCGAATTCGATTCGCAATATGGAAGACGAGTACAAGCTCACCTCTCCGGGACATCTTGTCATGCGACTCGCACATTTAACTGGTTCGTCTCAGATTGTCGACAAAATGAATCCGGTCGATGTCTTGCAATTGACGCCCTCGACAGTGTCTGAATACATTACTGCACCCATCGACCCCAGTCATCCTGTGTTTGCACACTTGGTTGCAAACATTGTCGACATTCAAGCAGCGAACCCGACATTTCAACTCATCAATCCCAAATATCTGCGTGGAAATCGTTTAAAATTACCAAGAGAAGTGTACAAGCAATTAGTTTAAATTAATAATAACCTGGTTCTGTCCATATTCTTCTATTACTGCATCCTCGGACTTGTTGTAGTGACCGTAACACCATGGTCTGTTCTTGGTGCAACCGTTCAAAAGTTCTGTCTTTTTGAACATCAGAATGTGCAAGTACTGTTGACAATCCCATTCGTATTGCAACCAGTCGGGCAAATAATGTTTGATACTGTTCATGTTCAATCAATGTTTTCAGAGACTGATGAATAAAATTGTTGGCAATGGTCTGAGCCTCTTTGATATGACCATACGCATCGGTCGAAAGATGGACAACGCCAGAAATCTCTGGTATCTGCAACCATTGGTGCTCACGGTCTTCGTTTTTAGCACACACGGTTGTGGACAGAGCACCGTGTTTCGCAATTGTGCGATGCTGAATGGGAAGGTCCTCCGTCAATTTATTGATGCGACGTTGGGAAAAAGCTGCTACCTGAAGCAAAAATTTATAAGCAGGGTCTTTTTTGATTTCCTCAGACAATTGTTGTCGGGCAAGCAGTTGCTCCATCGTTGTAGCAGCATCCAGGATGTCGGCACGAGCTTGGACTGCTGCTGCAGCATTGTCAGCCAGCACATGGAGACTAGTCTCGTTTCTTTCCAACCCTTCAGCAGCTGCAAACTTCAAAGTATGGTCAACAAAATTATCAGTCATTGACATACTTCCACCTATCTGCTTTTTATACTACTAATCTACATGTTGCGCACTTTGTAACATTGGTAGTCGCATTTTTGTGAACAGGATGTCACGCTGGTGCTCCACCCATTTGAAATAAATAAGAATTCCAAACCCACCAATTGCCAGCACAATCCAATGAGACTTTGCCCAGACCCAATCAAGCGCACCTTCACACCGACCATGACCACATGGGTACCAATCATTCAATATCTCATAAAAAGCGGATTGGGAAGGCTGCTCATTGACAATCTGCTCTGCCTTTTCACACAAATTAAAAGTACCCAATTTGGAACGTGTGATGGCATCTGCACACACGTCAGAATTTAAATAGGTGACAGCTGCTTCATGGTTACGGCGGTGCTCGACTAAATACCGCTGATAATTACGTATCTGTAATAAAAATCCAATGACAACTAACGTCACCAGTGACCAACGTAGAATCATATAAGACAGACACCAGAGCATTTATACTGTATCAACAAAGTATCAATGTTTTGGATTTGTCGGAGCACCAACTTTCAAACTTGGTGGCTTCAGTCGGGTAAATGACGGTACGGACGTGGACGCCGTCTGGCCCCTCGGACAATGGTGAAAACACAGGCAATGCAAAGTAGAACAGGAACAATCGTGAACAGAGGTAACCAACAATTCGAGTCCTCTGTTCCTTGTTCTGAAAACCCCGTCATCCAAAATTGCGACCAAGGAGTTGAGTCCTCTGTTCCTTGTTCTGAAAACCCCGTCATCCAAAATTGTGACCAAGGAGTTGAGTCCTCTGTTCCTTGTTCTGAAAACCCCGTCATCCAAAAATGTGACATTGGAGTTGATGACATTGGAGTTGATGACCAAGGAGTTGATGACATTGGAGTTGATGACATATAGTGGTGCTGGCAACAATGGTCCGAATAGGTGTAACATATACAAAAAATCAATGTGCTCGCTGCACTCGAATCAACTACAAACGAAAATCTATTATTTAAACAGATGTCACCAAGTATATGTTCTTGTTCTTGTTTTTGTTGAACAATGCACTTGTCCCTGGTGCTGCATGTCTTTCAAAAGAGTCTGCAATTCAATGTTTTTACACCACAGCTGATGCAAATAAGGATGGTGGTGTCAGTGTTGAAGAATTAACCAGTGCCATTGCAGAGCATCTTCCGTGGTGGCAATATCAAGCTTTTCATTTTTTTGGAGGTATTGACCAAATTTTGAAGGATTGTGATGCCAATGAAGATGGAATCTTAACAGCTGTCGAAGCAGTCGCGCTGCCTGAGTCTTGTTTGGAAACTTGTTTCAAGCGGAGTGCCACAAAGCATGTTTTTGATTGTTGAAAAAAAAAGAGATGTGCTCTCACCAAATTGTGCTGTCCGGCGCGCTTGGAAGGATTGTGATGCCAATGAAGATGGAATCTTCACAGTTGCAGAAGCAGTCGCGCTGCCTGAGTCTTGTTTGGAATTTCAAGCAAAGTGCCACAAAGCATGTTTTTGCAAAGTGCCACAAAGCATGTTTTTGATTGTTGGAAAAAAAAGATATATAAAGAGTATTGTTCAAAGTAGATGGAGATATTACCAGCTTTGGATTTCGAAGCAGTCGCTGACAATACTGGCATGATGGAGGAGGATGATCCTGGAGATTTTGTCCCGTGTCATTTTAGTGATGATGAAGATGACATGCATACTGATGACTGCAAGTGTGCATTGTGTCAATATGGTGATGGTGGTTCTGGTGAAGCCCATTCTGTGATTCAGCGCATGCAAGAAATAGACTCGCAAATGGTGGGCAAAGTTCGCGATGATGAAATTTATTCGTTGCAGGCAGATTTGTATCGGACACATGTGAAAGAGCCGTTAGAACGTCAAGGAATCGATGCGCCTGACGTGACAGCGGAGACTTGTAAGGCTCATTTTTCAAAGCATCGTATGAATATGAAGCGTATGGTTGGTTCTGAGATTTCGTTTGTGAATTCGATGCAAAAGCATGTGCGTCGTGAGAACATCCTGAGTCGTAACAATGTGACTGGTCGTACTAAGGTGGACAATGGTTCGATTAAGCAATGGATTGCACTGTCGAAGCATAAGTTAGATTTGATCAAGTATTATAAAGGACCATTGTCAAAAGAAGTGTCGTCTAATACTCAGTCGATTAAACCTTATAGTTTTACGTAGCGACCATGAACCACAGTCGAACCTCAACCACAAACGGAAGGAGCATTTGGATTTTTCAAGACAACTCGAGCACACATCAACGAATCGGTCCAAGCTGGCTACCCAATAGACATTGAGACGTTGCAGATGCACAAGTCAACTCCATTGTCCAATTTTTGCAATTCGACATTGGTTTCACCAGTGGATTGTTCCAGAACATATTCAAAACCATGACATCCGCCAGACAGGAAAGAAAGGAAGAACCACGTAACGATAGTTGACGGGCAGCTTCTTTGGTAACACGGACAGCTTCTTCATCTGTCGCTAGCGAGTGGGTGAAGGGAAAAACATTGAACGATGCTGTTTTAATGACGAATCGGGACATTGCCTTTGAGCAGACATGACCGCCGGTCAAATTACAATGTTGGCGGAAGATGCTATCAAAGCTGCAGTGGCCAATATCCAGGTCCAACGCAAAGAAAAAGACAAATACTCCATTTGCCAACCGTCCGTCCAGGACCACATTATTTACATAGTATGGACGAATCCACAAAAAACGGTTGCTCAATAACTGTAGTATGACAGTATAAATAGGGTTGTTTTTTTCTAAAAATGACTTCTGTCTCTTTTATGAAAGGAACGCCTGCACAAGGATCTGTTAATTCGTCCCCACCATTTTCCTTTGGAAGTGCATCAGGAGTGGGTGCCGATTATGGTAACCGCCCTTCTGTTGCCGCATTGCAGAATCCTACGATGCACAACAATGTCCCAGAGGTGATGGTTAATTCGACTGCTCGTGCACCACTCTTTGTTCGGCCTTTCCATCGTGGTTTTGAAAAGGAGTACTCGGAGGGTGACCTGTTATTTGTGCGTCGCGAAGATTCGCGTGCGTCATCCACGCATAATATTGTGGCCAATCTTCCTGTGATGAATCATTTGCTCCGTACAACGAAAAAGAATGGTACGGACGAACTCGAGTATGACAGTCTGGACCATATTTTGGAACATTGGAATTATTTTGGTATTTTAAACAATGATATGGATACCGGTTCGAAATGGCAGCGTTTGTTAAATGTCAATGTCCGTGGACGCACAAGAGTTGCGCGGTTGTGGCAGCCCGATAACAATGGTATCTTGCGTCGCGGCGATATGGTATGGCTGGGTATTTATGAGAGAACAGTCAAAAAAAACGCAGTCTTTTGTGGACCCAAAGGTATGCGTGAACCCATGAAAAGGGGGACCACCTATTTTGAAGTGTGTGCAACATTAGATTGTTGCAATAATTTCAAGGATGCGGTTTATCTTATTCCTATCGGTGTGGTGTCACAAGTCACTCTCAAAAAACCAACGACAGTTCAGATACAGAAAGCACATTCTGTCACAGAGACATGTAAGGGCTTGGAACGAATCGAAGTCCTCATGCGTATATAACAAAAATGCGGTATATAAATCTCCTTCTTTTTCATTAAACAATGTATTCTTCTGCAAAACGTCGCCGCATCAAACCTTACGCTCGTGCCACTTCTTTTGATTTCAATGCTGCTTTTGACATTCGTCATTACCAACGCATCAAATATGGCAACGTGATTGACCCGTATTTCCCAGCTGTGGGGACGAACGAAGCCTTCCAAGTTATGGAAGGTGAAGTGTTAATGCAGACTCAGAAACCAGGTGTTCGTCGTTATGGAGACCATCAGATGCATGTGTTTTCGTTTGCGAATGGATTGGAAGGGGATAAGTCCACACTGAATTCCTCAGCTCCAGGTTCGTCGGGTCCTACTACTGATGACATGTTCAGAGAGAAACTAGCAGTGATGAAGAATCTAAAATATGCAGGAGTTGCTGTGACTGAGTTCAAACCAGAGGTCGATGTGTTTGAACAGGGTTTTGTGATCACGGTTGCTGGACTCAACACCTTGTTCAATGCAGGTGCTCACACTCTGTATCCGGGCGATATTATCTGTGCTGATATTCCAAATCCTGCTGATCGAGGACAGCGCAAAAACCGTGCACTACAGACCGGTATTCCACACGAAAAGTTACAATTTGTCATTACGCCGTTTACAAAATTGGCTAAACAGATTGGTATTGAAGAAGCTTCACGTTTCATCATGGGGACAGCATTGTCCTATTCGAAGCCTGGTGCGCCAGTCGATGTTGTCTTGCACAAGTGCAATGTCATCATTGCTAAAGGGAAGAGAACCTCGAGTGAACCATCTGCTCCCCCAGCTGACCAACCGAGAAAAAAAAAGAAACGTATTATTAATGAAGGAAAAAACGATTTGTAGTGAATCAAAAGAGTAGTTACGAAAATATATTATAAATAGACTTGTATGCAGAGAAATGAATTGTACGTTATGTCAATCTAAACTGACAGAGAGAAATACAGCTGTTTTTGATTGTGGTCATTCATTTCATTTATCGTGTGTGGTCTCACATCAGGGCTCGTTGTGTTTGACGTGCGAGAACAACAGCGACCATCTTCCCGATGTCGGCCTTGATAGAGAAGTAGCCATTCGTTCCAACCTTGCTTCGAAAATACGTCTTCGTCAATTACAACCAGTGCCCGAGACCTCGTTCCTGAGCAAAGTTCAGAGAATGTTGACCCCGTTGACTCCACAAGCAACTTGTTTTTCTGACCATGTCTATCACAATAAAAAATTGACATATATTTCGACGGCGGGCTTCGAGCCCAAGGATGCAATCCAAGAGCGAATAAAATGGTCCGACATTGCCACGAGATACAAGAGTCAAGATATTTTAGATTTTGGATTCAATTGGTCACAGATGGTGACGATGGGTCTAACACCGAGAGAGTTGCAACTTTTTAGCTGGTCACAACAAGCAAGACAGTTGGAGCTCACAGCAGCAAAAATCCTACAACTGAATATTTCTGTGTCGGAACTAGCTGCTATGAAATACAGCACCCACCAATTGGTGGAGTTGGGGTTCACCTGGCAAGTGATGGCCAGCATTGGTGCAACGGTTGAAACATGGCGTTCGTTTGGGTTTAAGTTGGAGGACTTGAAGCGATATTGGCAACCAACACTGACACAATGGGTCTCTGCTGGGTTTTATGACAAAGACCGTCTGACTCATGCAGGATGGGACATCGAAGATGTTCTGCACACGCTTCCATCGGTCGAGTCCCGTAGTTCAGGTCGGATGTTGCGATTGGCATTTTAAAAAAGAGAGCAAAAAGAGTAGGAGACTACCAACAAACATAGATACATATGTCATTTCCTGGTCATGTCCTATTGTTGTAGTTGTTAGTTCGACTGGTCTGACAGGGAACCAACTGTCTACCTTTTCAATCTCCAATGTCGACATGTTGGAGATTGTACAGTACACCCATATAGAGTTGATGAATTATAATTTCGGATTTTTTTTGTCTCGTTGTTGTTGTAAAATATGGTCAGGAATGGTGCCTTCATAATCTTTCAACCATGGTTTGTAACATCCGTTGCAAATCGGCACCGTCTTCTCTGAACTGGTCTGCACTGTTGTCCAAGAATCTTTTCCTCGGAAAGTGCCACAAATAGTACAACTGACAGACGTGTACAGGGTGCCTTCCTTCATGCATTGACCGCATGTAAAGCCATGTTTGTCATGTTGTTTGTGGTGAAAGGTGGTTGGATTGCCACAGGACGGGCAAAACAAGTAGAGAGATCCGTAAAACTGGAGCAAGCATCCCGTCATATTAATTTGCACACATTCTGTATTGGCACAGCGTTTGTTTTGTATGTTTTTTTTGTTTGTTTTCCAGTTCTTTTTCTCGTCACGTTTCCTCGCTTCTTCCAGTTCGAGGCCTTGTAGGAAAGAATCAACAGCTATTCGTTTCCGTTTTTTACTGTCTGTTTTTTCACATCGTTTGCCACAATAACATTTGAGTGTCTCGTCATCGATAATAATTTTGCTATGACCATTTGCAAACAAATTATTGACTTTACTGTCTGGTGCTACCACAAAACCTTTAAATGTCCGACAGGACAAACAAACATAGACAACGCCGACATGGTCCGGTATTTCTTGTGTGGTTGTCAGACCATAGCGTCGGCGCAGTGCAACTTGTTGGGCAGCATACATGTGCTTGGGTAATTGAAAGATGCGGATTTCATGGTGTGCCTGAGTAAAGGCAGCAAACATGGCTCGAATAGCTTCAAATTCATAGCGCGGGACATTTTGCATTAATTTGCGCAATTCTGTACGATATGAATTTTGTCCATGTTTGTATAGATTGTCGAGAATATCAATGGTCGATTGTTGGACTTTGAAATATTTCAACCATTCGATATGGATAGTACCTCTTGGTATTCGCTGTGCCATTTTGCGCAACAAGTGAACATAGTCGATGGGAAATTGATCATAAATATCTAGATTGTGTTGTGTTTCATCTAGGCGGTCACAGGTGGAGATGATAGTCTGTGAAAAATTTTGGCGTTGTGGTCGATATAAATTACACAGCTGCTGTTTATTGACAATGACCAGAGCAGTCTCAACATGGGACATCCAATCCTGGATAGAAGACGAGGTCCTGATATTGGCTTCCACCATGATCCTTGCTTTGTCCATCGCACTCCGCACTGTTTCCTCAAAGATGCCCCATTTGTATGTGAGACACAGTTCGGCATAGAGGGCAGGAATCATGGGCATCGAAAAAGTCAGAAATTCTTTAATGGTATAAAACAACAAGTGTTGATAGTTGGTAAACAACCATTCTTGTACTTGTGCGCGGTTGGGGTTCGAATAGACCAGTCGTCGGATAATTTCCTTGCGTGCTGACCATTCCAATCGTTTCTTACTGTGTTTATATGCACCTAATAACGAGCACAATAATGCAGTCTTCATGAATTCGTGCACGGTATCATCTGTCTGGCAGTAATTCGAAATTATTTCGCGGAGATTCCGAATTTGACAGCGTTGAGGCAAGGCCTTGCACATGAGATGGACAATGGGCTTCATCTTGGTCTTATTTTCATTCCAAAAGGAACAGTCAAGATGTTCATTAATAATATCGGGAAGGTTTGATTCTTGCACCACGGTGGCCGTGTTTGGACAATATTTGCGGAAGAGAGGCAGCGTCTCGGCAGACTCTGTATCCTCGAGGGCACACATGAGTGGCACATGAGCATCAAAATAGAGATGGAGACAAAACCCAATCTGTTCCGGTGCAGCAGCTAACGACATTAAATAAATGGTAGTATTGACAATCATGCCCAAGGCTGCTACTGTCGGGTCCGTGGTCGAAGGGGGTGTCCAATACACGCATCCTGTATAATTGGAGGCAATGTGTAAGCGGTCCCAAAAAGAACCCATGAATAACCACTCATATTCCGAACCAGCAAAATACTGTAACAACGTTTCTTCAGGCAATTGTCGAAAGCTGCCATCTTCAAATTCATAGGGACAAATGCGCCCGAGATTTAACTCCCGGGCGCCTGGACTAAAAAATGGTTTGCTTGACCTGGGTATTTCATTCGCCATTGTTCATAATGACGAACACCGTCACTGACTTTGAGTCGATAGGCATTGCGCAAGTGTAACACAATGGGGTCCAACAGACCTTGGAAAATCTCATGAGACGAGACAATACAATCTTCAAGACAATATTCACCATCTGTTTCGACTATATTTCGATAGTCTTGCAAAATGACATTGTTTTTGACACCCATCCCATCTGCACGAATGTTAATAAATGCACGGGCAATTTCAGACCGCTTGCACATTAAACACAACCGACCTTCTGACGGGAGTTTGCCAGTGCGTAAATATTCTTCTTCTTCTGTTGGTAATAAAAACTCACGGAGAATAAACGCATTAGCAGTGACATAGGGTAAATGAAGACCTTGACACTGGTCACTCATAATACAACTTCTTTCTTTACCAATCGGTTCTCGTAAATATTTCTCTTCGTATGCACGAGAGACCACCTGAATGGAACTACACACATGTTCTTTGTTTTTGATATCTTCAGGAGACAATGTATCACAAGGAGCTTGTTGTAACAAAGCACGCACATATGGAAAATCATACGGACGCAAATGTGACAAATCAGTACGATGCCAATAGTCTTGATTATGTTGATTAAAAAAGTTTGTCTCTGCTACCATGAGGGAAGGTGTCTGCACTCCTGAAGAAATAGCTGTTTGTAACAAATCTGGTGTGTTTTCCATTGCAATTGGGACTGCAGCTAATGCTTGAAATTCATAGGTCGTTTTTTGACGTTTGGCGGTGGACTCTGCAGAGTCCAGAGAAAATTCATTCCAATGAGTTGACATTTTACTATATAACTAGGACTAAACAGCTTATATACTCAGATATGATTAACATACTTGGTTTCCAAGATGACCCTTGGTCAACAGTGCCAATGTCGATGGTGACAGTAGTAATATGTAGTCTCTGGGCGTGGACACTTGGACGTGCTCTTGCATTTGGACCCTCCCGAGATATTTATTGTTGGCGACCACAGCTCCATTCAAATATGTGGTACACGCTAACACCCATTCGATGCCGGCTACCACAGCTACAATTCGTACCACTGTTCTTCTTCTTCAGTCAACTTCCCATTCTTTTTTTTGGAGACATTCAGACACAACTCCTGTCTACTCTTTCGTTGGTATCATGGCAGGCTTTTATTCCCATCTTTATTATACATATCCATCGAGAATGGTTTATTTTTGTCTGGTCCATCCTCAACACCACACTTGCTCTTGCAGCAATTGTTCTGGAACCAACCCTACTTCTATGGGAAGTTGGACCCGGTCTGCTCTGTGGATGGTTTACACTCATCGAACTACAGTTGATATCACACGATGTACTGCTTGTACATTCTAGACCAGTGAACACAAGACAACCGCGCATAGTATAAAAGACCTCGAGTGTTTCAAAAAATGTCGTCGGTGACTCTGCAAAATAATATTCGACTTCGTGTTATTCTAGTCATCTCTCTCTCACTCTTTGTACAATTTGGGAGGAAATTTGTTTCTGATTCTGTTCACAAAGCCACTGATTTACTCGAAATAAATTACATCTTTTACGGGCTACTCTTATTGTGTTCGTGTATACCCTCCAAAATTGCATGGTATGTAGCTGCCATCGGGACACTACTAGCAACACTGCTGTCAGCTACTGCACTGGCATTGGGAGGCATTGCTACATCGCGCTGTCTTGACAACTCGGGGTGTATTCAAACAATATTCCCGAGCTTGCTGGTGCTTGCTGCTGTGGCACTACAATGTTTACTGGACCTCTATCAAACATGGAACATCTATATTATTTTGAGAACACCCTATTTCATTGCTTCCTCCACTCAACGTCTCGTAATCCTGTTCTCATGGGCATTGCCATTTGCTATTCTGACTAATATTGTTCTCTTTGTGGAGTCAGCATGGTCTGTGTGGGCCTCACCACCATTAGTCGCAATGCCTATCATCATAATAATGGCGCAAGCGGCAGTGGTGGATTCACTCCTTCTAGGTGTGCTCATTGCAATTTCGATGACATCAAACATGGTCGCACTCTTGACGCAAATAGAACTGGCGCGCACAGCTCTCATGATTCAAGCAGCTATCAGTGCATTTGGGACACTGGTCTTATTCCTACCGTCGGAAAAATATATACAGCCTCCGCCTGCAGCTCCGACAGTGGAACAGAGTCCCATCTTACCCACTGTCAGTACTTCAGAAGTCCAGGAACTTCGTCAACGGAAATCCAAAATATTGAAATTTTGATGACTATAAAGATGGTCGCCACATGTCAAATGCAAGACGACGATGATGGACCACCGACACAGATGTCCACAGAACCACTCAACATGAGAGCACGACGATATCCGGAAACACCCGACCATTCACATACCGAAGACCTGGAAGAACCGGGACTCTTCAAAAATATGCTGATTATCGCATGCATTGCTATCGGTCTTGCACATGTCTGGACAATGTGGACTCTACGGGCAGATGTCAACATCATCATGGCATATCATAAGGAAAATGCACAACAAACTGCTCACATTTCGACGCTATTGCAAAACATGCAACAAGTACAATGGCAAATGGTGCCGACAATTCATTGAAAATCCAATTATAACCTCCAGAGCAAACTATATAGTTTGAGCTTTCATTCTTAAATCATGGCAAAAAAGAAGAAAACACGTGACCCTCTCCGACCCAAACGCGCCATGACGCCGTTCCTCTATTATGCCTGTGAACAACGTGCCCTCCTCAAAGAACAAGGTCGAAAAATGTCACTGACGGAACAATCTCGTTTTATTGCTGACCGTTGGAAAGTAGTCGCCGATAAAACACTCTATGAACAACGTTCAGAAAAAGACAGAACACGTTATCATGCAGAAATGTCCACGTATACACCGCCATACAAAATCAAACGCCCGCGGTCATCCTACGCATTTTTCATGCGAGATATGCGGTCCGACATTGCCAGACAACATCCAGACAAAACGCCACGAGAATTAATGTCAAATGTAGCAGCTGCATGGAAAACCATTGACAAGAAGACGAAAGACAAATACATCACCATGGCAGAAGAAGATAAAACACGCTACATGGAAGAAAAAAAAGTCAACACACCTACTTAAACTAATACCTTTTATAAAAATGTTAATTCGAAGAAATTTTGCATTTGTAGCTTCTACTTATCCATGGGTCTGGGGTAGTTTTACCACCTGGTGGGTTGACAGACTGTTCGTAGAACTGGGTCATCGGGCCACAGCAGCACCACTCTGTAATCACAGCAACATACAATATCGGGCATTCCATTGTTATGTAACCATTGCTGCTATTTGCTGTCAAACACTCTACTCCATCAATATTCGGGACACACAATTCAGACGTGAAAAAATATTACTCGGAATTACAACATCAACCTGCATTATTCACATCTATCTACTTCAAGCTTGTATTTGTACAATGTGGGCCATTATCATCGCATGTCTGGCGGATGTCTCGCCATGGCTTTGCAACGATGTCATCTTAGGGAAACGGGCCTCCATTGCATTGACAGCAGCCATTGCCATCGTAATCCTAGTCATGGCCGAACACACACTGTACACACGCAGTCTTGAGAGAGATCTGTCATCAGTCACAGATATTTAACTGTTACGTTCTGGTGTGTTTTTTTTAGGTTAATGTTTTTTAGTGACACTACTTGAGAGAGAACTGTCATCAGTCACAGATATTTAACTGTTACGTTCTGGTGTGTTTTTTTTAGGTTATTGTTTTTTTTTGGTGGGCTTTTTGGTGGGCTTTTTTTTCCTATTCAACAATGACAAAAACAAAAACAATGACTAAAACAATGACCAAAACAAGACAGGATTACGACCGAAGCACCCGCCATCTCCGCCGCCAGCTGTCCGCCGCCACCTCTCAAGTCTCTCAATGTCGACAAAATACGACTGCGGTCACAAAGAGAGCAGTGGCTTCGGCCAGAATGTACAAGAAGCACCTCCACCTGGCCAACATTAAAAATAGTATTTTACGCGAAAATATTCAAAGTCTCCATGAGTTATTCACGGAACAACAACAACGTCTACGACAGCAACAAGTCATCATTGACAAACTGAAACAAGTTGAACACGTCAAGAGAAATCCAGCTTTAACTCCAGGTACGTATGAAACCGCTGTCTCGATGATTGCCATGAGTCAGCAGGTCTGTGCCTCGTGTTTGGGAACCGGGACAATTTCGAAACAGAAGAAAAACATCCGCTATAATGTTACATGTCAGGCGTGTATAAATCCATGACATCGTCCATTGATCCTATATACAGAACCAGACTAGAAGTAGACATGGCCGGGGGTGCCACGACATGTTGAAGCCGAACATCCATTGATCTCAAATCGATCCTATATATATGTACATGATTGTTGTATCAAATGTCCAAGAAACGTTCCCGCGACTTGAATAAACAAATTGACGACGAAGAACGCAAACGCCAAAAAGTGCACCAACGCGGCAATCGCAAGGTCTCCATTATATTCGACGGGCGCGGCATTCAAAACGCCATCGTTCGAAACATCAAGCGCGAAGATACGGCCTACGTCGTTGGGTGTGTCGCGTGGCTATCCAACAAGCGCATTCTCAAGTGCATGGCCGAAAACCTCAAGGGTGTGACAATCATTACGACGACGGATAAATTAACGAAGAGTCGCAATAATCAACAAGCCTATGCCAAGCTGTCGGGGTGCTTTCAAGGCGGTGCCATACGCACCGTAGGTGAAGGAAAAGGTCGATATCGGAGTCTTATGCACAACAAGTTCATGATTTTTCTAAACACAGCGCGAGAGCCAATAGGATGTATGAATGGTTCGTTTAATGTCACAGAGTCAGCCCTTAGACATATTGAGAATGTGATGATCTTCGACGACCCAGAAATTGCAACAACATTCTTTGAAGAATTTAAAAGAATACATAAAATATCAAAACCATTAAAAATAAAAGCTTAAAATATTTTCTCTTTACACCAAACTGTCGGCCAAAGCTTTATTCTCCTTGAGCTTCTTGAGGGGCTGGTTCGCGCAACCAAGACGGGTTCAAACAAAATATAGTATATATACCAAACTTTCTATTGAAAATGGATGCCCATCAGATTTTTTGGAACTGGCACAACGACTTGTCGAGACCTACCACAGGTCTCGACAAGACGACTGGAAAACTGGCACAGCTGATTGAGTTAATGCATACCGACACCAAAAAATCCAAAGGAGAAACCAAAGGAGAAACCAAAGGAGAATCCAAAGAATCCAAAGAAGAAACAAAAGAATACAACGACGAACTAACAGACACCGAACTATCAGACCCAGACACTGAATATGTAGAACCAACTCGACATGCCATCCTTGCGGAGAAACCGGATGCAGGAGTTGCGGAGACTATCAAATGTGACAGTCTATTTATTAATCGACCTTGGAACAGACATCAGGTCGATAACATTGCCAAATGTACATGTACCCGCGTTGAGATGAACTGGGTCAAAGCTGTTGCATCGAAAGTTGTCGGAGCAAGTACTACTGGGTACCTTCTGCTACATGACAGCGAGAGACATGTTCATCATGTTGGTGGTGGAGTTGCTAACTTTTTACAACTTTTTTCCGTTCAAAACAACGACAACATCACAACATTTTCATGGACTCAGAACTCTACACATGCTATTCACATTCAACAGTTGCAACTTGCCATGTGCCAACTGTCGAATGCACCGATGTTGCTCCTGATGATTGCTTGCTCTGTTGGGTTACCAACTACAAGAATGTTCAGTTCCACTGAATTTTTAGAACAATGGAAAAGATATAGGTTTCATAACCTAACAGAAGATACAATCATTAAAACAATACTCCGAGACCACTTTTCAGTGGTCCGTATCGGTGTTGAAAGCAAACAGTTAGTTGATGAGTATATTCAGAATATCCAGTTATTTTCAATCGATAGTTCTGACACATTGTCAGTGGATACTTTTTTTATGGAACAGTGGTATTCTTATCCGTCCGAAGAAGAAATCAAACACTTGCTCCGTCGCACTCGAACATTGAAAAACATATTACTTAAGTCAGTTACTTCAGTCTAACACATGCATTGTCAGTGGTGTCAGACTCCGCGCAGTTATTATTTGTCGGAACACCATGCAGAACGACGAAACTGTCGCATGTCAACGTCTGGGTATCATACATTCGAGTCAACTTCAAAATGGTCATGTTGGTGGTGTTTCTGGTAGTGTAAGAAGGACACTATTTAAGGACGTTTTTTGTGTTGCAGATGTCGGCGATCAAAACACATGAGCTGTGGGATATTGTCCACGGTGATGATATTATAATTGCAAATGAAAGTGGAGAATCCACTATGAAGGTCAAATCTATTTTAGTGTCTCGTCAAAAACCATCGCTGTGTCAAATTTTTGCAGAGCAGGAAAACACAGGGAGTGTGTCCAACAATACCACCGTCTATCATGGATTTATTAATACAATCACACCAAACAGTTGCTCCACCGATTTTGCAGTCAAGGCCAAAATTGGTGACCACACACAGGAACTAACACTCAAATCGGTGCGGTCTCAAAGTAGAGACTGTGTTATCTCGTAGTTGACATGGATAATTGTAATTGATACTTGGACATGGCAAGTTCGCGCTCCAATTGATTCTTTTCACGAACAGACTCCAGCGCAAGCTTTTTATATGCTGATGATAAAAGGGTATTGTGTTCTGTTAATGTTTCGTTCCTTTTCACCACGTCAGTGTAGAGTGCACGGATGGCCAGTAGGTGCGGAAGCAAAAAAGCCATGGCTTGCTCAGGGGTTGGCGTTGTAGCCTTCAAACGTTTGTGAATGTGTTCCACTTCGCAATCGAAGTCAGCTGACCGCTTCAGAGTTGGTCCAGGACACATCCTTTTAGAGGAGATGTGAATGGCACCACCATCATGAGAACGTTTGGACATGACTCACAGTGAGTTGTCAATTCGGAATAAAGAATTAGAATAGGTCAACCGTAGGTGATTTTTAGATGTGAAATGTATAGAGTACTACTATGTTACAAGTCAAAGTGAAGACAGACTGGTTATTATCTGCTTTATCTCCATTCAGCACCAGTCGAAAGATGTTACCACAATTAATTGTTCACGAGAACACAGTGAGTGTGCAACATTTTTATGACTCTTTTGTCGGCATGCGGAGTATCTCCAAACACTTGCCATCGGCTGATAACATGTCCTTTGAATTATCGGAGACAGTGCAACGTTTTCTCCAGTGTTGTTCTTCGTTTAACGACGTCTGTTTTGAACTGGATGGGTCAAAATTGACGATAACAATACAAAGTAGTTGTAGTGCACTCCAATATAAAGTTCCTTATGTCAAGTTGACAGAGAAACTCGACATGTCGAACAACTCTGACCAAGCCATCGAAGTCATGATACCATCACAAGAATGGCTGAATATCTGGAAAACAATCCCGGTGAAAGGAGCGATGACAATTGAGTGTACAGCCCGCAAACAAGCTATCACTATGAAACATTCCAAAGGCCGATGGTGTGGTGGTGTTCATGCACAAGCAGCCCCAAGTCGCTCTGTTTCTTTCGAGTGTGACAGCCGTGTCGCAAAAGCCGTGTTTGCAGAGTGTGCTACCTCAGCTACCTTTTCTTCACTTATTTTTACATCAAATATATTGTGTTGGAAAGTGGAGGATGTAACAGTGTTTCTAGCACCAAGAGTGGAGTAGTTTTGGCTGCAAAAAAATCAATTCCTAAAAGAATTTTTTTGGAATCTCTTTTCCTAAATTTTTAGTTGAGTGTACACGGACACAACAAAATAATAATGTATATGTACCTTCACTCTTCAATCAGCTGAAGTTCTGGGTACGATTGTCGCAAAACATTCTTGCATGCGGAGGTGATGTTGCTGCAGTATGAGAGGTTGAGTGATTGGAGCTTCGAACATTTTTGTGCTACTGCACACACTGAATCGTCAGTGATGTTCTCGCAACCTCTGAGGTTAAGTGATTGGAGGTTTGAACATCGTCTTGCTACTTCTATGACGCTGGCGTCGGTGATGTTGCTGCAGTATGAGAGGTTAAGTGATTGGAGGTTTGAACATCCTGTAGCTATTGCCTGCAGGCTGGCGTCAGTGATGTTCTCACATGCTGTGAGGTTCAGTGTTTGGAGGTTTGAACATCGTCTTGCTACTTCCATCACGCTGGCGTCGGTGATGTTCTCGCAACCTCTGAGGTTAAGTGAGTGGAGGTTTGAACATCCTGTAGCTATTGCCTGCAGGCTGGCGTCAGTGATGTTCTCGCAACCTCTAACAACCAGACAATTCCTTTTTTGAGTTGAAATTTTTTTGAGGGACAAGGAATTTCGGGTTTTCTCAAACTTATGGTAAACCACTAGTTTCTAGCACCAAGGCCTTGGCTGCAAAAAAATCCACTTCATCAATGGGGAAATCCGTCTATTAAAGTCAGAATGGAAAACTCCAACATGTCAAGACGTGCAGGTGTTGGTGAGAACGAATCGGATCAAATGATGGACTCTGATATTGAGAATGGAAAAATGAAGACAAATAATATTTACGAATTGATGAAATTGCGCGAATTGCAGTCTTTTGTGACAAAAATTTATTGGTTGGTTATTCTATGTTTTTTTGCAGTGGGAATTATTATGGCACTAGTACTCTCCGATGGTACGTTTAGTGAAGTGTTTATGGCAGAAAATCTCTTATCATCGGTTGGCATTTCCATGTATATTTTGTTGGTGGCATTGATGGTCATGTGTAATAGTCATAACGAAATGCGTGTTGTCTTATTGTTGACAATATTATTCTTTACAGGATGTTTGTCTGGTTTTATGCTGGCACTGCATCTCTTAGATGTCTCTATTATCTTAAAATCAGCCAATCATACATGAAATTAAAATATATATTTCTTACAATCAGTGTTCCAGTATTGTAGACCTTCTTTCCATCCACGTTCTTCAAAAATGGCAGCTCCTTGTTCAATGAGATAGGTGACAGTTTCTTGTCTTGATGCCGTCGCCCGCACAGAGTCAAAGACAATGCGACCACCAGATAGACGTGGTACACCCGCTCTGATTTCTTCATTGTCTAAGACTAACCGGTCTAAACTTAACATATCCAACCAATTGTAGAGTAATGCAAACACGTCGTTGTTACTATTGCTACCTTTGTAGTCCTCTGCAATGGCTTTCCATCGTTCCAGGATAGGGTAGTGCCAAGTCATGTTGTTTTGCATGGCAGATAGTCGTGAGTAACACCACCAATGTGCATATGACTGCGGTAGACTACCATCGTCAATAATCCGACACGGGTCATCTTTATAAAAGTGGACCTGGATATAATTCAGCATCGATGGAATAGAAGTGATTGGTAATTGTGGGTCTGCCAGCCATGTTTTTAATTCCGGTGTTTGAAACCAATCATTAGGAGGAGATGTCATGATAAAGATTTATGGTGTATTTAAATAATCAAAATAAGAGAGTCATGTTGTCAGTGGTGACTCTTGCTGTGCTGGCTGCTGCCTGGTCTTGGTGGTGGCAATGGTCTTTGTTGTGGTTTGTCTCTGTACTGGTTGCAATACTTTCTCTCACCATCTATGACACGATTGAAACGACCAACAGCCTCTTTTTGACCAATGCTTATGCAACCATGAAAGCAACAGAGTGTTGTGCGCTCAGTGAACATTTGAAATATCCAAAATATGTGTTACGAACCACTGTGGCACTTCGTTCCTTGTGCGGTCTGACAGCTGCTCTTGCCATTTGTATTACCTGGTCTTCGCGTCAAGATTTCAGTACTGGACACTACCAGACAGTGTCCGGTTCTTGGGTGGGTGTCTGCCTGTTATGGTTGGTGTCCTGTATTCCAAGAATTGTTTCCTTACTCCAATGTGCTGCTGTCTCCGACCAACCCATTATTATACAATATAGGAAAACTATTTCAATGTGGATTATTCATGATGTTTTTTTGGGATTCTTCTGGCTGTATTTAGCAGTGATGTTGTATGATTTGTCGGATGACAATAACGACAGTGAATGGCGGACAATTTTTTTGTCCATGATTTCCTGGCATATCATCATTATTGTCCTGCAAGAAATATATATGAAACGTCAAGCAACTGGCGGCACCTGTTGTGGGCCTGGTAATATTCAAGTGTGGTGGCGCTTCTTTTTACTGGTGGCATTCGTCGGGATGTACACAGCCATTGTCTCCAGGATGCAGGACAACAAGCTGACGCTGCTCGGGATGGACACTGGGTATTACGTGCTGTTTTGTGGCTGTACCTGTCTGGCTTATGTCTGCAAAAGTCACATTCAGACAACAGTCCCGATTGTTCGTCCAACGAAACGAAGGAACAATGGGCAACAAATGGGCGAGTTGCTCTCGTTTTAAAAAATAAGAGTATATAAAGTTACCCGACTATCAACAAATGTCTCGTCTTGCTTTTCGGTCTCCATCACCGCCCACAGAGAGTCCGAGTTTTGTCCCTACCACATCACATCACATTGTCTTAGAAGCAACGGTCCGACCAGTGGGTGTCAACGAATATGAACCCAACAGCGTGTCAGAACAAGCACAGATACTACAACAATTACGGTCAAACGGTAAAGATATCTTTGAAATGAATGAAACACGCACAGTCCAAAGTGCAGGCACAACCTTGTACCAAACAACCGAGATGTACGGTACATCCATGTCTGTTGAAAATATTATTGAAACAATGAAGCCGGCCGATTTGACACTACGGGTCAATTTTCACCGACCAGGTACACATTCAAACACGACATGTATGGCACTGACGGTGGAAACATTGCAGAAACTCGTCAATACTACAACAGATGCAAGCGGAAATAAAATTGCAGAATTAAGGGTCAGTCTCGAATCATCAGCGACTGTACCACGTCATGGAGCTTTTTACGTTGCAATTACACAAAAAGGAACACAACATTATTTGTCACATATTGATTATAAAATAATGACACAATACGACCAAATGTACCACGAATAATTTATTCTTCTACTTCTTGTACTTCTACTTCTTCTACCTCTTCTACCTCTTCTACCTCTGCCATACAAGATTCCTTGTATCTTTATTTTTTACTAGGGTACAATTGGAACGATTGTAATGCACACACTGCAATATCCATACTGTTGTCATAATATTGCGTCAATTCCACCTTGCTACATTGTGGTCCTCCACAATGGTCGTGGTTGGCCAATTCAGCGTTCCTTTCGGCATTGGATGTATTCCAACGTCCCAGGGGGACTGGTTTATGTTTTTTGAAAATATTAGATGCAAAACGACGCATTTTTTTGGGTGACTGGTTGGCCAATTCAGCGTTCCTTTCGGCATTGGATGTATTCCAACGTCCCAGGGGGACTGGTTTATGTTTTTTGAAAATATTAGATGCAAAACGACGCATTTTTTTGGGTGACTGATTAACCGTTGGTTGAATACTCTCTTATGACAAACATATGAAAGTTCTCCTCTTGAAGCTTTCTCTTCTTCTTCAAACGCGTCTCTTTTAAACGCTCGGCCGCATGACGCCAAGTAACATACCTCTGTTCCTTCTTCTTGTCCGCTGGGTTCTGGCATTGCCGCAGACGGCATTCTACCAGATGGAGATCATCCTATTAATATCGACCAATACTGTATGGCAAGCATACAGGATCAGACCGATTGGGACCCTACAGAAGATGCTATTGATGCGCCGTTGGAACATCAGTGATTGAGACGCCTACATCAAAGAAACCAAATAACTCATAAGTCAATTTTCCCCTATAAACGAGTCTTTATTATGAAAAAACCCCCGTGTGTGCAACAAGTAAAAATGCGCACCTTACAGCAAGATTTACAAAAGGTTACCGAACTGATAAATTCCCTGTCCTTCAAGACCGAGGATCTTCTGCTATAAAGCGTGGTTGGTCTAAACACGCAATCAAAAGTATCTACGTGGAAAAATGGTCTGTAGGACATTTTTGGAAAACGGGTTACTGTCAGAAAGATGGCGAAGCCTTCGGAAACGCTCAAGACTATTCTAAATTCTGGTTCGAGCATGAAAGATGCATGCTCCAGAAGAAGAAAATGAGACACGTCAGTCTCGATAGAAATAATATGTTAGATGAAGTCGTTCACTTCTGGTATGGAAATCATGACTACATCAGAAAAAAGCACATTCCGAGAAAAAAATCACTTAGGAATAATGGAGGCATGTCCAGTGGACATACGACATGTATTTGCTTGTTTCCTAATCACTCATAGATGCTCATTCAATGCAACAAGAACATGGCAGCAGTTGATACATGCCGAAACTTACGATTGGAACAATTATGAGTATGTTGTGGAGACCGCTCAAGTATTCGATAATGATAATGTGGCAGTCCCATCTAATTCTATGGATAGAATTTATCCGATTCCGAGAGGGGATTAATATATAAACCCCTACTACATCAAATGCCTCAACGTAAGTACACCAAAAAACTTCCAGTTGAGAAAAGAACTTACAAGAAAAAGAGGAGACGCAATGACACAAAAAGGAACACATGTACCACGAATAATTTATTCTTCTACTTCTTCTACTTCTTGTACTTCTACCTCTGTTCCTTCTTCTTGACCACTGGGTTCTGGCATTGCCACATACGGCAGCCCAGCGGCGGCACACGCATGCTGCACATAGGTGTCCCATGGTAACACGCCACGTTCCCAATGGTGGTGTAATGCCTCAATACTGATAAATGGTGACACTGGAAATATAATCTCAACTTGAAATTTCTTTTTCAATGCATAGACCTCGGTCATTGCTGACTTCCGTTTCCTTTTTTTGGAACCAATTGCTTTCAATAATTTACTTTTGATGTCTTCGGCATAAATAAGATTGTACAAATGTTCACAGGCTGTTTGCATGAGTGATTTCCAACACATGATTGTTTTTTGAAAGGTTTGATGAGTCCCTTCTGCATCTGATTTATGTGGAGTGTCCGACATAAATAATGAACGAGGTACACCCATTGTTCCACAAATAATATCTTCATGTATTTTCATTTGAGCCACCAAATCTGTCCGCCCTGTCTGTGCAGGAATATTCACCAGACGTTGGCCCAGCGGTAATGCTACTACATTGTCGAGAACATTTCCACCCGATGATAACTCATTACCATTACCAAAGAAACTATCATACAACTCTTGTTGTTGAGCCAATTGGGATACGTTCGACCGATTACGACGAAACTTGTTACGGTCTGATTCGTCTTGCATATCACCATCTGCATAATAATCGTATTGGATGCCTTCGACATTATCTGATTTTGTATCCACTGCCTCCGTCATCAGTGTTGGCGAGGCTCTCTTTTTTTCCATCATTAACGATGTACCCATCAGCGAATTCATATAGCGCACTGTTGGCATCAAATTGGCCACTACTGAACAAATGTGACCACTACTTGTGGGGGAAAATCCAAAAATATCCAATACAACAGTATCTGGGATTTCTTGTTGCTGGTCATCCATGGCGACATAGTCTCGAAGTCCTAAATTATAAAGAAGGTGAATCTGACAGCTATTTGGTTCAAGAACCACGGGAATACGTAGTCCATTGTCCAATGTCACCAGACGACAGACTGCAATGCCTTGCGATAATACAACATCCAACAAATCTTTACAGAATGGTAACCAATAATCCGCCATGATTTCTTGCATGTGCGGAATGTCCTGGGCACGTCCGGAACGATGATTAAATATAATCCCATTGGAAAATAAGTGTTGTTGTATTACATTACGACATGCATAAATAGTCGGAGTTTTACGAAGAAATTCACTCGTAAAAGAAATCTCAGATTTATTCAACACTATACCGGTAGACATTTAGTTCACATACATGGACCTTTTATACCTCAATCCCAAACTGACTCGACAATGTCAATTGCGTGGAGCCAGAGACACGCTTCCATCGGGTCGCGGATAATACGGGTTTTAGAGACAAAACTTTCACCACATACATATTTCAACGAAAACGGATATTTGCGCTCAATAGTCTTCGTGACATTTGCATACGTCTCGACACAACGGACAGACTCAACAGCTGCATTGGACACGACTGCACGTGCATTGACCACTGCATGTATCTCATTCGATGGATGACAGACATAAATATAGGATTCTTTCATTCTTGCACTGTCCATCAATACATTCTTATTGGTCAATAATGCATACTGCTGTTCCTTACACACGGAAGCCAAGACAGTGGACACATGACGCACAGAGACACGCCAATACACATCATTAATTTTATCACTATTGACAAGGTCGCCACGTTCTAAGCGCATGTCAGCTAAGGTTGGCTTGACAAATAAGACAGGAGTTGTGTCACGCAATATCCAGAATAAGAAGAACGACAAGAAAACACCACTGACCCCATAGATACACCACTTTGGATGCTGCTTTTCTTCCATATACAAACTATTGCGACGGTGACGAAAAAATGTCATCCAGTCAAGCAACCATTCGACCCTATATATACTACCATGTATTTGTAAAAAGATTGGATGGAAACCATCACGATACAAAGACCTTCTGTTGGCACCGCTCGACAGCCAACACAGCTTATTCAAAAACTAAAAGATAGTATTGAAAGAGAAGAACAAATTGCAGACTTGTTGGGCAGGCGTCCTAACATTGAGGGACGGCCATTATTAGATAGATTTATCAAAGGAATTGACAGTGCTTACAAAACACAACTCAATATCAAAGCGATGGAAGATATCTTAACCAGAGCGGAACGACCTAGTGCGATTGTTGTACGGAGACCAATGTTACTACAAAAACTCTCCATTATCTATCACAATGGGGTTATTCAGCCAAAAATAAATATCGGCAATGTTGACGATTTTCAATGGGAAGTCAAAAATGGAAACCAACCATGGTTGAAAATAAAAGAAAGGAATCTCAAACCAGGCAGGCAATTTAATCTGACTCGACTACGATACACTGGCCAACCACCAGCCCTGTCAAATGTTGTGAACATCGACACTGTCATTCGGCGTCAATCGTCGACAGCGAAACGAGAGCAATATCGATTCTTACCAACCAGTCGAGAATTTCAACAACGATGTTTTGGCGTTGCCCACCGTATTTTAAGGTTGACGACACCACGACATGGAATTGCCTGTGATATGTCGAACAGATTTTCAATGCGGATTTTTCAGGACAGAGTTGGACGTCTGCCCAGTCATCTGGATCTGGATGTGCAACAGATATTGACTCTATGTGTCCATCGATGTCCATCGAACGATGCAGAGAAAGATTCAACTTACATCAAAATGGTGGAATTTTGCGAACCCACCATTCATCTAAATCCTGCTGAACTGCAACGCAAATTGAAACAAATTAATCTTGGCCAACTAATAAAAATGCAATTAGTTCACACGGAGTCTGAGTCAGAGTCTGACTCTGAATCTGACGAGGGGTGGTCCAGCAATTCCGAAAATAGTGACTTTCAGTCTGAAGAGGAGTCTGAAGAAGAAGAGGCTGGAGAAGAGGCTGGAGAAGAGGCTGTAGAGGAGGCTCAAGAGGAGGCTGTAGAGGA
>Ga0129324_10000351_pt1 | contig 34131 bp, 35 predicted proteins | sample CPBDNA_7_FD_96879 | JGI IMG/M metagenome (GOLD analysis project Ga0129324, IMG submission 96879) | Freshwater to marine salinity gradient microbial communities from Chesapeake Bay, USA - CPBay_Spr_15_0.2_DNA | ecosystem: Environmental > Aquatic > Marine > Coastal | place: USA: Chesapeake Bay...
AGCCGCGCGGTTGGTAGTTGACACCTGGATGTCCGCAGCAGCACCCTGATCCCTCGCTGACTGGCGCCTTGCGAGGTGGTTTCTTGCCGAAACTCACCTCGCAAGGCGCCAGTCAGCGAGGGAGGGGATCAGAAACTATGGGTGCGCGAGGGGGGAGTTGAACCCCCACACCCTTTCGGGCACACGGACCTGAACCGTGCGCGTCTGCCTATTCCGCCACTCGCGCCAACCGTCTTGTCACCAAGACGGCACTTAGGCTACCGCCTGGCTATTCCTCGCCATCTCGCGCCATCTGACTGCCGATCAACACGGCGGTCACGAAGATCATCGTGAGCGCTGTCATGACGGAGTTTTGGAAGGCCGGCGTTAGCCCATTCCACTTTGAATTCAAGTACATGATGAACCAATTGCCGCCCACGGTGATGAATCCGAAGAAGAAAACTGTGAGTCCAACGGTGCCACCGGCGTAGGTCCAGCGCTGGGCTTTACCCCAACTGACCGTGACCCCTGACCGTCGAAGACCAAGTAGGCCGCCGATCAACAGCAAGATACCGGTCACCGTCTCGAGAGTCATGATCATTACGTAGCCGGCAGCTTGAAACCACGTCGCATCAATGAAGCGCCATTCAAAGCCACTGTCAGCGGGCACACCATCGCCGCTAAGCACGCCTTGCACGAATGGCCAGTTGCTGCCATTGGGGTTGGTCGGGTTCGTGATGTTGTCGAACCCGACGACGAGGTAGTAAGACGCGGTCATGAGCACGAAGATGGACGCCACGATGCGAGCGACTCGCCAGACTGACCAGTTGGCAACCTTGCGTTCCTCCTCCCGTACGCGATTTTCAACCTGACTCATGTACTCATCTCCCCTGGAAGTTGGTCGCGACCCGTGTGGTCAATCCGACCCTAGAACGGCCTGATGTCGAAGTGAAGTAAATCGGCACACCAGACCGCCAGGTGTTTCCTCTCCATGTGTCACGGAGCGGGATCACCGCCTAGAGCCTCATGCGCATTACGATCAGGTGGTGGGTTTGCTTGATCGATTCGAAGACCGTCTAGACCGCATGGTCAACGGTGCATTTGCCCGTGCCTTCAAGGCAGAAGTTCAACCGGTGGAGATTGCCGCCGCACTGCAGCGGGAGATGGACGACCGGGCCGCTGTCGTCGCCCGTGGTCGCACGGTGGTGCCAAATCTGTTCATCGCGGATCTTTCTCCCACGGATGATGAGCGATTGAGCGTCTATCGCGACACACTTGAGCGCGAGTTAATCACCTTGGTCACCGACTACGCTGAGCAGCAAAGCTATACCGTCCTGGGGCCTATCCAGGTGGATCTGGCCCGCGATGACAGCCTTGAAACCGGAATTTTCCGCATCCACTCCGAGGCAAGGTCCGGAGTCACTGCAGACTCACCGGCGCCGCTTCCTGGCCAGCCATCGCTCACTGCGGGCCTGGTACATCACGCGCTTGTGCACCCGGTCACTCGCCTGGGCCGCGGCAATGAGGCCGATATTCGGGTGGATGATCCTGGGGTCTCGCGCGTGCACTGCGAGGTTGTGCTGGGAGCGCCCACCGTGGTGCGCGATCTTGGTTCGACCAACGGTCTTAGTGTGGACGGCACCCGCGTTACACAGGCATCTCTCGTTGATGGCAGCAGCATCACCATCGGGCAAACCACATTGATTTATCGGAGCGGGTGACCGCATGACCGAGCTCGGTCTGACTCTGGTGCGCATGGCTTTTTTGGCCGGACTATGGCTATTTGTTATCGCCGCGGTCATCGTCTTGCGCAGAGATCTTGCCCAACCCAAAGATGTCCGACCCACGAACTCTGCAGCACCCGCTAAACGCACACGAACACCCCGGCCACCGAAGCAACCCAAGACGGCAAAGCCTCCCAAGGCATCCCGCTCTACCCGAGACACTAAAACCAGTGGCCCAACCTTGACCGTCGTGGACGGTCCACTCGTAGGAACTGTTATTCCCCTCGGCACCACACAGATTACGATCGGTCGTGCCGCAGATTCAACGATCGTTATTGACGACGATTATGTGTCGAGCCGACACGCTCGCATCTACCCCAGTGAGGGCGCCTGGATCGTTGAAGATCTCGGCTCAACCAATGGATCCTGGATTGACCGCACCCGCCTGACTGCACCCACCGTCTTGCCCGTTGGCGCACCGCTTCGCATCGGTCGCACAACACTGCAGATGAGTAGTTAGGAGTACGGATGACCTTCGCATTGCGCTTTGCTGCGCGGTCTGATGTTGGCATGGTGCGCCAGGGCAATGAAGATTCCGGATACGCCGGTCCACGATTGCTGGTGGTAGCAGACGGTATGGGGGGTCACGCTGCTGGTGAACTAGCGAGCGCAGCAGCAGTGGCCACCATGGCCGAATTGGAGCTCTCCGATCCCGCGCCAGAAAGCGTGCTTGCCGGTCTGGCAGCAGCCGTGGATGCCGCTGGAGCCAATATCGGCCAGGTGGTTTCTGACCACCCGGATTTCGCGGGCATGGGCACTACCGTCACGGCACTTTTTTGGCAGGGTGAGCGCGTTGCCGTTGTGCATGTAGGTGATTCGCGCGCATATTTGCTGCGCGAGGGTGATCTTGGCCAGATCACGCACGACCACACCTACGTGCAGACTCTCGTTGATTCCGGTCGAATAAGCGCCGATGACGCTGCGGTTCACCCACGTCGATCGCTGCTGATGCGGGCGGTCGATGGAGTTCAACCAGTTGAGGCCGATCTGTCAGTGCGCGAGGCACGCCCCGGAGACCGATACCTGCTGTGCAGCGACGGGCTAACCGGCGTAGTGAGCGATGAAGAGTTGGCCGCCATTCTTTCTGAAGGTGAGCCAACAGGAACGGTTATCACGCTTGTAGAACTGGCATTGTCACGCGGTGCTCCCGACAACGTGACCGTAGTCGTGGCTGATGTGCTCAATGCCGATGAGGCGAGTGATGAGCACCTCCTTGATTTGGAGCCGGTTGTCGTCGGCGCGGCCGGGGACCCACGAGTTCGCGCGCAACTGCCGCAGGTGCACTTCCCCGATGACGCGCAGCCTGATCCCAATCGGCCGGACCTTCCCGCCGATGTTGCCGGCGGGCCACCGACATCTGAGATTCCGACGGTCGCTGGCATTGCGCCGACTACTGCTGAAACTCCAGGAATGTCCGATCGTGCTCGACGCATCTGGCGTTGGTCACTCATCAGTCTCGCGGCAGTCACGGTGACCGTGATGGCAGTGGGTGGCTTGGGCGCGTGGTGGTGGACTAACCAGTGGTATGTCGGCTCTGCTCAGGGCAAAGTCACCGTGTTTCAGGGCGTTTCCGGCTCAATTGCAGGCATACCCATGCAGGTCGAACGGCAATCCACCGACGTGATGGTGTCCTCGTTACCGGCTTTCGATGTGGAACTCGTCAATCGAGGCATCGTTGCGGCCGATCAAGCCGACGCCGAACGCATCGCGGCTGAACTCGGCCTGCGAGCCCTCGAATGCGAGCAGCGCCGACCTCCGGCCGGTTGCCCCACACTGGTGCCCGAGCAATGAGTCAAACCGAGACCGGCCGCCGGCCAGCGACACGACGTAACCGCGAGCTTTTTCTGCTCATCATTGCCTGGGGTTTGGGTGTACTGGGTACGTTGCAGGTTGGATGGGCTACTGGGGAAGGTACTCCCCAGCGGTTCTGGATCACTGCCTCCGTCGTGGGTGTCCTTGCTTTGCTCGCACACATCATCGTGCGCTGGCGTGTGCCGTTCGCCGATCCGCTCCTGCTGCCGTTGGCAACACTGCTGACGATCTTGGGCATGACGATGATCTATCGACTCGATGTTGCTGCAGCCCAGCGCGCTATTCGCAACAACTCCCCGCCACCGACACCCGACGTCTACAGCCAACTCATTTGGTTTGCGGTTGGCGTCACGCTGTTCATTGTCGTTCTTCTCATTTTGCGCGATCACCGCGTTTTGCAGCGTTATACGTATACCGCGGGTCTCATTGGCCTCGCATTGCTGTTGCTGCCTCTGATACCTGGGCTCGGTGCCACCATCAATGGTGCAACCCTGTGGGTGCGATTCGGTGGGCTCTCTTTCCAGCCGGCCGAACTCGCCAAAATTGCACTCACCATCTTCTTCGCCGGATACCTGGTGGTGAAACGGGATTCATTGGCCCTGGTGCGTGTGCGTTTCTTGGGCATTGGCCTGCCTCGCCCCCGTGACCTCGGCCCCATCGTCGTGGCTTGGGTTTTTTCATTGGGAATACTGATTTTTCAGCGGGATCTCGGCACCTCACTGCTGTTTTTCGGTCTCTTTGTCGCCATGCTCTACATCGCCACCCAGCGCCGTTCTTGGATTGTGCTGGGCGTGGGTCTGTTCGCCGTGGGTTCGGTATTTTCTTATCTCGCCTTCAATCACGTACGCGTACGCGTGCAGGTGTGGATTGATCCGTTTGCATTTGCCGATACCGGTGGATACCAGATAGTCCAATCGCTTTACGGGTTTGCCAACGGCGGCATGTTAGGCACCGGCTTGGGGCGCGGCTACCCCCAACTCGTGCCCTTTGCGAACACCGATTTCGTCTTGGCGGCCTTAGGTGAAGAACTGGGCTTGGTGGGATTCATCGCCATCATCATGATCTACGCGATCATGGTGCAACGCGGATTTCGCGCAGCGGTGGCGGTGCGCGACCCGTTCGGGCAACTCCTGGCTGCTGGACTGTCAATCACCCTGGCACTACAGATCTTCGTCATTGTGGGCGGGGTTACGCGACTGATTCCGTTAACGGGATTGACGACACCGTTCTTGTCCTACGGTGGCTCATCGTTGATCGCAAACTGGATCTTGGTCGCCCTGTTGCTCGTGATTTCGCATCGAGCTCGACAACCGATACCCGCAGTTGAACCAATACCTGAAGGCGCTACGCAGGTGGTGCAACGATGACCGCATCTATCCGGCGTATTGCGGTGGTGTTTGCCATCTTGCTGATCGCTGTTTTGGCGAATGTCACGTTCATCCAGGTGTTCAACACGGGCGAACTACGGGCCCGCGCTGATAACCAACGTGTGCTGTTGCAGGAGTACGGGTTAGAGCGTGGCCCAATCCTCGTCGGCGTTGACCCGGTGGCCCGATCTGTCGAGACAGATGGGGCATTGCGCTACCTGCGGGTGTATCCCGATGGTGAGGAGTATGCATCTGTCACTGGGTTCTACTCCCTCGTCTATGGCGCAACAGGACTCGAGCGCACCGAAAATGATGTGTTGTCGGGTTCATCGGATCTGTTCTTCGTTGACCGCCTGCAACAACTCATCGCCGGGCAGCAGCCGCGCGGTGGTGGTGTGACCACCACTATCGATAGCCGCAGTCAAGATGCAGCCTGGGCCGGGCTTCAAGGGACTCGGGGTGCTGTCGTAGCCATCGAGCCGTCGACCGGCCGGATTCTCGCGCAGGTGCAGTCTCCGTCGTTTGATCCGAACGTGCTGTCCTCGCATGATCCGCAGAGCATTCGCGTCTATTACGAGGATCTCCTTGCCGACCCGAACCAACCATTGATCAACCGCCCCATCGTCGCGCTGAACCCGCCCGGGTCAACATTCAAGCTCGTCACGGCTGCCGCGGCGTTGGCATCGGGGCGCTTTACTCCGGAGTCGGTGCTGCCCGGGCCCGCCGAATACGATTTGCCGCTGTCAACCCGCACCCTGCGCAACTGGACCGGTGAGCCATGCGGGCCGGGCGGTGAGGTCACACTCATTGAGGCACTCGCTGTCTCGTGCAACACGGCATTCGCGTGGCTTGGAAATGAACTCGGTGCCGATGCCCTACGCGCCCAAGCGCAAGCATTCGGCTTTGACACCGCCTTTGAGACTCCACTGCGAGCCAGCACATCAAGATTCCCTGATAACCCTGATGCCCCACAAACGGCGATAAGTGCAATTGGTCAATTCGATGTGCGCGCCACGGCGCTGCAGATGGCGATGGTGACGGCGGGTATCGGTAACAATGGCATCGTGATGGATCCGTATCTGGTTCAGGAGTTACGCGGGCCGGACCTTTCTATTTTGCGCACTACGACAGCCAATGAATTCGGCACGGCACTCAGTGCCCAAAATGCTGCCGCGATGGTGGAGATGATGGTGGCGGTGGTAGAGCGAGGCACCGCAGGCGTGCTGCAGGGAATCACCAATGCTGAGGGCCAACTGGTGCGAGTAGGAGCCAAAACTGGCACGGCGCAGACCGGTGAGGATGGCCAGCCGGTCGCCTGGATGGTGGCCTTGGCTCCCGCAACCAATCCGCGGATTGCCGTGGCTGTCGTCGTCGAAGACGGCGGTCAGGCCGAAATTAGCGGCAATGCTCTCGCCGGGCCGATCGCTCGCGCGGTCATTGAGGCGGCCCTTCGATGAGGGGAACGTCCGGCCACCCTGATGCGTCCAGTGTTCGGAGGAATTTGTGACAGATACGCAGAGCCCGGGTCGTACCCTTGGCGACCGCTATGAACTGATCTCGGTGATCGGTCGTGGCGGGATGGCCGAGGTATGGGAAGGCCGGGATGTCCGTCTCGGTCGCCGCGTGGCCATCAAAATCTTACGACCCGATCTTGCCCGGGATCCGGCGTTCCAGGCTCGTTTTCGCCGTGAAGGCCAGTCAGCCGCCTCGCTGAACCATCCCAACATCGTTGCGGTCTATGACACCGGCGAAGACGTGTTGGGTAATGGTGACACGTCTACGATCGTGCCCTTTATCGTGATGGAATACGTCGATGGCATGACGCTGCGCCAATTGCTGACGAGCGGCCAACATCTGATGCCCGAACGCTCCCTGGAGATTATTTCGGGCACCCTTGCCGCGCTTGATTACGCCCATCGTCATGGCATCGTGCATCGTGATATCAAGCCGGCCAACGTGATGTTGACGCGCACGGGCGACGTGAAGGTCATGGATTTCGGTATTGCGCGTGCGATCAACGAGGTTGGTCACACGATGACTTCTGCGGCTACCGTCATGGGCACCGCCCAGTACCTGTCTCCTGAACAAGCACGCGGCGCGGTGGTTGATGCACGCAGCGATCTGTATTCGGCGGGTGTACTGCTCTATGAACTGCTAGTGGGGCGACCTCCGTTTACCGGTGACTCGCCGGTATCCATTGCCTACCAACATGTGAGTGAGCAGGCGATTCCACCTTCGCAGGTCGATCCGCAACTCACTCCGCAAATTGACGCGGTAGTGATGCGTTCATTGGCCAAAAGCCCCGATGATCGATACGCCACGGCCGCTGAATTCCGTGCCGATATCGATCAGGCAGCGATCGGTGGGCCGGTCACGGCTGCCGTACCGGTCATGATGGCCGACGCTACGCAGCAACTTGACATTGTTGACCCGACCGAGGTTTACGCCATTGACACCGCCAAGCGCAGCGGTCACAAGACCGAGCGCGGCGTTGGCTTCATCGTTGCTGTTGTGATTGGCGTGCTGGCGGTGATCGGCCTTGGTATTTTGGCAGCTGCGCTGGTTTTTGGTCGAACCTCGGCCACCCAGGTGACGGTGCCAGACCTGACCGGGTTGACCATCGCGCAAGCCGAAAGCGTGCTTGATCGTGAGGGTTTGGTGCTCGGGGTGCAAACACCCGAGGTGTCCGAACTACCCGTTGACACCGTAATTGGTCAGCAGCCGATCCCGGGAGAGCAACTCGAACAGGGTCAAGCGGTCAACATCACGATCAGTGCGGGCGCCGAAAAGACGGTGGTCCCTCCACTTGTCGGGCTGACATCGACGGTCGATGTTGAAACAGCATTAGCCGATGCGAAGCTTCAGTTGGGTGCTGTCACTCCGGTCGATTCCAGTCAACCGGCCGGATACGTGTTGAGCCAAAATCCGCCCGAGGGCAGCAGCGTTGATGTAGGCACAATCGTCAACGTTGAGGTGTCAAATGGACTGCAACAGGTGCCCTCAGTGGTCGGGCAGGATGAGGCAACCGCGCGCGGCATACTCTCCGCGGCTGGATTCGATCTCTCGGTGATTTACGAAGAATCGCCAACCGTGGTTCCCGGTACCGTTCTCGCTCAGTCACCTACGGCTGGAACGTCTGCGGACAAGGGCACGATCGTGACTTTGACGGTGGCAGTTTCTCCACCGGAGCCCACACCCACACCTACACCCACACCTGAGCCGACTCCGACACCGACGCCGGAACCAACGCCGACCCCAACTCCGGAGCCGACCGTTACAGCGGAGGCAGCGCCTTAGTCAGTTGCGCCGATGGCGCGCGTACCAGGCGACCCCGAGTGCAACAGCTCCAAGGGCTGCACTGGCTCCGGCGGCGGCGACGGCTTGCTTGCGTTCAACCTTTGGCAAACCTGACTTCATGTGCACGGGTCGCTTGAAGTCGTCAATGGGCCAGCCGCGCTCCTCAGCCATCTCGCGCAATTCATCGTCGGGGTTCGTGGCATGTGGAAATCCCACTGCTTCCAGCATCGGTAGGTCAGTGATGGAGTCGGTATAGGCGTAGCTGATGGTCAGGTCGTAGTCGCGCTCGACGGCAAGATCTCGCAACGCCTGGGCCTTATTTTCACCGTACGCATAGAAAAGAATTTCGCCGGTGTAGCAGCCATTTTCGACCATGAGTTGGGAGCCAACGGCGATGTCAACACCGAGACGTTCGCCGATCGGTTCAACAACCTCGGTGCCGGAAGACGAAATGATGATGACATCGCGACCGGCTGCATGGTGGGCATCGATGAGAGCGAGGGCTTCCTCGTAAATGACAGGCGTGATGATCTCATCGAGGGTCTCACTCACGATCTCGCGCACCTTGGCGACATCCCAGCCGCGCACCAGCTCAGACATATAGTGCCGCATAGCCTCCATCTGCTCGTGGTCGGCGCCGCCAGCGAGGAAGACAAATTGGGCGTAGGCGCTACGAATGACGTCACTGCGTCGAATGAGTCCGCCGCGATAGAAGGGTTTGGCGAAGGCGAACGCGCTAGAGGTGGCCAGGATCGTCTTATCGAGGTCGAAAAAGGCGGCTGCTCGCGTTCTTTCCACAGACCAAGTTTAGGCCGTATCTGTCCACAGGTAGGTGACCTGTTGAGGAGTCGCGGATTCACATCGACATGGTGGGGTCATGGTCCTCTCGAACCCTGCGCACGATCCTTTCGTGGCATCTGCCTCCACGCCCGTCATGCTCGTTACCGCCGATGCTGACTTGATTGAAGCGTTGCTTCGCCTAGCCGCCGCAGCGGATACGCCACTCGCGGTGATGTCGACGATCGGTGAAGTACGGGGACAGTGGGCGAGATCGTCTCTGGTCTTGGTTGGTATCGACCAGGTTGATGCGCTCATCGCTGCTGGGGTGCCTCGCCGCATTGGTGTTCATATGGTGCAGCTGGAGTCTGCTCACCAACTTGGCGACTCACGCGATGATTCCTCGGTGTGGCGGCGAGCCGTTGAGTTGGGTGTCGAAACCGTGGTCACCCTGCCCGCACAGGAGCGACTCATGCTCGACCGGCTCATCGACACGCTTGATGGCACGGGCATTCCTACACCTGTCATCGCGGTGGTGGGTGGTTGCGGTGGCGCGGGCGCGTCAACCCTGGCCGCTGGCCTGGCCGCACTCATGGCCCAACAATTGCCGGCCGGGTGTCTGCTCGTGGACGCGGATCCCATCGGCGGTGGTCTCGAACTGTTATGCGAGGCAGAGAAAGTGCCGGGGTTGCGCTGGGCTGAATTGTTGGCCACGCGCGGGCGAGTCTCTGCCGACGCACTTCGACATGCTGTACCCGTGATTGATGGCGTGTGTGTGGTGTCGCATGACCGCACTGCGCGATCGGTACATCCGGAGGCTCTCGATGCGGTGGTGGCAGCCGGTCCGCGTGGCTTTGGGCTCACGGTGATCGACGTGGGGCGGGGGTGTCTTTTTGGCGATGCCGGCTCTCGGTCCGCGCTCGCCGCGGCATCTGTACTGGCCCGGGCAACCCTCACTGTCGTCGTTGTGCCCGCCGATCTCTTCGCGTTAGCGGCAACTGACTCGCTATTGCGTGCTAGCCGGAGCAACATGGGTGAGATCGGGCTCGTTGTGCGACACCGAAGAAACTCTGACCTTGATTCCGATGACGTAGCCCGAGCACTCGGCCTGCCACTGGTGGCGCAGATGAGCGACTCACGATCAGCCACCGCGCAGCAGACCCTATGGGCCATTGCTCGGTCGGTTGGTCTGGTTGCGCGTCGAACCGGTCGGCGGCGAGCGGCATGAGTGCGCCGGTGTTGCTCGACCGAATCAGACAACGCCTGATCGATTCGGTCGGTGAAAACGCAGAGCCTAGCCCCGCACTGGTGGCTCAAGCGCTGCGCGCCGAAGGAGTTGTTCTTGGCGACGATGCCCTGCTGTCGATGGTGAGTACCCTTCGCGATGACCTTGGTGGCGCTGGACCACTCGAGCCATTGATGCGTGATCCGCGCGTCACCGATGTGCTCGTTAACGGTCCTGCTGAAGTGTGGGTCGATCGTGGTGAGGGACTTACTCGTGCTGATATCCATTTCACTGATGCAGCCGCGGTGCGCAGGCTGGCTCAACGGTTGGCGTCTAGCGCCGGGCGCCGGCTAGACGAGGCTGCGCCGTTTGTTGATGCGCAGTTAGCGAATGGTTCTCGCTTGCACGCCGTGCTCCCGCCCATCTCCCGACGTAGTGCCGTCATTTCTGTACGTGTTCCGCGGCGGCGTGCTTTCACGATGGAGCAGCTGCGCGATAGTGGGTCGATTGATGGTTGTAGTGAAGCCTGGCTGCGCGCAATGATGGCGGCGCGGTTGGCCTTTTTGATCTGCGGGGGCACTGGCACCGGCAAAACTACGATTCTGGCAACGCTCTTGGGCCTAGCTGATCCGAGTGAGCGCATTCTGATTGTCGAAGACTCAGCCGAGTTGAAACCCGAACACCCCCACGTTGTATGCCTGGAGGCTCGGCCGGCAAACCTGGAGGGAGCAGGGCTGGTCAGTTTGCGCGATCTCGTGCGCCAAGCCTTGCGGATGCGTCCTGACCGGGTCGTGGTGGGTGAGGTGCGAGGTAGTGAGGTAGTCGACCTGTTGGCCGCACTCAATACCGGGCATGAGGGTGGGTGCGGCACCGTGCACGCTAACGGAGCAGGCGACGTACCCGCTCGACTTGAGGCTCTCGGGCTCTCGGCAGGTCTCCCACGCGCGGCTGTTCATTCGCTGGTGGCTGCAGGTATCGACGCGGTGGTCTCCTTGCATCGTGACTCCTGTGGACAACGCACGGTCACCGGGATCCACGTGATGACACCGGACCCAGATACCGGCCTAGTAGCCGCGATTCCAGCCTTGAACTTTTCTCGACACGGGGTGAAAGAAGGTCCTGGTCTGGCTCGTCTATGCGAGCGAATGCAGCTATTGGGCGTGACCCCACCGGCTGTGGGCTAGGTCAATCGTGTTGAGTCTGATGCTGGCTGTGGGCGCTGCTGTTGCCGCTGTTTATGTGTCCCTTCCGGCACATCCACGTGCTCGTGTGGCGGTCGTGCTCGGCCAGGTTGAGCCGGTCTCGGCGAGTGAGTACCTACGGCGTCGCCTTGAACTATTCCGGCGATACTTTCAAGGCGCGCGCGGGCGCGCCCAGGCCCGGCTTAATGCGATCGAGGCACTCCAAGCTTTAGCGGGCGAGTTGCGCTCCGGTCAACCGATGCGCAAGGCGATCCCGCCAGCACTGGCAGGTCAGGCCCCACATACCTGCGCGGCGGCGACTTGGGGAGGCGATGTTGCGCAGGCACTCCAGCGCGATGCTCATGATCGTGACATTCCCCTCTGGCGTTCGGTGGCCGCGTGTTGGCAGGTGTCGGAGTCATCAGGAGCCGGACTCGCTGCCGCATTGGATCGTCTGGTGGTGACCGCGCGGGCGACCGAGGAGGTGCGTGTTCAACTTGAGGCTCATTTGGCTGCGCCTCGTGCGACTGCTCGCATGCTGTCGCTCCTACCTGCGATGGGCATTGTCCTCGGAATGACTCTGGGTGGTGATCCACTGGGATGGTTGTTGGGTAATCCGATCGGGCGGGTGTGTTTGGTCGCCGGCGTGGCGCTGACGTTGCTAGGGCTGTGGTGGGTGCGGCGCATCGCGAGCAAGGTTGAGAGAAACCTGTGATTGTTCTGGCGATAGTTGCCGCAGTTGGGGCGGTGTTGTGTTGGCTGCCACCTAGTTCGCGGCGACGCACGCGTGCATTGTTTTCCCAACCGATCACCACATCTGAGCGACGCCGATCACTCACCCTGAGTGACCCTCGACTGATTCGTTGGATCTCGATCAGCGCTGCGATCATGCTTGGATTCACGCTTGGTACGTGGTGGGGTTGGGTACTGGCGGTGGGTACAGCACTTGTGGCACCGCGACTCCTTGGTGGGCTGGAGACAGCACACACACGTGAACGTCGTCAACAACTGCAGAAACAAAGTGCCGATGCGGCAGATCTACTTACGGCTTGCCTGGCTTCGGGTGCCCCGGTTTCCGTATCCGTTGCGGCAGTAAGTGAAGCCCTGGGCCAACCCATCGCCGGCCCATTGAATCTGTTGATCGCCCGATTAGACCTCGGCGCAGATCCGGTACACGTGTGGCGTCTCCTGGCACAGGAACCTGGCTTGGCGAATCTGTCTCATCATGTGGCGCGCTCATTGGACTCAGGTGCACCGCTCACCGACGTATTGCCGGGCCTGGCAGATGATCTGCGAAGGCAGGCGCGCGCGCATTCCGAAACGGCCGCTCGATCTGCTGGTGTGCGAGCGGTAGCACCGTTAGCAGTGTGTTTCCTGCCCGCCTTCTTACTCGTGGGGGTCGTGCCGATTGTGGCGAGCCTTGCCTTGCCCTACCTTTCGGGCCTATAACACTGCTGCGACTAGCGAGTCGGCGGCGTTACCTGCAGCACAGCGCGCAGGCGACTGTTCGTGCGCGCTTTGCCGGTGCCGCAGTCAATACTCACAGCGTTCTCGATCGTGTCTCGTGCCGGGAAGTGTTCGACGAGCACGTTGCGGGGTGTGACGCGGCGGTTGTCCACGGTGCAGATCACCTGCAACTTCCAGCCCGAAGCGGTGACGTAAGCGGCACGCTTTTGTGACCGGTTGCTCTGCGGTGACCAGATCGGATCGAGGGTGAATCGCTGGACGATGCGGCCCAGTGAGTTCGTTGACGTCACCGAATCGGCGACGATGAGCCGGTACTGGTTAGTGGCTTGGGCAATCGTTCGGGTCCAATCACCCACGCGCTGACCACTCCGCAACGTCACAACCGTGTTCGAACTACTCGTTCTGAGTTGACCTTTCATCGACACTCCGGTCGATCCAGCCCATTGCAGGGTCGAGTGCGCTGCAGAGGTGTGTGCGTAGTCGGTGCGCTCAAGATCGGTCTTCTTGTAGGCGCCTCGATCGGAGAGCACGGGTACACCGGTATCGCCGTCGCCCACCCACCACACCACTTGTCCGCGGTCATCGTGCCCGTGTACGTCACGACCGGGCCCAAAGCGAACCACGGCATGCTGGACCACGGAGTTTCGGTTGCTCGTGGCGGCAAACCAACCCGTCTCTGGACACCAGATTCGATCGTTGGCCACCGGTGTCCGAGACGCATACGTGCGTTCGAGGCCGTCACCGATTCGCACGAGTTCGCCATCTGGGCGGATCATCAAATTGCGCGCCTGTCGAGCCTTGACGAGCATCTCGTTGATGCGCTCGATTGTTGTGGGATCGGCCCATCTGGTCACCGCGTCCCACAGGCGAATATGCAAGGAGTGATAGGCAGAGGACTGCTCGAACGTCATGCCACACGAATCGAAGGTTTCCCCAAGTTGGGCGGCAAGACGCCGTGAACCCGCGGCCGACCACGCTGGGCGATCCAAGTACCTCGCGGCTTGGCTGAGTGCTTGATCAGCCATGATGCCGTGGTTGTGTGCTTTGCGCTTGGGTGGTCCGTAGTAGCGATTGGGATCAAGATTTGCCGCAACCAGTTGTTCGACGACCGCGGTCATGCCGATCCGTTGCTCGGGAGTGCGTGCCAGGGAGTACAAACACACCGCCGTATTGAGGCGCTTGGTGGTGTGTGATTCCTTCCAGCCCGCGTTGTTCAAGATGTCGGAGGCTTGATTGCCCGGATCTGGGCTGAGCCGGGATTGCTCGATCATTGCGTCAATAGCAGCACCTGCACCCAAGGGCGAGTCTGGGATCAGCCAGGCCGCGGAATGGAAAACGACGGTATAGATGGCGTGCTTGGGGTGTGCGGTTTGCCAGTTCACGGCGGCAGGATTGACCCGCCAGTCGTTGAGCGTCAGTTCACCTGATTCGTAGAAACCTGATGCATCAACGGTGATCCGGTTGGCGACACCCAGCGCCTTCTTGCACACGGTGCTGCCTAAACCCGAAGTGTCGACGGTGGGTTGGCTCGGGGTGTCGTCTGCGGCCTGGACCATTGGCGCGAAAATGAGGCTTGCCGCGAGGGCGCCGGTCACCAGCGCAACCTGTGAAACAAGCACCCAGTGAGGCTACGTCACCGAGCCCCCACGTGTCGCATCCTGTACAGATGTTTAATATATTGAACATGTGTTCAGATTTGACCCGGCGCGCTCGGATTCTGCAGTCCGCGATCGCACTGGTTGCTCGCTCGGGACGACCCGCTCTCACCGCCCGGGCCGTGGCGGCTGAGGCCGGGGTGTCCCCGGCATCGGTCATTCACCACTACGAATCAATGGCCGGCCTCCTGCGTGCCTGTGATGTGACGGTGACCGGTCACATTCGAGCCGAAAAGATGCGCGCCACGAGTGAGGGCATGGATCTTGATCTCATGGGTTCTCTCACGGGGCTAAGCGACCTGCCCCTGGCGGGATATTTGGCCGCGTCTTTGGGCAGCGACTCGCAAGCTGTTGCAGATCTTGTAGATGAGCTGGTGACCGATGCGCTGGCAAACCTGACCGAGGGCGAACGTAACGGTGTGATTCGACCCTCGATCGACGCCCGCGCTCGGGCTGTCGTGCTGACCTTGACCAGTTTGGGGGCGCTGGTGATGCACCGCCACCTCAACCGACTGCTCGATATTGATCTGCTCGCCTCGCCTCCCGAGCCCGAGGAGTTGGCCAGATACGTCCGACCAGTGTGGGAGACCTATGAACACGGGCTATTCACTGACACTCCTAATGTCGACATCCCTCAACACGAGTGAGGCATCATGACAAATGTAGACGTCGCGCAAGATCTGCTGGTTACCTCACACCTGACCAAATATTACGGTGATTTTCCGGCATTGGTTGATGTCACGATGTCCGTGCACGCGGGTGAGGTCTATGGGTTTCTTGGCCCGAATGGCGCAGGCAAGACCACCATGATTCGCACAGTGATGGATGAAATAAGACCGACGAGCGGTTCTGCGCAACTACTGGGGTTCGATTCGCATCGTGATGTCCTTGCCACTCGAGCGCATCTTGGGTATCTACCGGCTGATCTTGCCCTATACCCGCAGCTCACCGGCCGAGATACGCTGCGGTTCTTCGGCAATCTACGTGGTGAGTTCGACGACACTTATACCGACGAACTTGCCGAACGGTTTGGTGCTCAACTCGATAAGCGGGTAGGAGAGATGTCTACCGGGAATCGACAAAAGATCGGAATCATTCAAGCGTTCATGAATAGGCCATCACTGTTGATACTCGATGAGCCAAGTGCCGGTTTAGACCCACTGATGCAACGCGAACTTCAGACACTCATGCGGGAGACGGTCATCGCTGGCGCAAGCATATTTCTTTCCAGTCACACTCTTTCAGAGGTTCAGCGGGCAGCCGATCGGGTGGGCATTATTCGCCAAGGCCGATTGATCGCACAGGAGAATGTCGCAAGCCTACGGGCACATGCTCTGCGCCAGGTTGAACTGGATCTCGATGCGCACGTGGGTGTGCAGATCTTTCAGGGACTACCGGGTGTTACCGCTGTCGAGAGTGACGGCGTGCGTGTGCGGTTGAGTTATCAGGGCACGATGGATGAACTCCTCGCGGCCGTTGCACCACATGCAAGCGTGATCGACATCTCCACTCGCGAGGCTGACCTGGAGGAGATTTTCCTGGCCTACTACTCCGACCATGACGGTGCTTGATCATGGCTATCGCCGGTGTCTATAGGCAAACCATCAGGTTCCGCTGGCGGTCGTTACTGATCGGCGTGGTGAGTTTGGGTGCACTGCTGCTTTTTGGCATGGCTGTTTACCGAGGGCTGGACCCGACCCTGTACGACAGCCTTCCCGAGGCATTTCGATCAATTGTCGGCATCCCCCCGGGGGCTGACGTTGCCTCGCTGGCGTACTCAGCCATCTACAACTCCTATGGTGCGTTAGTGATGGGGGGCCTTGGCATTGCCGCAGGCACCGCTGTGATCGCTGGTGATGAGCAGCGTGGGTTGTTGTCTGTGCTGCTTGCTAATCGGTGTAGTCGATCCGCAGTTTTTTGGACAAAAACCGTTGCAGTGCTCACCCTTCTGGTCGGTGCTGGTGCCCTGCTGTGGGCTGCTGCCGCAGTGGCGCCGGCCATCCTCGATGTGCAGGTGACGGGGTTGTTTCTTGGTGGTTTCACCGTGCACCTCATGGCGATCACGATCTTCTTCACCATGCTCGCCCTCGCCGTGGGCGGATGGACTGGTCGACCGGCTCTTGCCGCCGGTGTCGCGACAGCGGTGTTAGTGGCGTCGTTTCTGGCGGTGGGGCTACTTCCGTTGGTTTCCGGCGCCGAGGAGTTAGCGCGACTGTTTCCGTGGTACTACTTCAACAGTTCTGACCCGCTCCTTACGGGCATAGACATTGGTCATGTGGCCATCTTGCTGGTGGCTAGTAGCGGCCTTGCCGTAATCGCCTGGTGGGGATTCTTGCGGCGCGATCTTCGTGTGATCTCAATGGAAGGCCTGATCCCGCGATTGGCACGCGTCCTTGGTGCACGGCTGCCAACCTCGCGACTCGCAGCTACTCCACGCATCTCTCATATTTGGGTCATGACCTTGTCTGCGCGACGGGGTTTGCTTGCACTGGTCGTTGTGGCGATGGTCTTGATCATGGGCGTCTTGATGGGTCCGATCTACAGATCGCTTGATTCGGTATTGGCCAACCTTGGTGCAGGCTTTCCCGATGAGTTGTTGGCGTTCTTCGGCGGGGGTGATCTCACCACGCCGGAGGGATATTTTCGAGTCGAGAGCCTTGGAATGGTCGCGCCGATTGCCGTGATGGTGGCGACGATCACTATTGGGGCATCCTCGGTGGCCGGTGATGAATCACGCCGCACGATTGGATTGCTGCTGTCGACGCCGCTGTCTCGGCGTCGACTACTTCTGGAAAATTCAGTCGCCATGGTTGTCGCGGGAATGATCGTGGGTGCTGCTACCGGAATCGGCATCATTGCCGCCAACCTTGTTTCGGGTTTGGGCATGAGCTACGCCAGCATTGCAGCAACGAGCCTGCTGTTGACCTTGTTGGGCCTTGTCTTCGGCGCTGTCGCCGTATTCATTGGCGCGGCGACCGGCTCGGTCCGTGCCGCGGTATTTGGCGCCGCTGGTTTGGCTTTGGTGATGCATGTCGTCAACGCGATGGCGGTCATTGCCGATGCGTCGTGGGCTTATGTGTCTCCGTTCGCGTTCTACCTAGGCAATGACCCGATGGTGAATGGGTTGAATCTGCGTGATGCCATGGTGTTGTTATTGCTATCGATAGTGCTGATCGGGGTGAGCGTGCTGGTCTATCAACGGCGCGACCTTCGGCAGTAGTCGCTGCTCCCAGGTATGCATGTGTGGGTGCTGTGCTTCAGACTGATGCCCATCGGCAAAGTCGTCAATGAGGGAGCACGGGGATGAATCAATCCGTTTCAGGGCAGCGCGTGGTGATTACCGGAGCTGGTGGAGGTATCGGTCGGGCCTTTGCCCAGGCGTTTGCTGCTGCCGGAGCACGAGTGGTGATTAACGACATTGATCCAGACACCTGCGCGGCATCGGCCACCGAGTTGGGTGTCATCGGCATTGCCGGCGACGCTGCGTCGGTGGACGGTGTAGCACGACTGATCGGATCGGCTCGGGAAGAGCTTGGCGGCATCGACATTTATTGCGCGAACGCCGGGGTCGAAGGTGGTCATGGGCTCAACAGCACCGAGAGTCAGTGGGCGAACGCTTTTGAGGTCAATGTGATGGCGCATGTGCGCGCTGCCCAACAACTCGTACCGGAGTGGCTTGAACGAGGTTCCGGTCGATTCATCGTCACAGCATCGGCTGCCGGTTTGCTCACCATGATCGGGAGCGCTCCCTATGCGGTCAGTAAGCACGCGGCGGTGGCATTTGCCGAATGGATGGAATTGACCTACCGCCACCGGGGGATCAATACCCAGGTGGTTTGCCCGCAGTGGGTGGAGACTCCGATGCTCGATGGCGCGAGGTCTGTGGGGGCGCACATTGATCCGAATATCGTGTTGACCCCGGAATTCGTCGCTGAGTGCTTGATGCAAGCGATCAGCGAGGAGCAATTCTTGGTGCTCCCCCACCCCGAGGTTGCCGATTACTACCGGGCCCGTGCGGGAGATACGCAAGGCTGGCTCGGTCAGATGAACCTTCTCCAGCAGAAACTCACTCCACCCAAGTAGAGGAATACCGGGGTTGAGCGACGTTTGGCGGTGGCGGTGGGATTTGAACCCACGGTGAGGTTGCCCCCACACGCGCTTTCGAGGCGCGCTCCTTTGGCCGCTCGGACACGCCACCGCCGAAGAGGTTACAGGTCGCCTCGGGCAGCCTTTGCACCCCGTTGCCGTCGAAAGAATTCCCGGACTAATTCTCCACACTCCTCAGCCAGGACACCGCCGATCACCTCGGTCTGCACGGGTAGGCGACCATCGCGCAAGACATCCCACATGGAACCCGCCGCCCCGTAGTCGTCGTTCCACGCGCCGAACACCACTGCGCTTACACGCGCCAACTGCGCTGCGCCAGCGCACATGGGGCATGGTTCCATCGTCACGATCAAAGTGGTGTCCGCAAGTCGCCAATTTCCGCGTGCGCGGGCCGCCGCTCGAAGCGCCAAGACCTCTGCGTGCGCCGTGGGGTCGCCGGTAGCTTCCCGCTCATTCACCGCGGACGCTAATACGGCGCCCTGCTGATCAACCACCAGCGCCGCGATAGGTATGTCGTCGGGGTTCGGCATTTCTCGGGCCAGGCTGAGCGCCATTTGCATCGCGGCGGTATCACGATCGCTCGGCTGGATCATGGGGTGTGCTTAGCGCGGTAGGTCGCGCGAGGGCAGCAGGCGATCGAGTTGCTCTGCGAAGCCAAGGCGTTGACCGATATGACGAACCTGCTCATCGGGGTACCACTCATCTGTGCCCAGGAGCATCTCAAGAGTGTCGTCGTCGAGTCCAAAGTCGGCGAGCAAGGCTAGATCGCCCACCGGTTCAAAGTCCTCGTACTCTTCCTCCTCAGGGACGTCAAGGTCAAGTAGATCGAACGCCTCTTCGGCAAGGTCGTAGTCAAGGGCTGCGTTGGCATCAGAGAGCAGTAGTCGAGCCACCCCGTCGGGGCCGATCCGCACCAGGATGAGACACGCTTCGTCAACGCCCACGAATCCCAGTGCGCCGCCCTCCCCGGTCAATTGCCGCAAAGCCGTGACGAAACCACCGAGGGTGTCCACGGCCCGAGGTGGCAATGTGGCCATCGACCAGCGGCCATCCTCCCGCCAGGCGGCAATAGAAAAATCAACGCCGGCGTCGCCTGGATCATCCATATGCCTATCTTCCTCAGTTCCGCGCCAGAATCAACATCCGGTGGGCCTAATGCCCAGATACCGAGGGAGTGCGTGTGGGGTGCAGCGGTAGCCTGCCCAGTCATGCACACCATTTGCGTAGATCATCCATTGGTTGCCCACAAGTTAGCGACGCTGCGCGAGACCCAGACAGGGTCGGTCATTTTCCGCGCCCTTACCGAGGAACTCGTCATGCTGCTGGCCTATGAGGCCACGCGGGGCCTTGCCACTTGTGACGTGCAGGTGACGACGCCGGTCGCACCGATGCAGGGAGTACATCTGGCTAGACCTCGACCGATGGTTGTGCCCGTGCTGCGTGCTGGTCTTGGCATGCTGGCCGGCATGCTGCAACTGGTGCCCATCGCCGAGGTTGGTTTCGTGGGCTTGGTGCGAGATGAAGATTCACTCGAAGCCACCACGTACGCCGAGCGCATTCCCAGTGATCTCTCTGGCCGGCAGGTTTTTGTGCTCGACCCGATGCTGGCCACCGGTGGCACATTGATCACGGTGATTGATTCGATGCTCGCCCGTGGTGCCCGCGATGTCACCGCGATCGTGTTGCTCGCGGCCCCCGAGGGCCTGGCTCGTCTGGCTGAGGCCTATGACCATCGCGATGTCGAGGTAACCCTGGTCACCGCCGCCATCGACGAGCGGCTGAATGAACGTGGCTACATCGTTCCCGGTCTAGGCGACGCGGGAGATCGACTCTTTGGTGTCGTGTAAGTGACCGTGCTGCGTAACTGACTGAGCTGCGTAACTGACTGTGTTGGAGCGCAGGTGAACTAAAGGGACTTCAGCGAGGACACGACCTTGGTGAGTGATTCTTTGGCATCACCGAATAGCAGCGTTGTCTTCGGATCAAAGAGCAGCTCATTCTCAATTCCGGCGAACCCGGGCCGCATCGATCGCTTGAGGAACACGACCTGGCCCGCGGCGTCCACGTCAAGGATTGGCATGCCGTAGATAGGTGCCGAGGTGTCTGTGCGCGCGGCCGGGTTGACGACATCATTCGCCCCGACAACTAATACGACGTCGGTGCTGGCGAATTCGGGGTTGATCTCGTCCATTTCCTTGAGCTGCTCGTAAGGCACGTTGGCTTCAGCAAGCAACACGTTCATGTGCCCGGGCATGCGTCCGGCCACCGGGTGGATGGCGTAATCCACGTCAACACCACGCGATGCGAGGAGCTCGGCTAGTTCGCGCAGGGTGGACTGAGCCTGAGCAACCGCTAGCCCGTATCCGGGCACCAAGATCACTTTGTTCGCGAACCCAAGCATGATGGCGATGTCGTTGGGTGCACCAGAACGAACTGGGCGGTCGCTGTTGCTTGTTGCGGTGCTCCCGGCCGTGGTGCCAGAGAACGCCCCGAAGAGAGTAGCGGTCAATGGGCGACCCATCGCCTTGGCCATCAAGGTTGTCAGCAGGGTTCCCGAGGCGCCGACCAGTGTGCCGGCGATCAGCAGCAACACGTTGTTGAGGACGTAGCCTGATGCGGCGACGGCAAGGCCGGTACATGCGTTGAGAAGCGAGATTACGATCGGAACGTCAGCGCCACCCACCGGCAGCACGAACAGCACTCCGAAAATGAGCGACAGCGCGAGCAAAAGCAGGATCAACCAGAATGCCGGGTTAACGATGGCCCATACCGCGACGGCCACGGTCGCTAGTGCCACCAAGATCGTGACCCATTTGCCAGCCGGTAGTACGACCGGACGCGTGGTCATCACCTCTTGAAGCTTCAAATACGTGACGATTGATCCGCTGAAGGCCACCGAGCCGATAATCACGGTCACGATGGTGAACAGCCAAAACAGAAATGAACCTTCGCCATCTGCGTGCAGGAACTCCACGACGGCAACCAGCCCGGCTGCACCGCCACCCACGCCATTGAAGAGAGCGACCAGTTGTGGCATCGCGGTCATCTTCACGCGGCGCGCAGACACCCAACCGATCACCGAGCCGATAGCGATCATGATGATGATGACAGCGAGGTTGTCTAATTCGATACCGGTAAAAAAGAGCAAGACGGTGGCAGCCGTGGCGCCAAACGCTCCCAGCACTGTGCCCAGGCGAGCCGACTTGGGTGAGGAAAGTGCTTTCAGCGACAGAATGAACAAGACTGCGACGCCCAGATTGGTCAGTTGGGCCCAGGTGGGAGTGCTCACGCCTCACCCTCCCGATCCGATGCGGCCGCGGGCTTCTTGGGTTTAAACATCTCCAGCATTCGATCGGTTACCGCGAAGCCACCGACGAGGTTGATCGCGCCAAGAAGTACTGCCAGTGCGCCCAGGATGACCTCAAGGGGCGTCTCGGCGGCACCCGTGACGATGATGCCGCCAATGAGGACGATGCCGTGGATGGCGTTGGCGCCAGACATCAACGGTGTGTGCAAGACCGTAGATACCTTCGATACCACCTCGAAACCTACGAAAATGCTGAGTACGAAGATCGTGAGAAGTGCGACCCCATCCATGCGCTACGCCTTTCCGACCGCGGCGAGTGCCGCCTCATTGCGGATCTCACCGTCGAGTACTACGACGCAACCTGCGTAGACCTCGTCGTCCATATCGAGCGAAATATGCCCTTCTGTGACCGCTGGGCTGAGTAGGGCAAAGACGTTCATCGCGTAGAGCTGCGAGGCATGAATTGGCATCTGGCTGGCGACATCTTGAGCCCCCCAAATCTGAATCCCATTCATGTCGACAATCTCTCCTGCCACCGAACACTCAACGTTGCCGCCACTCTCGCTGGCGAGGTCGACCACGATGGAGCCAGGCTTCATCGTCTGCACCATCTGCGTGGTGACGAGCAAAGGCGCGCTTCGCCCCGGTAGGGCCGCGGTCGTGATCACCGCGTCTGAGTCAGAAATGTGCGGCGTTAGTAATTCTCGCTGCCGAGCAGATCGCTCCTCGGTCATTTCCCGTGCGTAGCCGCCACTGCCCTCGAGGGTGTCCAGATCAAGGGTGATGAAGGTGCCGCCCATCGACCGAACCTCATCTGCGCTGGCCGGTCGCACGTCGTAGGCCGAGACGCGCGCCCCGAGGCGTTTGGCCGTAGCGATGGCTTGCAGGCCGGCAACTCCGGCGCCGAGCACGAGCACCTTGGCGGGTTGAATCGTGCCCGCCGCGGTCATGAACAGGGGAAAGAACTTTGGCATGAGGTCTGCGGCCACAAGTGACGCGCGGTAGCCGGTGACCAACGACTGCGAGGTGAGCGCATCCATGGACTGGGCCCGGGAGATACGCGGAACGAGGTCAAACGACATTGCCGTTGCCCCCGCATCGCGCGTGGCGCGCACAACATCGGTGTCTTCGGCTGGCGACAGGAACGACAAGGCAATCGCCCCGGCCTTGAGTCTGCGCGCACGGGTGTATTCCAGCGAGCGCACGCTGGCGACAACGTCAACCGCTTCGAGAACAAGATTGAGGTCATCGGTGGGAATGATGCGTGCCCCGGCTGCGGTGTAGTCGGCATCGGAAAAGAACGCGTGTGCGCCGGCTCCCGATTCGACGAGCACCTCGACGTCGATACCGGTGAATTTGCCGACCACGCTAGGCACCATCGCGACCCGACGTTCACCCGCGCGTGTTTCGCGGGGAATGAGGATTCTCATACCCACCTCCGGTGGTCAGCCTAGGGGTAATGTGAAGTTTGTGCGCACCCCCCGGTCGATCGTGCAAGACACGATGCATCCTGAAGGGTTCCACGGGACGGGCGTGAGCGGTGGGTTCTTCGAAGGTTGGTACGTCAAGTTGGTCAGCGCGGATCAATCAGCGCGATGGGCGGTCATCCCCGGAGTGTTTCGGGGTGAAGACGACGGCGAACGAACGGATGAGGCTTTCGTCCAGGTGCTTAACGGCGCCACCGGCGAGTCTTGGTACCACCGGTACCCGGTCGAAGACTTCTGGGCAGCTCGGGGACGTTTTGATGTTCGTGTCGGACCACACAGGTTCACCAATCGCGGTGCGGAATTACGCTTTGACAATCTGCACGGTGATATTGCCTACGAAACCGCGCTAGATCCCTGGCCGGTCACCTGGCGTAAGCCGGGAATCATGGGTTGGTACGCATGGGTTCCGGCGATGGAGTGCTACCACGGAGTTGTCTCCTTCGGCCATGACCTGGCTGGTTCTCTGACGATTGATGGCGTATCCGTCGACTTCACCGGAGGCCGTGGATATATCGAAAAAGACTGGGGCAGAGCGTTTCCTGCCGGATATGTGTGGATGCATTCAGCGCACTTCGTCGACACTCCCGGTGTCTCGCTGGTTGCGTCTGTCGCGATAATTCCCTGGCTGCGATCAGCGTTTCGGGGCTTCATTGTTGGCTTGCGCACACCAGATCGGCTTCGCACGTGGGCGACCTACAACGGCTCGAAGGAGATCGATCTAGCCTTCGACGACTCGCATGTGCGCTGGTCACTCACCGGTCCAGACGGCCAACTCGAACTAGCCGCCGAACGCCGACGCGGTGGGTTATTGCACGCCCCCGTTCGCACTCGCATGCACGAACGGGTTGAGGAGACCCTTGACAGCGTGATCGACGTGCGCCTGACTGATGAAGCCGGTCAAGTGCTCATCGACACGAAAGCCACGACCGCAGGGCTTGAAGTGCACGGCGACCTGGATCGCCTGCTGTCGATTAATCAGCGCTAGTTGCGCTGCTCTCACTCCTCATCGTCTGGCGCGAAGACAGTCGTGTAGCAACGGCCGGCACTGTTGATGAAGTCCTGGGTGGCCTCGAAATCACTGGCAAGGGGCGCGGTGGATGACTCGGCAGCGAACTCATCGGCCGACTGCAGGTCGGTCAGCGGATCGCCGTTGCCGATCCATATGGCCAAGACTGCTAGTCCAGGACCTTCCACGAAACCCATGAGCGCGTGCTCGGCCTCGTCGTCAGCGCGCACGTCAACGAGCTGGCTGACACTGAAGCCCGGCAGCATGGCTTGGCTGATGAGTTCTTGCTGCTGGTCGGTGGCTTCGTCACACAGCACCGCAACGATCCTGGAGGGGCTCGCGGATTCCGATGAGGTCTCGGTGGGTGAAGCGGTGCTGGTGGGACTGGGGCTGGCCGTGGCATCGTCGCTCGAATCCGAACTGCATCCGGCCAGAATGCCAGCCCCTAAGACGACCGCGGCGATGGCTGCAGCTACGCGAGCCGGGCCGCCCAAACGAGAAGTTGTCATGGGGTCACAGTACGTCGGGAGTCAGTCATTTCCGGCCACTGAGCCCCAGATTGGCTCATTTTCGGACCGCTCCCAGACACTTCCCAGGCTGCTCGGCCGCATGGGGCGTTGTTTCAGGGCACAGTAGAGGCATGACCGAAACGCCATCGCGCCGCAAGCCCGGCCGCTCCCTTTGGCGGCGCACGGCCATGGCGGCTTTGGCTACGCTGACGAGTCTGGGTCTAGTTTTCAGCTTGACCAGCACCCCAGCCCACGCGCGAACCGAATCCGAACTGCGCGACAAGGTGCATGCGCGCCTGGCGATCTTCGTTGAAGACGCCGTAGACGAAGGCTTCTACACCGATCGTCAGCGCTTCTATATTTTGAACGTGATCTCTACTTCGGCGCCGGATTCGTTGTCTGCTCGATCTGAGCGCAAGGTCAAGGGTGCGTTCTGGCGGATTATCACCGAGGTGGGCGAGGTTTCCCAGGCTCGGGCGATGAACCGACTTGAACGTGGCTGGACCCTGGAGCGAATTGCCGGTGACGACGCGGAGAAGGTTCGAGATCGGTTGCGTGACTGGTTGGTGAACCCGGTGATCCGAGACATCTTGGAGGGGGAGATTTCGTGGGGCGAGGCCTCTGGATTGCTCTCCGACACGCGGACAGCCGTTAATCGCTTGATGGCGCAGCCAGGTGGCGATCGTGATGTCATCCTGGTCCGCAAACGCGTTTAACACGCACACAGACTGCTCGCCGTGGCCGCGTGCGGTAGGGCGCACAGATCCCGACCACGACGAGCATCGGCCCCCGATCCCTCCAGAATGGAGTGAGGGTTCGGGGGCCGTTAACGTGTCCGGGGGGTTACGGTGGGGTCATGGCCATCCTCGTTGTTGATGATGACCCGGCGCTGCGTGAAGCCCTCAGCCGTATCTTGAGCTTTGAGGGCTATCAGGTAGAAGCCGTTCCCAATGGCCATGATGCGCTCGAGCGCGTGCACGCTGCCGAATTGATGATCTTGGATCTCGGCCTGCCTGATTTAGACGGGCTAGAGGTGGCCCGTCGCGTGCGCGGGCAAGGGCATGGCCTCCCGATTCTGGTGCTGACGGCACGTGGAGATGTGGGCGATCGCGTGGCCGGGTTAGATGCCGGCGCTGATGATTACTTAGCCAAACCCTTTGACCTATCTGAATTATTGGCACGCGTGCGCGCGCTGCTGCGCCGGATTGCTCCCAGCGAGGGCGCACCGGTGCTGCACCTGGGTGATCTGACCCTCGACACGATCACTCGCCGAGTGACGCGTGATGACGATGAGTTGATGTTGACCAAGACCGAGTTCGCTGTACTGCACGTGTTGCTCAGTGCTAACGGTGCGGTGGTGGCTCGATCGGATCTCATGAGTGAGGTATGGGGTTTTTCCTCCCCCACGCTTGACTCCAATCTCGACACCTATGTGTCCTATGTTCGCCGCAAGACAGAGGTGGGTGAACGACCTCGTCTCGTGCACACGGTGAGGGGTGTTGGTTTCGTCGCTCGGATTGATCCGTGAGGAGTCTTCGCACAACAGTCGCGCTCATTGTCTCTGTCACGCTTGCTCTCACCGTCTTTGCGCTTGCCGTCACGATCTGGACGCTCACTCGAAATGAACTGCTCAACAGTGTTGATGCATCGCTGGTATCGCGAATTCAGGCCGGTGTTTTTCTGACCCCACCGGACCCCGACGGGGCACCGTTTGTGCGACCACCGATACCTGGTCAGCCGACGGTGATCGTGGACGCGGTGCTCGCTGACGGTGAGGTCTATGACATCGACGACCAAACCTACGACTTGCCCGTTGACGCCCTTGACGTTCAACTCGCCTCTGCAGCACCAGGGACCAGTGCCTTTAGTACTCGGGTCACGTCGGCGGGTGAATCCGTGCGTGTGTACACGGTGGCTGTGGTGGACGGCGCTGCTGCTCGGGCTATTCGAAGCCTGGAGGAAACGCAGTCGAATCTTTTGGGTCTGGCGACAATTCTTGCGATCGGCAGTGTGGCTGCGGTGGTGGTGGGCGCCGCTGCAGGAGTTTTTGCGGTGCGCCGATCCACCACCCCATTGACCCAGGCCGCAGATGCGATGGCAGCACTATCGCGTGGCGAACGCGATGCAGCGCCGCCGCACGCGGGCCGAGGTGCACCGCGCGAGGTCGTCGACGTGGTGGATGCCACGTCTGCGTTGCAGTATGAGTTGGCTCGGAGTCGGGCCCAACAGGAACAACTGGTGCAAGATGCCGGTCATGAACTGCGCACGCCGCTGGCATCGCTGCGCGCGAATGTGCAGTTTGCCGCGAGAACGGCGAGCGACGAACTTACCGCGCAGTCTTTAGCATCAGCTCAGGCCGAACTTGACGAACTCGGTCGCCTGGTTGAAGAGTTGCTCGCACTAGCCGCGCGCGATGAGCCGGTGCGTGAGTTGGTTGACATTGATGTGGTCGGAGCCGCCCGCGCTGCAGCACAACGGCTCACGCGTCGAACGCAACGGTTGGTCACGCTGTCACTGCCAGAGGCTCCTGTATTGATGCGTCTGGATCCGATCGGGCTCGCTGAGATGCTGGGCAATTGCCTCGACAATGCAGCGAAATTTGCACCAGACTCAGCCGAGATTGCTCTGGCGGTGTTGGATCATCAAGATGAGGTGGTGTTGGAGATTCGCGATGGTGGCGCAGGCATTCCCGAGAGCGAACGTGGCGCGGTATGGGAGAGATTTCATCGCACCGCCGATGCGCGCGGACGGCCAGGTAGCGGACTCGGACTCGCGATAGTGCTGCGCGCTGCTGAAGCTGCGGGAGGTTCAGTGCTGTTGGGTGAGGCAATCGAAGGCGGTTTGCTCGTGCGCATCACTTTGCCGCGACAGCGACGGAGCGCTGAAGGCGTGGAGACTGATGGCTGAGCGAATTCTGCCCGACGACCCATTGGCTCCACTGGTGGAGTCGATTGTCGAGGAGGACACTGGCCGGGGACAGTCGCTGACACGTCGACGGTCGCAGGTGTGGTGGTGGCAGTGGGTCATCGTCGTTGCTGGCGTGGTGATGCATGGGTGGGCCATGGCCGGTGGCTACTTCCACATGGATGATTTCTTCTATCTCGCTGATGCGTCGAATCCGTTTCTTGACTATGTGTTTCAGATTTACAACAACCATCTAATGCCCGCTGAGTTCGCTGTGGTGTGGGTGTCTCAGGCACTGGCGCCAATGTCTTGGACGCTCGCGGTGATCATCGCGACCACTATGTGGTTCTTCTTCGGCTGGGGTGTGTTGGCCGTGATGCGCCGTGCCTTTGGTGATCACCCGGTCGGCTTCATTGCTTTAGCGCTCATCATGTTCGGACCGATCTTGACCACTGTGAGTGTGTGGTACGCCTCGGCATTGCAGGTGCTGCCGTGGGGCGCGACCTTCGTGTGGTTATTGTATTTCGCGATTCGGGATTCTCAGCAACCGGCACATCGCTGGTGGATTGCTGGCACCTTGGTTTACATTGTGGGCCTTGCGTTTTGGGAGAAATCCCTGCTCGCCTTGCCAGTGGTGCTGTGGGTGGCTTGGCGCATGTGGCCGGGTGAAGGTCGTTTGGGTTTACGCAAACTCGGGCGTCGTTGGATCTTGCCGATCGTCACCCTTGCGATATCGATTCCCTACGGTCTTTGGTATCTCGCCCTGCAACCTGAGGCGGTACTTCGCTCGGATCCAAGCGGCGATCAGGTGTGGCAATCCGCACGGATTGGTATTGGCGAGGTGTTGCTACCGGGCATGTTTGGCGCACCGTGGACGGGCTTTTCTGATGGACTCACTCCGTTCGCCGGGCGCGAATGGTGGATTCTCATATTGATTTGGCAGGTTGTGGCCATCGCCCTGATCGCTTCCGTTGTGCGTTGGCGGTCATCGATTAACATTTGGGCCGTCGTCATCGTCTACAGCGTCATTACGATCGCGCTGTTTTCCTTGGGCCGCATCAACGCATTCGGCTTGGTTTTGGTCTACGACCCGCGCTACATAGAAGACCTCTACATCGTCGCGAGTGTGTTGCTGCCATTCGCCTTTGTTCGTGGTCGCGGATCGCGACTACCGGAGCCACGCACACTCAACTTGATTTCCATGGACAACGCTCGGTGGATGTGGCCGGCAACAGGACTGGTGATGACCAACCTGTTGTTTCTCTCCTCCCTCACCGTGGGTTGGAGCTGGCAAGACAGCGAAGCAAAGACCTTCATTGACAACGCTCGGGTCGGGTTAGAGGCGAATCCCGATGTGCCTGTCCTTGATCGACTCGTTCCACCGGGAGTGATGGCGCCACTGTTCCTTGAACGAGCGGCGGCATCTTATGTCTTATCGGGCCTGCGAATAGACGTAGATTGGAACGGTTCGGGACCTACTTTGTACGCGTTGGCTGATGACGGCACCCTCTACAACCCCACAATCGGAGTAGCTGCCCGGTCTTTCCCAGGCCCGAACGGCTCCTGTGGTTGGCGAGTTTTTAATGCACCTACGTCGGTGGGCCTGGATCGCGAACTTTTTGTGTGGCCATGGATGGGCCGCATGGAATATGTGGCATCAGCCGACGACACTCTCTCGATCACCATGTCAGATCAGGTCATTGAAGTACCCGTGGTTGAGGGTGTTAACACGGTGGAGTTCTTGCTCACTGGGGAAGGCGATCAGGTACTGGTGTCGGCATCAGAAGACGTTGGCGTATGCGTCTGGAAGATTACGATGGGCCAGCCTGTGGGGGCTCCATGATCCGAGTCGGACTTACTGGAGGTATCGGTTCGGGCAAATCGAGTGTTGCGCGACGATTCGGCGAACTTGGCGCGGTGGTCATTGATGCTGATGCGATTGCCCGTGAGGTGGTGGCTCCGGGTGAACCTGCGCTCGAGGAGATTGCGCACCGTTTCGGCACCGTGGTTTTGCAGCCCTCGGGCGAGTTAGATCGAGGGGCTCTGGCTGCTCTCGTCTTTAGCGATGCGGAGGAGCTTCAGGCACTTAACGCCATCACGCACCCGCGGATTGCCAAGCGATCAGCCGAGCTAATTGAGCAGGCGCCGCGTGATGCGGTCGTGGTGTATGACATGCCCCTCCTGATCGAAAACGGGCTTGCTGATCAATGGGACTGGGTCGTTGTCGTTCTGGCGCCGGCGAAATTGCGCACGCAACGGTTGCTCGCCCGGGGCGTGGGAGCCGACCACATTAGTGAACGAATGGCCGCACAAGTCAGTGATGATCAGCGTAAAGCGGTGGCAGACATCATCATCGATAACTCGACTGATCTAGCTGAACTGCAGCGGCAGACAGATGATGCTTGGCAGCGCATGACAGGTGCGCGCGATGATCGGGCAGGGAGACAACAGTCATGACCCAGCCAATGATCGGCGAACTTCCTCTCCTCATCTTCGACGGTGATTGCGGGTTTTGCACGTGGTCGGTGCGTCAGGCCCGTAGGTGGGTGCAGCCGCGTGCTCGCATCGAGCCGTGGCAGCTATTGGACCTGGACAGCCTTGGTCTCACGTCGGAACAGTGCTGCGAGTCTGTTTACTGGGTGAGTGGTCAGGCTTCGGTGTTGAATGCCGGCCGTGCGGTGGCAGCGGTGTTGAAGTCTGGGCGTGCCCCGTGGCCAGCGGTGGGACGATTGATGGATGTGCGACCACTGCGGCCAGTGGTCAACCGCGCCTACTATCTGGTGGCCTCGTATCGGCATCGGTTGCCCGGAGCAACACCCGCATGTGCCCCGGGATGAATCACCAGCGCTGAATAACGAGCCCAGCTTTATCTCGAAAGACGCCGATGGCGATCAAGATAATGTCGATGATCACCCCTACGCCAAGCAGCCCTCCGGTAAGAAGCCAGATGATGCCGGTGATCACTTTGCCCGCATAAAACCTGTGGATACCAAGAAAGCCCACGAATATCGCCAGGAGTAGAGCGGCAAGTCGAGACCTCGAGCTGATCATGATAGGTATGCCATAGTCGCTCATGGCTTAAGCCTTGCATACATCTGACCCGCGTGAATGGGCACTAGTCTGCGAAACATGATTCGAGTCTTCACTGCAGGCGACATTGTGGTCTCTCTTGATCCACTAGCTGCTGAGGAGGTCATCTCCGGCGAAGTGTTCACCGGCGAGATGTCTGTTGACGCGGTTGGTCATCTTGAGGTCGGAGTATGGGATCACTCGGTTGGTGTATCGACGGCGACAGAGATCGATGAGGTGTTCGTCGTGATTTCTGGCCGCGGTCGGGTCAGAGACGACCAGGGTTCAGTGATCGAACTGCGTGCTGGAGTAGTGGGTGTGCTTTCGGCGGGTGCGCACACAACCTGGGAGATCTATGAGCCCCTGCGCAAGGTATGGGTGACGACCGGTTGATGGTGAGCGGCAAGCGCTAGAGGGCGGCTTGGATGAGCGCCCAGGCTCCTGGAGTTGGCTCGCCCGGTACTCGCACCAGCACTTCGCCCTCGGGTGTCACCACACAGGCTTGCACCACGGATGAGTCAGGAATCTCCAATGCCTGCTGCAGCGCTGACACATCGGTGTAAATCGTCACCGTGCGGGCCAACACTCGGGGCACCTTGATGCTGGCGGTCATGCCCCCATCAATGAATCTACGACCGAGGTTCCACTTCGTGCTGATGACCGGTAGCTCAAGGACGCACGTGGTGTCGCCGTCGCTCATGTCTACCGGGGATCCGGGCACACCGGCCTCTTCGGCCATGGTGATCCACCGGTCAACGCAAGCCTGGTGGTTTTGTTGAAAGGCCACCAGGCAGAGATTTCTTTCCGCGGGTAGATCACTCGGCAACTGGAGTTTTTCACCCGCCAGTGATCGGCCTTCAACCCGCGGAAAGTGCATCATTAATCTCGCGCGCGAAGCCGTGCGCGCAGCGCGTCACGTTTCTCGTCGAAGCGTGACGCCTGAATTTCCATCTGATCGAGCAGATCAGCAAGTTCCTGCCGGGCTATCTCACCATCGGGGCCAAAGTTGTTGCGATCAAATACTTTCCAGTAACGAAGCACCGGCATGATCACTTCATTGCGATGCTGACCAATGTCGTAGATGCCAGCGACTGCGATTTCCACGGCCTTACGCGTGAAGCCATCGATCCCGTGACCGGGCATCGCGAAATCACGCACGCTATTGGTGACCGCCCGCATGGTCGCATCCGGGGCGACCTCGAATGCGGCATTCAGTAGATTTCGGTAAAACACCATGTGCAGGTTTTCGTCCATGGCGATGCGCGTGAGCAGCGCTTCTGCCATCGGGTCACCCGTTGCGGTGCCGGTGTTGCGGTGCGACACGCGAGTGGCGAGCTCTTGAAACGACACATACGACAAGCCCGCGAGCAGACCTGGATGGGTGGCCTGGAAGCCCTCAGTCATGTGCACCATTCGTGCCCGTTCGAGGGCGACAGGATCAACGGCGCGGGTGACTATCAGGTAGTCACGAATGGCGATGCCGTGTCGGTTTTCTTCAGCCGTCCAGCGGCCAACCCAGGTGCCCCAGGCGCCGTCGCGGCCGAAGATAGTGGCGATCTCGTGGTGATAACTGGGGAGATTATCTTCGGTGAGCAGGTTGATGATGAGGCTCGTGCGAGCGGCCTCGCTGTAGCGCTGTTCCTGCGGTGTCCAGTCTTGACCGCCTAGGTGGGCGAAGTCCTTGCCCTGCTCCCACGGTATGTAGTCATGGGGAAACCACTCCTTGGCCATACCCAGATGTCGATTAAGTTCCGCCTCGGCCACCGGCTCGAGCTCGGTGAGCAGACGGATATCCATATCGAGGGTCTCGGCGGTCATAGAGCAAAGCCTACCCGCCTTTGGCATATTCCTCAGCGGTCATTGCGCGGTCAACCGGTGGTTGCTCACACCCGCTAGCGGGCGTAGGCCCTCGGTGCGACGGTCGGAGGCAGGCTCAACTGGGCGACGCGTTCGAGCAGGACGAGCCAATCGATGGCCCACACAGCAGTAGCCAACGACGCTGCGGTGGCCGAATCTGCCAAATCCGAACTCTGCACGGCCTGACCTAGACGATGGAAGGTAGCGACGCCAGGTTCGTCATCAGTAATCATGATCGGAGCCCGAGCTTTCGGGCTGCGAGTGCGTTCGGCCAGTGCGTGCCAGTACGTGGCCGTGATCAGCAATTGTTCATCAACGATGCGTGCATGCGCCGGCATTGGCGTCGCCGCCACTTCAAAGAGCAGGCCGACCCTGAGCCCGGAGAAGATCAGGACGTGAATATCGCCTGCGACTTGAGCCCAATGCCCTTGCACCGCATCAACATCTCGGCGCTGAACCACACAGAGATCGAATGTCTCTGTTGCGCGACGAATAACTGCTCGGTCAACGGGCCAGTGATCACGCAGTGTTTGCGCCGAGGTTCGACCCAGCGCCAGATTGACCTCTCGGCGTAGCGCCGCGGTGCCAGTGTCGAGAGCATCAGCGAGCGAGGCGCGTAGTTGAGTGACCATGCCAGAAGGCCACATCAAGATTCCAACGATCGCCGCCACGCCAACTCCGACGCCGATATCGAGCAGTCGATCGAGGGCGGTTTCGTATTGCGGCGGCCAACTCACCGCGCTGAAGAGAACGAGTACGAAAAAGCTGAAGGCCCCCTGGCCAAACGCGAACCCGACCGCTCGGCTCGACCAGCCGGCCACAAAGGCTGCGATGGGCGCGAGGATCCACACGGCTACCGGATACGGGTCAATGATCAAAAGTGTGCCAAATCCTGCGGCGACACCGATCAGTGTTCCCAAGATGGCCCGAAAGGCTTGGCTACCCGTGGCGGCAGCGTCGATCCGCAGCACCGAGATCACACCGAGCAGCACCCAGTAACCGTGGTTGAGATCTGCCACCGAAACGATCGATGCAGCAATCGCTAAGGCAATACCTGTGCGAAGCGCGTGACGCCCCCAGGGTGAGCGAAACGATGCGTTGGCCGTGAGGTCCGTCCACCAGTGTGCGGGTGTTTGCACAACTGACGAATCCGATTTCCGTCTATCTCCAAGCACATTTCGCACCATGATCGAAGCGTCGGAAGCAAATGCCAGCAGTACTTGTGGTCCGTGAGCGCGCACACACAATCCAACGGCTTCGTCCCGATCGGTCTGCTGTTGGATTCGAGCAATGACACTCTCACGTGATCGCTGACGATCCGCGGAAATATCAGCCAGCGGA
>Ga0129324_10000352_pt1 | contig 34078 bp, 36 predicted proteins | sample CPBDNA_7_FD_96879 | JGI IMG/M metagenome (GOLD analysis project Ga0129324, IMG submission 96879) | Freshwater to marine salinity gradient microbial communities from Chesapeake Bay, USA - CPBay_Spr_15_0.2_DNA | ecosystem: Environmental > Aquatic > Marine > Coastal | place: USA: Chesapeake Bay...
CACTGAGGTATGTAAGCCTGAAGACATTGAGCCGCTGCCACTGGCAGCAGAATAACACGGCGATGACAACCGTCGGAGACAGGCGTTAGGCCGCCTCATACACCACGAGATGGGACACTATCTTGATCACGAGGACGAAATTGATCGCTCTAGCTTGAAGGTGCTTAACGATTTCGCCATTGAACTTATTCGCATGGTCGATGACGACAAACTTGCGTGGTATGTTGCGCGCGAAGTTGTCGGCAAACTCGGCTTTGTTGATTGCGTTGTCTACTTTGTTGATCATGACAAAGGCATGTTGCATCAAGTCGCCGCTATGGGTGACAAAAACCCACTAGCCAACGAGATTTCAAACCGCCTTGAAATACCCATTGGTTCCGGCGTCACGGGAAACGTTGTCAAATATCGGCAACCTATCATCGTCGATGATCTCTTGCATGACAGTCGCTATATCCCCGACTTGAACCCCGCCAGATCTGAAATCTGCGTGCCGCTGCTATGCGATGACACGATCCTAGGTGTGATAGATTGTGAAGATCCGCGGGTGGGGCATTTCAAGCAGCGGCACTTAGAGTTGCTGAATACAGTTTCAGCGATGACCAGCTCCAAGCTGGCGTTGTTGAATAAGGACAAGGTGCTCCGCCAGAGTGAACGGAATTACCGTGCAATTGTCGAAGACCAGACCGAAATGATTATGCGTCACTCGATTGATGGGACTCGAACCTTTGTGAATGAGTCCTATTGCCGGTTTCATCGTAAGACGAAGAAAGAATTGCTCGGTAAATCGTCATACGCAAAACTGCCGCCCCGCGACCTAAAGAGACTTAAGGCGATCCTTGCAGCCTTGACGCCGGAAAATCCGACGGGCGACTTTGAAGTTGCTGTCCCGGGGCCAGACGGCGGCATAGTTTGGCACAGATGGACAAAACGGGCGATCTTCGACGAGAATCTCAACGTGGTGGAGTTCCAAGCCGTTGGTCACGACATCACCCAGAACAAACAGGCCGAAATTGACCGACTGGTTGCTCTAAAAGAAGCCGAGGATGCAAACAGAACGAAATCGCAATGCCTCGCGGCGATGAGCCACGAACTTCGAACGCCTTTGAATGCGATTCTCGGCTTCTCAGACATTCTCAGCAATGAGTATCTAGGCCCCATCGGCAATCATAAGTATGTCGAGTACGCCGGCGATATTCGTTCGAGTGGCGAACATTTATTATCTCTCGTAAATGACCTTCTTGATATTTCGCGTATCGAGGCGGGCCAAATGGCGCTGAATTTTGATGAGTTGGTGGTTGGCGACCTTGTCACTGAGAGTATGAGCCTGGTCAAAGATAAGGCGAGAGAAATCGGCATATCACTGATCACAAAAAACCTTGAGAAGGTGCCGCTCGTCTACGCAGATAAGCGAGCTCTTTTGCAGATCCTTCTCAATTTACTTTCAAACGTCCTTAAGCATACGCCCGAGGGTGGTACGGTCATGGTTTCGGTATCCGCAACGGACGAGAGAACGATGATCGTCGTATCAGATACCGGCGAGGGCATACCTGCGGATCGCCTGCACGATCTGACAAACCCATTTTCACGCGTCGAAGTCGATCCCCATAAGTCATCCGAAGGATGGGGCCTAGGTTTAGCGATTACGAAGTCATTGATTGATCTGCACGAGGGGTCATTGACCATTCATAGCGCGCTTGGGCAGGGAACAATTGTTGAGGTGGCCTTGCCAACCAAGCCGACTTAAGCCGCGCCACATTTTGCATCAAGTTGCTGGCAGCATGGCGACTAAAAGAATCATCTTATAAGAGATTTCATTTAAATATTAGACAGGAACGCCGCATGAAGACGGCGCCGTTTCGTACGTCTAAATTCCTTTTTTAGCTGTATGCAAGTTGGATGCGCAATCGTCACTGGCGCCTTCTAGCGACGCCGAAGTCGATCCAGAATAGGAGCAATTTTGAACCCAATTGAACTAGTAAACATTTATTGAACGTATTAAATGATTGTACCTAATTCAATGAAAGGCTTCAGCTTCGTAATATTTTGTTTGAGTGTACGAACTAATACAAAGTATTCGAATGTATAACCGGGTGTCGAAATGAACCAAATTTCAGAAAAAACGGCTAAAACTAAGAAAGATGATCGTGATTCACTTCACGTTCTTCCTCTTTCCGCGCTCAATATAGACACGAAAGCCTTAAAGGACGCTCGACTCATAAAGAACAATCGAATCAGATCATGCGTCGAACTATTTCGCGGTGATGAGGTTGGCAGCGGGCAAATGGAAATCGAACATCTGCATTCCGAATTTGGATGGGATATTGCTAATCCTCCCAGCGATTTAGTGCTGTTTCGGAAACTTGCGCCGCTTCCAAGCTTCGATGTTTATAGTTTGCGTATATCGCTTCGCGAGTTGGGCATTCAGGTAAATGATTTATTGGCGCTTCAGCTTTCAGATCAAAAGAAAGCTGAGTTAGGTAAATATATGAAGGCTTTCACGGAACCGTTGATTGCTAAAATTTATGGCGGCGAAAATTTACAGCTCAACAGTTTCGATGACGTTTTATCTCTATTCTCCGACCCGGATGTCACAAAAGTTCGTGCGCGCTTAGACGCGATGGCGAAAGAGCTCAAAATTGATTTGATGGAGGTCCCGCATTTCCTAGAAGATTTTGGAGATGTGTTTTTATCGCTCTCGTGTTATCGCAGTTGCATGGATCAAGTTGAGCCCATCGTCGATGAATTTTCAGAATCAATCGAAGATTTGAAGAAAAGTTATCAGTTTAAAAATAAAGCCTTATTGATGAACACATGTGACGTTATTGAGACCTCAATCATAAATCTCCTCACCGCGATTGGCGGACGCTTAGAGACGTTTGAGCGCAATACCGAGCATATGTGGGAAGATTTAAGCGCGGAAAAATTCAAGGAAGTTAAGAGCCATATTCAAAGTTATCACAAAGGTCTATGAGTTAAACGTAAAACGCAATAAACCTTACGGATCACTATATTCGGTGCAATGCGCCTACATGGGCGCGCAAAGTAAAAATTTAATAAAATTAAAGAATTTGATGTACTTTGACGATTTTTATTGTCAGAAGTCAAAATCAACGGCCTTGCGGTGCCGCCGCCTGCAAATTTTGCTGTGTAAGGTGGTCTGTATTTTGTGTTGAAGCCTGTGTCGGTATGTTTCAGAGCACCGATATTACAATTATAAATTGTATCTGTATATATAAATTTATTTTAAGTTGTTTTACGGCTTTTATGCTGGCTACGATTGCCGATCAGAAATATTCCGGCAGTGCCTGGCTGAGTGCCGCACGGATACGGTGTTTGACCGGGACCGACGGGTCGGCGCGATGAAACGTCTTACCGGTTATCGCTTCGTACAACGACACATATTTGTTTGAAAATTCGATCAAGGTTTCTGCCGGGATTTCCGGCAATGGATCATGGTAGGGATCGCAACGGGCCCGCACCCACAAACGCAGAAATTCCTTATCAAGGTTTTCCGGCTCGTCGCCAGCTGCGTGGCGGGAAGCATAAGTTTCGGCACGCCAATATCGGCTGGAATCAGGGGTGTGTATTTCGTCGGCGATGGTCACGACGCCGTTTTCATCCAGCCCGAATTCGTATTTTGTATCGACAAGAATGAGGCCATTCGCCGCGGCAATTTCACGTCCGCGCGCGAACAGCGCCAAACTTTTTTGCGCAGCCTCGTCCCACTGTGCTTGTGACAGAAGCCCTTGACCCACGATGTCCTCTGCGGTGATCGGATGATCATGACCGCCGACAGCGCCCTTGGTGGTCGGCGTAATGATCGTGCCCGGCAGTTTGTCGTTCTTCACTAAGCCGTCCGGCAGCGTCTGCCCGTAAACGGTGCGGGCCCCCTTCGCGTACATGGTCCAGATGCTGGTGTCGGTGGTGCCGGTGATGTAATCGCGCACCACCATTTCGACCGGCAACATGTTCAGCTCTTTGGCGATGATCACGTTGGGGTCGGGATATTCGATGACATGGTTTGGGCAGATGTCGGCGGTGTGCTCAAACCAAAAAGCCGCAGTTGCGGTCAAGACATGGCCCTTGTCGGGGACGGCGGCGAGGACATGATCAAATGCGGATTGCCGGTCGGTGGCAATCATCAGGCGCCGCCCATCGCCCAGGTCATAGCTTTCGCGCACTTTGCCGCGTTGATATCCCGGCAATTCAGGAAATTCGGCCTCAGTCAGCACGCCAGCGAGGCGTTTTTGATCAAAATCGCTTAATGTCATGGCGGCGAGTATACGGACCGGGCCCGCGTTGACCAGATGAAAGAAGGCGTTTCAGCCTCAATTTTCGGCGTCAGTGCACGAAAAGGATCAGCAAAATACCGGCAATGACCAATAAGATGCCAACGATCTCCAGCGGTGCGCTTTTCTCGCGGAAGAACATCACCGAAGCAATAAACGTAAACACCAACTCGATCTGGCCAACGGCCCGAACCAAGGCGGCATTTTCAAGGGTGAATGCGGTGAACCAAGCGATCGAGCCCAACACCCCGGCAACGCCGACGGCGCCGGCCCAGACCCAGTTTTTCAGCACCGCCGTCATTTGGCCGGGTTCGCGCCAGAGCAGGTAAATTCCCATCAGGATGGTCTGAATAACCACGGAAATGGCGAGCGTATAAGCCGCTGCCATGATGTAGCCGTCATAGTTCAGCGACAACGCCGCCCCCCGGAAGAACACCACCGATGCGCCCAAAAACAACCCGGACGCCAAGCCGATGAGAGTCGATTTCTCGGTCAAGCCCTTCAGCAGCGCTTTCGGCGAGATGTTGGTTTGTGCCACCGACATCGCCATCACGCCGATGACGCTGATGATGATTGCTAAGATCGCACCGGTCGACAGGGTGTCGCCCAGCAGTACGAAGCCGATCAAGGCGACCTGCACGGTCTCTGTCTTTGAAAACGTCGTGCCGACGGCAAAGTTTCGGAATGAAAACAGCCAAACCAAAAGGCCGGTGAAAACAATCTGAGATGCCCCGCCCAGCACGCAATACAGCAGGAATTTCGGATTCATGTCTGGGTACGGCATACCGCCCCATTCATTCAAACCCAGCACATACAGCACCGCAAAAGGCCAGGCGTAGAAAAACCGTACATAGGTGGCGCCGCCGGTCGATAGCCGCCCTTTCAAGTGCTTTTGCAGCGCTGAACGCAAGTTCTGAAAGAACGCCGCCGCGATGGTGATCGGAATCCACAGTTCCATGATTAAGTTTTCCCCCCGGAATGTTGCGCTATTATGGCGTTCAGTGTCGGGGCGAACAATACACGGTTATCAGCGAAAAGGGCCTTGGCGTCGCCGATATCAAGGCCCACTTCTAGAGGATGGGCACCGCAAAATTCATCGGCAGTGAGATTTATCGTGATAGCTCGTACGGGCGCGGGCACCCTTTGGCTATTCCCAGGGTATCGTTGGCGATCGACGTGATGCGGGCCGAAGGGTGGCTCAACGATCAAAACTATATCGATAGCCCGCAGGCCGACGCGGCTTATCTACAGCGATTTCATACGCCGGAATACGTTACCGCGGTGATCAATGCCGAGCGAGACCAGGATGCAGACCCGGTCGTGCGCAAACGCCACAACATCGGGATCAACGGCAATCCGATCTTTCCAGAAATGTTTCGACGCCCGGCAACAGCTGCAGGCGGCGGTGCGTTGGCTGCAGACCTCGTCCAAGATGGTGGCGTCGTTTATAACTTGGGCGGTGGGCAGCATCATGGCCGCCCGGATCGAGCCAGCGGCTTTTGTTATTTCAACGAGCCCGCCCTGACCATTGGCAAGTTGCTGCAATCGGGCGCTCAGCAGGTTTTCTACTTGGATCTAGACGCGCATCACGGCGATGGAGTGCAGGACGCATTCCACGATGATCCGCGGGTCTTTACACTGTCAGTCCATGAAGCGGGTCGTTGGCCGATGGCACGCGATCACGCGGATGATACGATGCCGGGGGGCGTGCAGGACCGGGCCGGCGGCACGGCATGTAATTTGCCGGTACCGCCGGGGTTTAACGACGATGAGCTTGCCGCACTCATCGATGGTGTGATCTTGCCGCTGATCAGTGCGCTTAGGCCGGATGCAATCTACATACAATGCGGTGCCGATGCGCTTGGGGATGACCCGCAAAGCAAGCTGGCGCTGTCCAACATCGCCCTTTGGCGTACCGTTCAATCTGTGCGCGATCTTGCACCCCGCGTGATTGTCGGTGGCGGCGGTGGGTATAATCCGTTTAGTGTCGCCCGATGCTGGGCAGGGATCTGGGCGGTTTTGTCGGCACAAGATATTCCAGATACATTATCGGCAGCGACACAGGCCCTGTTGCGCGATGTTGTTTGGCATCATCGGCGTGCCCGCGAAGCGCCTCACCGTTGGTTTGAAACCCTCGCCGATCCGCCCAACCATGGCCCTATCAGTGAGGAGGTAAAATCGCTTATTCGCCGCGCGTCGGCGACATACTAAATGCGAAGCGGGCAAAGGCTTTGCCGTTGCCGCAGGCGAGGTTTAGAACTTATTCGGACGGACAGTGCAGACAACGATCAATCTGTCCGGTGTCGCTGCAGGTTTGAAAAATCGTGTCGAGAGGATTTTTAAGATTGTTTGGTTGTTTCGTTTCATGAGTACGCCCACGCCCACCCCGCCCAAGGCACCCCAACACCCCGTAAAGACCACGTATCACGGACATACGCGGGTTGATGATTTTGCTTGGTTGAAGGATGAAAACTGGCAGCGCGTGATGCACGAACCGGATGTGTTGAACAACGACATCCGCGCCTACCTTGATGCCGAAAACGCCTATACATCAGCCTGGATGAATGACACCGCTGACCTGCAAAAGACCCTTTTCAATGAAATGCGTGCGCGCATTCAAGAAGAAGACTCCTCGGTCCCCGATCCGGACGGCGCCTATGCGTACTATGTACGCTACGTTGAAGGCGGCCAGCATCCGAAATTTTGCCGGGTCGCAAACGATGGCAATGGTGACGAGCAAATCCTGTTGGACGGCGACGCTGAGGGTGCGGACCAGACCTTTTATAAGATCGGTGCGTTTTCTCATAGTCCATCGCACGACTACGCGGCTTTCTGTGAAGACCGCAGCGGTGCCGAAATTTATCAGGTGCGGTTTCGTGACCTGAAGACCGGTGAAGACCTTGAGGACCGTATCGGCAATGCCAGCCCGGACATCGAATGGGCTGAAGACGGCAAAACGCTGTTTTACACCGTGTTGGATGACAGTCATCGCCCATCCAAAGTGATGCGTCATACCTTGGGTGATAACCCGGCGAATGATGTTGTGGTGTTTGAAGAAAACGATCCGGGGTTCTTCGTCGGCTTATCAAAGACCGAAAGCCGTCGCTTCATTATTATCGACAGTCATGATCATGTGACATCTGAAGTACATTTGGTGCCGGCGGTAACGCCTAAGGACGTGCCTTTTGTGGTCGCACCGCGTGACCCGGGCGTTGAATATAGCGTTGCCGAGCGGGACAATCGGTTGATCATTCTGACCAACGCCGATGGCGCGGTAGATTTCAAAATCGTCACCACGTCGATCAAGTCGCCGGGCCGCCCGTATTGGCAGGACTTAATCCCCGAAACCCCGGGCACGCTGATCGTCGAAACGCAGGTCTTCGAAAATTATCTGGTCCGCCTGGAACGTGTTGATGCGTTAAGCCGGATCGTCGTGCGCGACTGGGAAAGCACGCAGGAATTTACCATCCGCTTTGAAGAAGAAGCCTATTCGTTAAGTCTGCAAGGTGGCTTTGAATTCAGCACGGATATCCTGCGGTTCGCGTATTCGTCGCCGACGACGCCACGGCGTATCATTGATTTTAATATGCGCACCCAGGCACGCACGCTGCGTAAAGAAGACGTCGTTCCGTCGGGTCACGATCCCGCAGATTATGTGACCAGGCGCATCAATGCGGTTGCCGCCGACGGCGCGCTTGTGCCGATTACGGTGCTGTATCGCGCTGATTTGGTTTTGGATGGATCGGCGCCGGTACTTCTTTACGGCTACGGGAGTTACGGGATGTCGATGCCGGCATCGTTCGTGACGCCCAGGCTCAGCTTGGTGGATCGAGGATTCGTTTACGCCATTGCGCATATTCGTGGCGGTATGGAGAAAGGGTACGCCTGGTATACCGCCGGCAAGACGACGCAAAAGAAAAACACCTTCACGGATTTTATTGCCGCCGCAGAATGCTTGATCGAGAAGAATTTGGCGCGCCCCGGTAATATTGCGATTCACGGGGGCAGTGCCGGGGGGATGCTGATGGGCGTGTGCACCAATATGCGCCCAGACCTGTGGCGGGCCGTCGTTGCCGACGTACCGTTCGTCGATGTGCTCAATACGATGTGCGATACCTCGTTGCCGCTGACGCCGATTGAGTGGCCGGAATGGGGTAACCCGATCGAAGACGAAACGGCATATCACTACATGCTTTCGTATTCCCCTTATGAGAATGTCGAGGCCAAAGACTATCCGGCCATTTTAGCAACGGCTGGGCTGACCGATCCGCGGGTCACCTATTGGGAGCCGGCGAAATGGGTTGCGCAATTGCGTCGGCTCAAGACCGACGACAATCCGTTACTGTTGAAAACCAATATGTCGGCGGGGCACGCCGGTGCGTCGGGCCGATTTGATCGGTTGGAAGAACTCGCGTTTAACTATGCGTTCGTTTTGAAAGCGTTCGGCATCGCCGCCTGACGTGGCGTTCAATAATGCGGCGGCGGGGGCTCTGAATGGCCGTTTTGGCTATGATCGTCTTCGGCATCGGCTTTTGTCGCTTGAAGCCGGCTGATCTCTGATTTCAAGCGGTCAATCGCATCCCATTGCTTGGTCACCACATCGTTCAACGCATGCAGTGCTTGTTCTTGGTGCGCCAGGGCGGTTTCAAGTTCGGTAAGGCGCGCTTCGGTATCTTCTGACATTGAGGCCTTTCGCGTTAACGTATGGCGCCACGCGCCGTGATTTCCCAAAGATCAACGACGCGACCGCTTTGCACGACGACGAACCAATCGTACAGGTTGACGGTTGGATCGCAGTGGCCAGGAATCAACCGCAGCTTCTCACCCAAGTGCACATCGCGCGCGGCATCTTGCAGCGCCAACGTCCCATGATCGTCGGATGGGCCTTGATAGCGTGCCCCCGGAATATCGGCGACCCACGGCATCCCCTGATCGTTGCCAAGCGCTTTGTGGCCGGCGTCGACCACGGCAAAACCGGGTTTGGTCGCACTCATCACTGTGACCAAGACATGCAGGCTGTGGCGGAAATCGGCAAACGGATTGCCGACACGGTCTTGGTTTTGCGCGTAGTCGGCATCCATAAAGATGTATGAGCCGCACTGCATTTCTTGATAAAGCCCGCTCGCAGCCTCGAACTCAAAGCTGCCGGTGCCGGCGCCGGTGACGGTCTTGGCAGATAAGCCGACGCGATCCAGCGCAGCCAATGTTGCTTTTACATGATCACACGCGGCACCGATGGCCGCACCCCGCTCGTTGATGGCGCGGATGTGTTGGGCGGAACCGTGATATGCCTGCAGCCCGGCAAAGTTGAGCCCATCATGATCGACGACGGTTTGTGCCAAGTCTGCTGCCGCGTCGCCGGGTGCAATGCCGCAGCGACCTGCGCCCACATCGATTTCGACATAAACGTCCAGTTTTGCGCCGGCGGCGACCGCGGCTGCCGAAAGGTCGGCGACGTTTTGCGCGTCATCAACGCAGATGCCGATGCGTGCGGTCTTTGCAAGTTCAGCCACGCGGGCGAGTTTATTTGCACCCCAGATCTGATTGGTGATCAGCACGTCTTCGATATCGCCGGCGACCATCGCTTCGGCTTCGCCGACTTTCTGGCAACATACGCCGATGGCCCCTGCAGCAACTTGGCGGCGCGCAATTTCTGGGCACTTATGGGTTTTTGAATGGGCGCGAAGCCGGACACCCGCAGCACGGCAAGTCTCGGCCATAGCGGAGATGTTTCGTTCAAACGCATCTAAATCGATCATCAAGGCAGGTGTGTCGACCTGATCAAGATCATCGCCGATGGCGGCGGGGGCGATTTGGCTTATGGATGGGCTCATGACGTGCATTATTGCGCTATGAGGCTCAGGGGCAAGCCCCACTTGACTCTGACGTGAAGCATGCCAAATCATAAGGGTAGCGTGAAGCTTCCATGAAAGGTGCTCACGCTTAAGATATCGGCGTAATGGGTGCCACTGGGCCCACTATCCGCCTTGCCCGCAAGGGGAGGCATGGAGCAGAAAATGACGGTTTTTAACAATCCTCACCTTTTGGGCTTTGACCATTTTGAGCGCATTCTTGACCGCGCTGCGAAAGCCTCAGCCGAGGGCTACCCGCCCTACAACATCGAGCAGACGGGCGAGAATAATATCCGTATCACGCTGGCGGTGGCTGGGTTTACCATGGATGATCTTCAGGTTTCCGTTGAAGACAACCAGTTGGTGATCCGCGGTAAACAGCAAGACGACAGCCATCAGCGGGTTTTTGTTCACCGTGGCATTGCATCCCGACAATTCCAGCGCGCCTTTGTTTTGGCCGAGGGAATCGAGATCGTTGGCGCGACGCTGGATAATGGCTTGCTACATGTGGATTTGGACCGGATTGTCCCAGAGCCCGAAGTCAAAACAATCAAGATTCAGCAGGGCGGCACGCGTTCGCAAACCATTGATATGGATGGTGAATAGCCAAACGTCCGTTGTCTCTCGGCGTGATTCATTCCGAACAATAATAGGCGTGCCAGCCGTGGGCGCCGAAAAGGAGGGTCGATATGACCGACTTTGAATTTGAAAACAATCTTGAAATGATGATTGAGCCTGAGGGCGATCCGAGTACGTTCGCAAATGCTGGGCTCAATTTAGTTGCCTACATTCGGCCAGTTTACACAGACCATGGACGCGTCTTTGCCATCCACGCTGCGAATGGCGAACAATATGCGCTGGCTGACAACGCGAACGCTGCCATCGGATTTATCAAACAGCAAGATTTGCAGCCGGTCGGCCTACACTAAGCTTGGGTGCTGCCTGAAATAAATCAGGCGGCCCGGGTTTCCTGGGATTCCGACAGTATGGCGAACAGAGCATCCGCGTCGGCGGTGCCACGCAGCTTGTCCGTCGTCACTTGATCGCGGAGCAACCGAGACACGCGGGCCAGTGCCTTCAGATGGTCTGCCCCAGCTTCTTCAGGTGCCAACAGCACGAAAATCAAATCCACGGGGCGGTCATCTATAGATTGGAAATCCACCGGTTTTTCGAGTCGTGCGAACACGCCGTAAAGTCGCGTTAACTCGGGAAGTTTGCCATGCGGAATGGCAATCCCGCTACCGACACCGGTGGTGCCGAGGCGTTCACGGTCCATCAACACGTCGAAAATTTTTCGCTCGTCAATTTTGGTGACCGCGGCCGCCCGGCGGGCCAATTCCTGTAGCGCCTGCTTTTTACTGGTCGCACGCAGGTTGGCAACGATTCCATCGGTATCGAGCAAATCAATTAGTTCCATAGACTTTTCCTGTCCTTCCGTTCGACTCGCGCCGGACACCCCTTTAGGGCAGGTGTGCTTTTTAACGGTTGCTTCTAGTCTTTCTGTTCGCTGGGCGATGGGTCAATCCAACCGATATTTCCATCTTTGCGGTGATACACCACGCTCAACGTATCGGTCTTAATGTTCCTAAACATCAGCAGGGGCAAATCCGCAAGATCCATTCTCATTACAGCTTCGCTGACCGACAACGTTGCGATATCCGTTTGCATTTCAGCGACGATAATTGGCTGTGCGTCCGCCTCGACTTCATCATCGGCTGCTTCGGACTGGATAACATATTGCTGGGCCGGAAGTACATCCTCATTGTTGTGGCCTCGGCGCCGGTGATCATCGACGAGACGGCGTTTATAGCGGCGTAATTGTTTGCGAATGCGTTCAAGCGCCAAATCAAAGGCCGGATAAGCCTCGGTCGCTTCGCCGCCGCCTTGAACGACCATACCGCGCGGGCCGGGGTGCACAGAAATATCGACGTGCATCATTGCGCCTTCGCGGGATAACGTGACATGAGCATCAATGGCATTTTCAAAATATTTAAAGACAGATTCGGCCAGTTCCCCTTCTGCGTGAGACCGGAACGAATCGCCAACATCAACGTGTTTCCCAGTGACTGAGATTTCCATGCTATCTACCTGTAATCTGTTGATTATTATTGTTTTTTTTGGCGAACGCCCGCGCTGCATTTACCGTCATGCGTGCGCGTCGCTGCCAAGGTTGGCGGACCCTAGTGACGGGTCGGAGTGGAGTCAACTCTAGAAGCAATGACATGAACTCATGCTACGCCAATTTGCGGCAGATGTCATTAAGTCCGATAGATAAATAGGTGGCACCTAGAACCTATGATTCGGCTTATTTTGGCGGCGCTTTTTCTCGGCGACGTTCGACGGACGAGCCGATGCGCATGGCTTCCCGGTATTTTGCCACCGTCCGCCGGGCGATGTCGTAGCCTTCGTCAGTCAATAATTTGACGATTTTGTCGTCGGAAAGAATGCGTTTTGGATCTTCGGCACCGATCATTTCCTTGATTCGGTGGCGGACCGATTCGGCGGAATGGGCATCGCTGCCGTCCGTCGCGCCGATGGATGACGAGAAAAAGTACTTCAACTCGAACAGGCCGCGCGGTGTTGAGATGTATTTATTCGAGGTCACTCGGCTGACGGTGCTCTCGTGCATCTCAATGACATCTGCGACATCGCGCAACACCATTGGACGTAGATGTTTGACGCCCTTTTTAAAAAACCCGTCTTGCTGGCGAACAATTTCACTGGAAACTTTCAAGATCGTCGTTGCACGTTGGTGCAGGGCGCGTACCAGCCAGTTCGCCGTTTGGAACTGCTCTGCCAAGTATTGTCGGTCGACTTTGCTCATCGGGGTTTTTTGCACACGCGCATGATAAGTTGTGTTGATCAAGACCCGGGGCAGCGTGTCGCTGTTCAACTCCACGAACCATCCGCCTTTCGGGTGCTCAACCATCATCACGTCGGGGATCACGGGGGCGGCGGTGTTATTTGAAAAAGCCAACCCTGGCTTCGGATCAAGGGTTCGGAGTTCCAACAGCATGTCGGGAATTTCGTCGGCATCCAGACCACACAACTGGGCAACTTTGCTGAATTGCTTCGCCGCAATCAGATCGAGATTTTCGACAAACACCTGCATCGCCGGATCATAGCGGTCACGCTCACGCAGTTGCAGGGCCAGACACTCAGCAAGATTACGTGCGAACACACCGGTCGGCTCAAAGTTTTGTAAAATGGTCAGCACGCGTTCGACTTCGTCCAGCGCGGCGCCGAGCACATCGGCGCACTCTTCAAGCTCGGCACTCAAGTATCCGGCGTCGTCGATTTGGTCGATCAGATAGGCACCAATCATCAAGGTCTGCGGATCTGTCGTCGCGGTGCCGAGCTGCCCGGCTAAGTGATCGCGTAAGGACTGGGCCTCGGCCAGGGTTTCTTCCAGACCCGGCAGGTCGTCGTCGTAGCCGCCGCCGGCACCTGTCGCTCCAGCTTCGGCAGCTGACACGGTGACGTGCCCGTCCTCATAGGTGTCTGTCATGTCGGCATCCAATTCGCGCGCCGTGGTCATTTCGGCGTCGGCGGGATCGCCCAAGGACAGATCTTCGAGTGGGGCCTGCGGCTCGGCATCGCCATCGTTGCCGAGTTCGTTATGTGTGCTGTCGTCGCGTTCCGGGGTGTCGGCGGGCGCGTTCTCGTCACGCTCCAAAAGCGGGTTGCGCTCGAGCTCTGATTCAATGAATTCGGAAAGTTCAAGGTTCGACAACTGCAACAGCTTGATCGCCTGTTGCAACTGCGGCGTCATGACCAGCGACTGGCCGAGCCGCTGTTCTAAGCGGGGTGCAATCACCATGGCGATCCCCCGGTCAATACGTCAAAGCGAGAAACGGTCACCCAAATAGACGCGCCGGACGTCTTCGTTGCCGACGATGTCCGACGGTACGCCCTCCATCAGCATCATCCCGTCGTGAATAATGTATGCGCGGTCGATTACATCCAGGGTTTCACGTACATTGTGATCGGTGATCAGCACGCCGATGCCGCGATCTTTGAGGTGTGCCACAAGTTCGCGAATATCACCGACCGCGATCGGGTCGATGCCGGCGAATGGCTCGTCGAGCAAAACGAAATGCGGGTTCGATGCCAGCGCACGGGCAATTTCGACACGCCTGCGCTCACCACCCGACAGCGCCAACGCCGGCGCGCGTCTGAGGTGGGTGATCGAAAACTCCGCTAAAAGCGCATCTAATATCGCTTCGCGTCGCTCACGGTTGGACTCGGTAACTTCAAGCACGGCGCGGATATTGTTTTCTACCGACAACCCGCGAAAGATTGAGGCTTCTTGTGGCAGATACCCGATGCCAAGCCGCGCACGCCGGTACATCGGCAAATCGGTGATGTCGTTGCCGTCTAAAATAATCGATCCGGTGTCGGGCTGAATAAGGCCGGTGATCATATAAAAACAGGTGGTCTTGCCGGCGCCGTTCGGACCTAATAAGCCGACCACCTCGCCGCGATGAACTTCTAAGCTGGCACTGCGGACGACCGGGCGTTTTTTAAATCGCTTGCCGAGGTTCATCGCATAAAGACCCCGTTGATTCTCAGCAATCAGTCGGGGCTTTTTGCGCTTGGCCGCCGGCTTACCGCGTCCGGCGGCAAGTTGTTGGCCCATTTCCTCGAAGTCATCGCTCATTTTTGTCGTTTCCGGTCGTTTTGTCTGACGCGTTGATCAATTGTTGCTTCGATTGTTCGGTGTGAACGTGCCTTGTACTCTGCTAGCACCGGGGCATGGGAACAAGCGGCTTATGCCCGAGTTCAAATTCACTTCTGCTTTGCAGCCACGCAATTCATTGTCGTCTCGGATCAGTTTAACCTCTCCGGTAAGGGTTGCGATACCGCTTTCCACATTATAGACGCCCCGGTCTCCCGTTGCGGTTTCCTGTTTCGTACGGATACGCACGTTATCATAAGCGTCAACTCGATACACGCGGGTGTCACCTTTGGCATCGGTTTTCATGTGCGCGACCAATACATCGGCGCGTACTTGTTTGTCTTCGCGGGTTGCAATCGCGTTGCCGCGTGCGACCGCAAAGCGCTTCACTTCCCAGTATTCAAGCTGCTGGGTTGCGGTCAGGGTGTCTTCACCCGATACGAGCCGCGGCTTTTCGCCATCGATCACCAAAACCTTTTGATCGGCATTATAGATCGCGCGGTCGCCGTATGCGGTTTCACTTTTGGAAATGATCCGCACGTTGCCAATCGCATCCAGACGCCAGATTTCCGACTGTCCCTGCACATTTTTGCGATAGTACGCGCGGAGTTCCTCGCTCAAGACTTCAACCTCGCCGCGCAGCGCGCGTGCGTTGCCGCGTGCAACGAAAACTTCTTTGTCTTGCTGCCACTCGATCCCATTGTCTGCGGTCACTTCAATCGGCTTGTCGCCACCCGCGCCACCCAGGCTCAGGCTTTGCGCATGCACCGATCCCGCCACTAAGATAGTGCTCAAAAAGATATGCAATGTCAGCCATGGCGATGTGGTCATCTTAGTTTCCGGCTCCCGGATACATAACCAGCTTACTTTTGCCGGTGAAATAAATCGTCTTCCCTTTGTCGACAAGGCGGAAGCCTTCGGCTTGTAAATTACCGAACGGCCCTTGACCGCTGATGGGTTGATCGCCCTCGGCCGCACTTGTCTCTAGGTTAATGTTGGCCTTCTCGGTTAAGAATTCGTATCCAGTGTCGTGATAAAGTACGACAGAGCCGACAAGGTCCAAGGTTTCTGCGGTGCGCCCATAGATGCCGCGCGCCGCCGTCAGCACCAACCAGGTGCCGTCGTCCAACGCTATATCCGCTTTTGGCTCATCCAATTCGATAACCTTACCGCTCTCAGAAAGCCGTCTCGCGATCTCTGCGGTGATTGAATACGGCTGGTTCTCATCGTCACTACCGACATAACGCGGATTCACCATGCTGGGGTCACCGGCTTCTTTGACCGTTAAATCAGCAAAGCCGATGCGAAAGCGCGAATCGGGAACATTAATGTAAGGCCAAGCAACGATCAGTAAGATCAGCAGCAATGCGACTGTCGGCAGCAAGAACTTCATGGCGCGGACGAATGTTGAATACCATGCGGTATGACGTCGCGGCCCGGATTCATTGATGGAATAACCGGATTGATAGCCCGAGCCATTCCCCATCGAACGATCTTTACGGCGCGCCGGTCGCGGGGACGGTGTTTTATTGTTGTCCGCAGACGGTGAGGTCATGTTTTGTGCCCAGGCGCGATCAGGCGACGCCGGCCCTGAGGCAGTCGTGGATGTGCAGCACGCCGACGGCGCGCCGATCAGCGACCACGAATACGTTGGTAATTTTATTTTCGTTCATGAAGTGCACGGCTTCACTGGCCAGCGTGTCCGGGTGTAGGGTCTTGGCGCCCGAGGTCATGATGTCGACCACGGCCCGCGTGGTCAGGTCGGCACTCATACGGCGGCGCAAATCGCCATCTGTGACGATGCCGGCCAGCAGACCGTCTTCGCCGACCACACCGACGCAGCCGAAACCTTTGCGGGTCATCTCGATCAATGCTTCGGACATCACCGTTTCAGTGCCGATGATCGGTAGCTCCGGACCGCTGTGCATGATGTCGCCGACCTTTAAAAGTCGCCGGCCCAATTTGCCGCCCGGATGCAACGCATGGAAATCGTCGCTGGAAAAACCTTTGCGTTCCAGCAATGCGACGGCAATCGCATCGCCAAGTGCCAACATCACCGTTGTTGACGTGGTCGGCGCCAAGCCCATCGGGCACGCCTCGGTGGCCGTTGGAATCACCAAAGATGCGTTCGCCGCCATCGCCAAGGTGCTGTCCGCCCGCGCTGTCATCGAGATCAGCGGAATTTCAAAGCGTTTGCAGTAGTCCACCAAGTCCGCGAGTTCCGTGGTTTCGCCGGAATTGGATAGTGCGAACACCGCGTCCGCTGCCGTGATCATGCCCAAGTCCCCGTGTGATGCTTCGGCGGGATGCACGAACAAAGCCGGTGTGCCGGTGGATGCCAGTGTGGCGGCAAGCTTGCGGGCGATGTGGCCGCTCTTGCCCATGCCGCTGACGACCACCCGCCCGGTGACACCGGCGAGGATGCTGATGGCATCGGTAACGGGGCCGTCAATGCTGTCGATCAGCGCTTTTAAGCCGGCGATCTCAAGATCAATAACACGCCTGACGGCGGCAAGATCACGATCTGCAACAGCTTCGCTTTTATTATCAGTGGCGGGAAGGCCGCTCATCGTGTCTCCGTCATATATAAGGCTCTGGCCGACCACGTCATGGCCACGGCTATCTGGATCAAAATATCAAGATACGTAGTATGCGCCGGGCCGGGGTTAGGTTCAACAACAGCCAAGCAGATGAGTCGACGGGGCGACCCATTTGCATATGATTAGGCAGAAGTTATGCGTGCGAGAAAATATCCGTGTCCGGCCAGCCCGATAAATCCAGGTCCGCGCGCGTCGCCAGGAAATCAAAGCACGCCTCGGCAATCTCGGTTCGGCCTTCACGTGCCAGCATTGCCTGAAGTTGCTCTTGTATTGCGTTCAGATTCAAAACGTCTGACGCGGCATAGGTGAGTTGCTCAGGACTCAGCGTCTCAGCCGCCCAATCGGAGGATTGTTGCGCTTTCGACAGATCAATGCCGAGCAATTCCTTGGTTACATCTTTAAGACCGTGTCGGTCGGTATAGGTGCGCACAAGCTTTGATGCGATCTTGGTGCAGAACACCGGATTGATCTGAATATCCAGCCAGCGCTTCATGATCGCCACATCGAAGCGTGCGAAGTGGAAAATTTTCGTGACGTCCGGATTGGTCATCAGGGCTTTGAGGTTCGGCGCGTCATAGGATTTGCCGGTCATCTGCACCAAATGGCAAACCCCATCCCCTTTTGAAAGCTGCACCACACACAAGCGATCTCGCATCAGATTCAGGCCTTGGGTCTCCGTATCGACGGCAATCGCCGTTCCGAAATCAAGACCGTTCGGCAAATCATCCGTGTGAAGATGCATTTCGACGGGGGTGTTATACGTTTCTCGGGACAATCGAAACCCTTTCGTCCTGTCCCGATCAACGGGACGGCGATGGTGCCCAGGAGAAGACTCGAACTTCCACGACCTTGCGGCCACAGGCACCTGAAGCCTGCGCGTCTACCAATTCCGCCACCTGGGCTCAAGCGCGCGAAATAGTGCGCGCCGGAGCAGAGGGATTAATCCTCACGTGCCCGCTTGTCAACCGGTCTTGCTTGCGAAACGGCGCAGATATCCAGCGAAAAAGCCTGAAATCGGGTGCAGCGTTCTGTTGACCCTTCCGTGAACCCGGTATAAGCCATTAAGGGTCCATTTTGGGCGTAGCTAGCGGGGGCATTCATGGCCAATACCACGCGTCGACGTATCATCACCGTTTTTGGGGCTTCGGGCTTTATCGGCAGACATCTGGTGCGCCGTTTGGCAAAGGCCGGGTGGGTCGTTCGTGCGGCATGTCTCGACCCCGAAGATGCGAGCTTCTTGCGCACCATGGGGGATGTTGGCCAAGTCATTCCTTGGGGTGCCAACGTGACCGATCCGATCAGCGTTCACGTGGCGCTTAACGGTGCCGAAGCGGCGGTCAACTTAGTGGGTATTTTATATGAAAGCGGCAGCGCGACGTTTCAGCGGATGCATGTTGATGCGGCAAAGCTGGTTGCTGAAAAAGCGACTGAGCTCGGCTTGAAGCACCTTGTGCATATGTCGGCGCTCGGCGCGGATGCGGAATCGGATGCGGAATACGCGCGCACCAAAGCTGCAGGCGAGGCTGCGGTCATGGCGGCATTCCCAGGTGCATCCATCGTTCGGCCCAGTGTCGTTTTTGGGCCGGAAGACAACTTCTTTAATATGTTTGCCGGCCTGTGCCGTTTGTCGCCGTTTTTGCCGGTGATGGGGGCGCCAACGTTCCCGCGGGTGCGGCTGGGCGGCGAGGCTGGGTTTGGCATTGATTTCTTGGGTGACGGCGGGCCGAAGTTCCAGCCGGTCTATGTCGGCGACGTGGCGGATGCGATCGTCGCGTGCCTGCACAGTACCGACGCTGCCGGTCAGGTGTATGAGCTTGCGGGCCCTAGGGTCTATTCTTTTGCCGATATTATGCGGTTGCTGTTGTCGATCACACGTCGGCGTCGCTTGTTGTTACCGGTGCCGTTCTGGGTTGCTGAGATTCAGGCGTTCTTCTTGGAAAAACTACCAAAGCCGTTGTTGACGGCGGATCAAATTCGTCTGATGCAGACGGACAATATCGCGTCTGGGAACGCCAAGGGGCTTAAGGATTTAGGGATTGCGGCGACGCCGGCGGAAGCCGTTTTGCCGACGTATCTTAATCGGTTCCGGACACAAACCGGTCAACCGCGGCCTGCCAGCAGCTAAGATAATCAGTAACGTGGTGGCAGACCGCTGCCATCGCCGGCATCGTCCGATGCGGCGGCGGCGACGATCAATTCGCCAAATTCTCTCAGAAATACCGATCCTTTGACGGTCCGCTGCAGCAACACGCTGCGGCGGTCGTTCTCGTCGACTTTGCGGCGGATTAGGCCAAGCTCGGTCAGGCGATCAATGGCTCGCGTGATCGCAGGCTTAGATACTTTCAAAAGGTCGGATAAGCCCCGCACTGTATGCGGCGCCGGGGTTAAATAGACACTCAGCAACAATGCCATTTGCCGCGCCGAAAGGTCTGGGGCGTCGCGCCGCACGCTGCCGACCGCTGTGCGCCGCCAAATATCCAACGCTTGTAGTTCTGAAACGTCAAAGCCCATGCCGCTCGCCAATTATTTCGCTCTCGAAACTTTTAACTGAGTCCATGACGATTTCGCAATAAAAATCTTGGGGTTATGGATCACGCGCGGCCATAGCGTTCCGCTAAAGTGGCGACAAATGCCCGCAGTCCCATGGCTTCGCCGCCTTCAGGGCGTCCGGGCTTTGACGATACATTCCATGCCATAAGATCGATGTGTGCCCACGCCGCGTCCTTCGGTGCGAATCGTTCCAAAAACAGCGCCGCGGTGATCGCGCCACCGTAGCCGCCTTCGGCTGAATTGGTAATATCTGCGACTTTGCCTTCGATCATTTTGCGATAACCGGGCCAAAGCGGCATACGCCACAAGGCGTCTTCGGTGTCGGTGCCGGCTGCCAATAAAGCGTTCGCCAATGAATCATCATTGCAAAAAAGCGCCGGTAATTCAGTGCCGAGCGCGACCCGTGCAGCGCCGGTTAATGTTGCAAAGTCGATCACCAGTTCCGGGTTGGACTCGCCGGCGCGGGTCAACGCATCGGCCAAGATCACCCGGCCTTCGGCGTCGGTGTTGCCGATCTCGATGCTGATGCCGGCGCGGGTGCGCACGACATCCATCGGCCGCATCGCATCGCCGGAAATGGCGTTTTCGACAGCCGGGATCAATACCTTAAGGTGAACCTTGAGTTTCATTGCCATAACCGCCAGCGCAATGCCCAGAACATGCGCGGCGCCGCCCATGTCCTTTTTCATCCACTTCATGCCGGCCACAGGTTTGATATCGAGTCCGCCACTGTCAAAGCAGACGCCTTTGCCGACCAGTGCAACGGTCGGATGTTTCGGGTCGCCCCAGGTTATCTCGATCAGGCGTGGCGCATCTTTGGCGGCGCGGCCGACGGCGTGGATGGCTGGATAACTGTCGTCCAACAGCGCATCACCGATGGTCACATCACAGTTGGCACTGAACCGACCGGCTAAATCTTTGGCGGCGGAGGCCAATGCGGTTGGGCCCATATCGTTGGCCGGTGTGTTGATGAGATCGCGCACCGTATAGATCGCTTCTGCCAAGATTTCGATGCGCGCCAAATCAACGTTTGCTGGCGGTGTCAGTTTTGCCGGCTGGGGGGTGTCATCGCGATATTTGTCGAACGCATATGATCCCAAGATCCAACCCAACATCAGTGCTTCGGCTTTGCCGGCATCGCTCATGGCGGGTGTCGGTGCTAGGGCATAGGTGCCGCTTGGCAAGGCTTTTGCTAAACCGGCCAAATCCCACAGGGATGTCGGCTCGCTCAGGCCTGCCAGCACGCCGGCGATGCCGCCGCCGTTTTCCGGTACCACCAGGTGCGCCCCCGGCTTGGCTTTGAAGTCGTGCGCCGCGACCCAGGCCTGGACTTCGGATGGGGCACCTTCAAGCCACCCGGCAAGATCGTTGGCAGCAAGGGCGTGGATTGGGATGGCGGCATCGGTCACGAGGAATCTCCAGAATAATGTTGTTGGGCAGATCATACTTGGCAGTCCGCAAACGAAAACCCTAAACTCTGTCCGCAATCGGAGGACGACCATGCCTGTATCCTTGAAACTTGTTATCGGTAATCGGAATTACTCATCATGGTCGATGCGCGGCTGGTTGGCGGCGCGCCAGAGTGGGCTCTCGTTCGAAGAAGTTTTCATCCCGTTGAGCCGCCCTGACACCAAGGCAGCGCTGAAACAACACTCGCCGAGCGGCCTTGTGCCGGTGCTGGTGATGGATGACACGGTGATTTGGGATAGCTTGGCTATTATCGAAGCGCTCAACGACCTAGCCCCAAATGCCGGTATTTGGCCGGTAGACACGACGCGTCGTGCCGTTGCTCGTGCCGTCTGTGCGGAAATGCATGCGGGCTTTTACAGGTTGCGTCGCGATATGCCGATGGACCTTCGTGCCGGCCATCCGGGGACACGCCATACAGAAGGTGCGCTTGCAGACGCTGCGCTGATTTGTGCGCGGTGGCAGGAATGCCGTGCGAAATACGGCGATGCCGGCCCGTATTTATTTGGCGCCTGGTCTGCTGCGGATATGATGTATGCGCCGGTCGTCGGTCGCTTTCGGACCTATGGCGTACCGGTTCCGGACGATATTGCGACGTATATGGATGCGGTGTGGGCGCACCCAGACGTTGCGGCCTGGGTCGCCGGTGCCGTCGACGAGCCATACGTCATTGATATTTGATCCGCAGGGCTGCCAACAATTTGCACGCCTTGCGCCCATGGGCGCTGTCAGAAACAATGACGAAAATTTAAAGGAACGATGTATGTTTAAAGCGTTATTGACGGCAATTGGTCTTGGCGGGCCCGAGTACGAAGCCAAAACGCTTGCCCGTGATGTGCGGTCTCTGATTGATATGCTGTATGGCCAGCATGGTGCTGAGTCGATGCAGAAGATCGCTGCCGAGGCCCGCAAACAGATTGATGAAGTACATCGCCGGGGCATCAATGATACGCAGTTTTATGGGCGCGGGGTTTTAGACCTGACGGAATTGAATCGCGCGGCGCGCGCGCGGCGTGACAACATCGCGTGGTCAGGTGTCACGCTCGCTATCATCTATATTAAAAGTGAAATTTTAGGGGATGTCGCGCTGCCTGCTCGAAATGCGGTCGATGGTTTTATTGATAAATGGTCACACGCGTTGCCCGAAAGCACGTCTTCCGATGCGGAAAGCCCTTAGCTGCCGGCAATTACGCCAGTCGCGGGCGGGGTCACGACGGGGTCAATAATGTCGCTGGCGCTCACCAAGCCGTTTTGCGCGGTCGCAAAAAAGATCACTGTGATCGCTACGAATAGCACGGCAACGCCGATGCGCAGCATGTTGCCCAATCGGTCCCACGGACCTGCTTCGGCGTATGCGCGTTGATCTTGAGCGATGTCGTTCATGGTCTTCTCCTTTGCCGCTCGACCGCGCACAGAAACGTGCGAAGCCGACGTCAGGCATCAATAAGCACCGCCATTAAGGCTAAAAAAGGGCAAAGGAAAGGTTAATGTGTGCTGATTTAAATTCGGCGCGTCAGTTCGTCAGTTTGCTTTTTATGCCGGGCCAATTCTTGTCGCCTTTGGTGATGTTGCCGGGCGGGTCGGCCGCCCATTTTTCGCGGACACCGACTGAATAATTTAGATATAGCGCACCATTGACGATGCTCCAGGCATCCGGATCCGTTTTTGCCGTATAGCCTTGTGATACGGCCCAGGCACAATAGCCGCCATACTTGGGCGCATATTTTTCGGGGGCTGACGCGAATTGTGCTTTCGATTCGGCACTGGCAAATCGCCACGTTGCGCCATCCCATTGATAGGTGTGCGCAGCCTGGCCGATGACCGGTTTGCCGTCGGTAAAATAAGCGACCGGATCATAGCCGCCAATCGCCGCACCGTCATTTTGAAAGACGGTATCGGCCTGTGCAGTGCCCGCTGACACCAGGATTGTAACAACAAAAGCAACAGTAGAAAAAATAGATCGTGCACGTTGGCGCATGGTGAACCTCCGAGTTATGCGATTTCCGAAACCCTAACCGAGAATCGCGCTCACCGTCGCTTCACAAGTGCGTCAGGTCGATTAACGCACGGTTTGGCGCCACGCTTGAAACCGTTCCTCAAGGGATGGACCCATTTCGCTCCAAAAGCCGGCGTCGACCCTAAGCGCATCATGGAATTGGCTTCGCGCGGTGGGGAGGTCTTCGCGTGCGGTGGCTGGTATCAGGTCCATAGCAGATTTGCGTGCCGGTCCAAAGCGAAGCCGCACCGCAAGACGTGCCAGACGTTCAGCGTCGGTGGCGAAGCTGATGAAGCGTTGTGCATACGCAAGTTCGCCGCCGTCGGACGGGATCGCCCAATAACTGGTGCGCCAAACCTGGTTCGTCCACATCAGGCCGACGGGTCGCCTAGCGCCGCTGCGAGGGCGCTGAAAGCGCCCAGCGTAGGCGGTCGACATGACCACCTTGCCCTCGTTCAGCAACCGCTCGGGCCCATCACCTTGTGACCAAAACACAGCATCTTCGGATAGCGTAATCAGCTTCGAAAACGCGCGCTCAAGTCCTTCGGTGGTGCGGAGCAGTTGATACACATCCTCTGGTGGGGCGCCGTCAGCCATCAATGCGATCTCGAGATTTCCCTCTGCCCGGCTATAAAGCCCGCGTTTGCCGGGATAACGCGCAACATCAAAAAAGTCTGCCAAGCTGCTGGGTGGTGAGGTCGAAAGTTGGGTAGCGTCATAGGCAACGACCTGCGACCAGATTAACTGTCCAATGCCGCATGGATGAAGGGTGCCTGGGATAAAATCGGGCAGCGCCGCCTTGCCCAGCAGGGCTGCATGATCAAGTTTTTCGAACCGGCCTTCTGCGCAGCCGCGTGTGAGCGGCGCGTGTTCTAAATCGACGACCTGCCAAGGCGGGGTTTTACCGGATGATTTAATCAGTGGGAGTATGTCGCCGTCGTTACGCGCAATGCGGACCGTGATCCCGGTTTCGCGGGTGAACGGTTTGAAAACCTCAACCTCTTGCGCGGTGCCATAAGGGCCGCTCCACGTCGCAATGGTGATCTGCGGCGGCTGGGCCACCGCAACGTTCGCCCAAAAACAGATGAGAGAGATCAGGAATAACGTGCGCATATCGTATGATAGGGCATCGGGGCCGTGTTCGGAACGCAGAATCAGGGCCGCGCCTGAAATCCCCATACAAAAACGCCTTGGGCGTTTTCAGCACCCAAGGCGTCAGGTCGATGATGGCGTCATGATCACGCCATCAGGTAGCTGTAGTTCGCGATGAACGCGATACCGACCATGGCGGTAATCAAGATGGTGTCGATAAGTTGGTCAGACATTTGATGTCCTCCTTGTTGTGTTGTTCGATGAGCGGACACTAGGCTTCAATATAGTTAAACTCAAATAATATATATTTGATATTAAATTAAGAATAATTTACTTTAAGGGTCATGAACCTTCAGCAACTTCGCACCCTCGTCGCCATCCACGATCACAGCGGTTTTGTTGATGCGGCGGCTTCCGTTTTCTTGACGCCAGCTGCGATCAGCCAGCAGATGCGCGGTCTTGAAGATGAATTGCAGGTCACGCTTTTTGATCGCACCACCCGGCCGCCTCGGCTAACACCGCACGCGGTAACGCTGGTTGATATGGCCCGAGACGTTTTAGCGAAATTTGATGCGTTTGCTGCCAAGGCCCGGGCAGAAGGCGAGATCGCCGGTACGCTGACGTTGGGCTCTGCGACCGGCATCACCAGCGCGCTGGTGCCCAAGGCGTTGGCCGCGCTGCGTGAAAAATATCCGCGTATGCAGGTCCGCATTGAAGAAGGCTTGACGGATCACTTGATCAGCCGTGTGCGCCGACGCGCCGTTGATGCCGCCATTATCACCGAGCCGCTGGTCCCGGAACCAGGCATGGAGATTTTACCGATCACCACCGAACCGTTGATGGTCGTGGCACCGAAAAGCATCAAAGACAGGGGCTGGAAAAGCGTGCTTACGGGCCGCCCATTCTTGCGCTTGAACCGTAAATCCGGCGTCGGCGTGCTTATCGACGTGACGCTCCGGCGCGCCGGTGTGGTCGTTGACGAAGCGATGGAATTAGATAGTTCGGAGTCCATCGTCGGGTTGGTTGCGGCTGGTCTTGGTGTCGGCGTGGTTCCTGCCGGGCGTCTGAAAAATTTGAACCTTACCCGACTTCGTACCCTCGCGTTCGGCACCCCGCATGTGCATCGCCGGGTCGTGCTGATTGAACGGAATGATGAAACCCGATCCGAGTTGGCGGCAATTCTTTATCGCCAGATGACGGATCTGACCGACTCGTAAAGGGCCCTAAATCGCGGCTTGGCGTGCTCGAATAAAATCAAGCAAGTCGGCAAAGTCGTCAAAAATAAAGTGTGTGCGTAGCTCCGCTGCGGGGGTCTTTCGATAGCCGCCAGCGAATAGGGCAAATGTGCTCTCAGCGGCACCGGCGGTTTCTGCATCGACCTCGCTGTCGCCCACATACAATCCGTCTGCACTGCTTGCCCCTAGTTTTTCAAACGCAAGGTGCAAGGGATCCGGGGCCGGTTTTCGGACCGGCAATGTATCGCCGCCGACCACCACATTGAAATAACCATCAAGGCCCAGCCCACGTAACACTTCCGTCGTCATGCCGTCTGATTTGTTGGTGCAGATCCCTAAGTTGAAGCCTTCGCTCTTTAACGTGGTCAGCAAATCGATGACGCCCGGATAGGGGGCAGTGAGGGCAATAGGGTCCGCTAGGTAATGCTCGCGAAAACGCGCCAGGGCGTCGTCATAAATTGCCGCATCACCGTCGACGGCATCCACGCAGCGCCGGACCAACGTCGGCACGCCGTTGCCGACAAACGACGTCACCTGATCCAGCGACAACGTCGGTAGTTCGAAATCTTCCAGCATCTTGCACGCTGATGCCTGCAAGTCGGGGGCGCTGTGAATAAGTGTCCCATCAAGGTCAAAGACAATGGATTTCATGCGTTTTGTTCCACCTGTTAGATGATCTTCCACGTTTCTATGCGTGATGACTAGGGGCAAATCATCAAGCTGAATGACGATCCGTTCGCGTGTCCGCACCGCCTTTTGCGACGATGTTGATGGTAAATACGCGACGTTCAACGTTGGTCGAGAATACCCTCGATCACACGCTGCACGGAAAGCGCGGCCTGAAAATCCGGTAACTCATGGGGCTCGCCGCGCATAAACTGCGCGAGGTTATCCAACTGGCGGACGCGCCCGACTTGCCGGATATCGCCCTTAAGGTCATCACTCTCCGCCATCGCCGGGCGCCAAGCCTGACCATCGGAAAGATACGCCGTGTACCAGTCTTCAAGTCGACAGGATTGTGTCTGTCCCCAGACCGTGAACTCGATGCGATCCGGCCCGGTGCCGCCAACGCCGCCGGCGACCGAAACCGGCACACCGTTGCAGGTTAAGTCGGCATAGACATGACTTTCCGCCGCTACGCCGTCGATACCGTCGGGATAGCGCACCATGGCTTGCTCTAGGATTAACCGCCCGAATACGCTTTCAATCAAATAGATGAAATGCGACAACACCTCTCGCACATAGCCGCCTTGTCGGCGTTTACCGAGCCACGCCGCAGCCTCTTGCCAGCCACGGGGCCACGTCGCGAAATGCAGGCGAATATCGATCGCGTCGATCGTCCCGAATGCGCCGTCGGCAAGCTGTGATCGCAAAAATGCCCGGCTCGGGCTTGCGGCAAACGAAAAATTCACCGCGTTTCGGGCGCCCATGCCCTCAATGGTCTCCACCAGCTTTTGCGATTGCGCGACATCGACACCGAGCGGCTTTTCACAAAATACCGGCTTGCCGGCCTCAGCCGCCGCGATCGCATAGCTCGCATGATGTTCAGGCGGGCACGCGATGTAGACGAGGTCCACATCAGCCCGCGCGATGAGGCTTTCGGCTGACTCAGCATATGGAAGGTCCGCCACCATTGGCTGCGGATCGAACACGGCAACGACGTCAAACGCATCATGCACCGCCATGTTGCTCAGCATGCGCTGCCCCATAATCCCAAGCCCGATGATACCGACGCGAAATGTCATGGTTGATCCTTTAAAGGCATCGATTGGACTCCCACCTGTCTGGGGGCGGGGTGATTTGAGGGTGATATTGATTTGCAAGGAAACTGGCGGAGGGAGAGGGATTGCCTCAAGGGCGTTCTCCCGTCTTCGCTATCCCCGTGTCTTCCTGTATCTGCCTTTATGCGACCTCAGGTTCACCACCAAGCGCGGTGGAGCATTCTGTGTAGCATCCTGAGGCCTCCTGAGGGAAGCCCCCTGTTTGCACCTTGGGAGATCTCAAACGGTTCCCGAGGGGCCTCCAAGGCGCTCTTGAGATCGACCACGGGGGCCACCGGGGGAAGACCCAAGAGCCTCTATCGTTAATGCCGTCTGAGATTTTTGTGTTGAACTAAAGTAGCTTTAGTCGGCCCTTAGAGGGGTAGACCAATCAAGACAGACAGCCCAAGACCACCTCAGTCCTCTTTATGTCTCCCTTTGGGCGCCTTCCTGTGATACCTGACGGGGTGTCGATGTTGGCCCTCTGGATTTAATGGGTGGGTCAACTATCACATATTCCCTATTAGAGCGTTCATACCCCTGTTTAGAGAGCTCAATGGGCAAGGGTTCATGCTATACACAAAGGGCTAAGGGGCTTTGCCCCTCGCGCCTACAAGAACCTTCCGTGCCGTTCTTAATAGCTCAACCAGTGTCGCCATGCTCGCCCTTGCAGGGCTGCGCGTGGCTCTCAGCTCCAATAAACCGTGCCTGAATCCACGAGAAGATTCTTTCCGTTGCTACCCCCATCCTCGCCGGAAGGCAGAAGGCCAAATGAAATTTGCCCTTTGCTTTAATTAAGGTCCGAGATTTAGTGTAAAACTCGGAAACCGAAAAAACCCCAGAACTGCTGGGTTTCCCGGGTTTGTCGGTTTTTAAGGGGGGGGGGAGGTCTTTTTTTAGTGTCTAAGCCGGGAGCATGCCTGTAGCACTCTCCCTCACTCGCTCCTTCGGGCTAACGCTTATTACGCTACGCCTAATAAGCTTACTTAGCCCTCAGTCACTCCCTCAGTCGGCACTACCGCATGCTCCCTGGAGCAGGGAGGGTTTTATGCGTGATTCAATGTACGCAAGGGAGCCTATGATTAGGTATGGGAGAGGTATATTTTGCACCCCATTTTGTACCCCTAAATAGAAATGCATAGACTTTTCTGTTGTTTATCAATGTCTTAAATTAAGGTTCTGGCGGTGCTGTCAGACGAATGCGAACTCGTCTCAGTTTACCATCTGATAGGCCGATTTATGCAGCATAAAGTTGCTGCCATTCGATGAGTGCAGCTTTGCGTTTTGTTTTGTAATCGTCTCGGGTGATGAGGTGGCGTTGGAGATTAAAGTGGTTCGTTACGGATGAATGGATTGAGGTGAATTTCTGCAAACTTTGAATTTTTTGAAAACGCTGCATGGCAAGTACCGTCAAATATCTTAAAATTGAGGTTGATGATGCGATAGAACTAGTTAAGCCAAAAGATATCTAATCTAGATGTGGCAGGGCCATTGTGCCCTGCCACACTTGGTTTGCAACAGACTTCAGATGTAAATCTGAATTGTAGGAGCTTGAACAAATCCAGCTCCCGCAACCATCAAGACCCTACCGTCGTCTCCCTTGGAGGCGGCGGTTTTGTTTTGATAGGTGTAATCGAGGATAGCTGCAAGTGCGCCGAATTGTCACAGTGCCTTTATCGTGACCTGATATTTCATAAGTTTTGCCACCTTGAACTGGGGGGTGATGTTCCAGAGGCATCAACATTGGGGCGGTTCCGCAATCAATTGGCAGAACATGATCTATGGGAGAGTCTTTTGAGAGAGATCAACCATCAGCTTGAGGCTAAAAATATGATCCTGACAGAAGGGCGGATTAATATTATTGATGCAACACCAATTGAAGCCGCGCAATCGAGTTCAGGCAACGGTAAAGACGGCCAACCAAAACGTGATAAAGATGCAGGATAGCATGTTAAAGAAGACAGTCGCGGCAATTTAAAATTCATCTATAGCTACTTGGTCCATACGGGCGTAGATGAAGACGGGTTCATTCAGCGCCAAACAGTTACAGCAGGCAATGTGCATGACAGTGTTGAACGCGATACGCTTTTGCTTAGTGATGAGATGGCTCTTTACGCGGATGCAGCTTACAGTTCGCAAGAGACACGCGATAAACTGGAACAGTTTGACATTGCAGATCAGGTGCAGCGCAAAGACTACCGCAATAATCCTTTATCCCCCCAAGATAGCAGGCGTAACGATGAAATGTACTGGTGGTGAGACGACCCTTTGCCAAGTATAAAAGCCGCTGCGGTTTAGCACGAACACGGTTTATGGGGTTGGCAAAGAATATGACCGCCTACGGTATTGTGGCAATCGCCCATAACGTTCGCAAAGGGCCTAAGTTCTTGACCCTCTCCGGGTTGCCAGAGCCAAATTATGCTGGATAAGTGCGGCCAAAACCTAGGAATGAGCTGGAGAATCACGTCAAATCAACCGTATTCAAACTAAAAATGCGCAAATATTTGCTTCTACTGGAAATCCATACGTAATCTAATTATGTCAAAAATAGCGGCTTATGCTGAGGTCTCCTAAAAATTAGGCGGAGTGAGTAGTCCGTTTAATGTGAGGTTTGATTTGACAATATTAGCCGCATAATCAGATAATATTTATTTTTTACCAACATGGAAATTAGAATAATTATGTTCATAAGATTTATAACCGCTGTGATAATCATTCTTTTTAGTTTTGATGGCTTAGCCGAGGATAAGATTAATAAAACATCCACAAGTAGACATGATATGGCAAAATCGCACATAAAAGCGTCAGAGCCTATAAATGTGGATATTTATACTGTTCTAGATCGAGTTTTTGACATAAATATCAGTGAAAGATCTTATAAGGCTGAGGCAGAAGTTATTTTAAAGTGGCGCCCTTCTAAAGACGATCTAAACATTATTTCGAAATTAAAGGAGCATCATTATTCAGGTTCCCACGCACAAGAAATACTTGAGCAAATTTGGCATCCGGAATTTATAGTAAAGTCTGAGCTTTCTCGCCGAGAACAATTATTTAGAACTGTTTCTATAAATCCAGATGGGTCGATAGAAATTTTTGAGAAATTCTCTACCTATCTGCCTATTAAAAGTGAAATGACAAGTTATCCTTTTGGAAATCTTGATCTAAATATTGGAATGGTTGCCTTTAAGCATGATTCCTCAGAGATGTTATTCAAGCCAGTTAGCTTTTCTATTGGTCACAAAGATAGCAATGATTCTATTGGTCACATAGATAGAAATGATAATGTTATTATTGGAAATTGGTCGCTTCTGGGGAAAAGCATGGACACGCTGCTGGATAATAGATTGAGTAGCAATCATGATATATACTCAAAATTATCATTATCTTTTACTTTAAAGCATGACTTTTTGGATAGTTTGCAAAAAATATTCATCCCTATTTTAGGTGTTTTATTCATTTCTCTTATGCTTAACACTTTCAGCTCAATGCGATTTAAAGAAAATATTGATATGCGCGTTATGGGGCAAATCAGCCTTCTTTTGACTACTTTTGCCTTAAAATTTACCCTTTCAGATGATATTCCATCTACTCATTATTTAACATTGATCGACTATCTATTCATTATCACAATGATAGTTGTAATTTTTAATCTTCTTTTTAGCGTTGTATTAGGTGAATACTATTTAGATGGCGGTGGAGATAAAATACGAAAAATTGAAAAAATATCAGATTATGCAGCACCAATAATCACACTTGGAGTTGTTATTTGTATATTCTATTTAAATATAAATTAGCTTTATTTATATTTGCTCGGGTCTTGTCAAAGGAAACTAGCTTAAGGCGGTATAGGTGGAGTTTTTGGGATCTTTGGATGACACGGTAATGCCCCCTAAAAAGAGTGGTCTTCAAAAGTAGAATTTTCTCGTAATGTTTATGAAGGAGATTCAGATGAAGAAATCACGTTATACAGACAGTCAGATCATCAACATTCTGAAACAGGCATTGGCAGGAATGCCAATTCCTGAGTTATGTCGAGAGCATGGCATGAGCAATGCCAGTTTTTATAAATGGCGGGCCAAATACGGCACTTGATAAACGAACGCCTGACAACGCATACTTTTGCAAAGCACAGATACGAAAAGTGGCATGAACAGAAAATCTATGCACCTTAGCCAAGCCGCAAACCTGTCCTAAAAACTAGGACCACTTCAAAGTATGCGGTTTTTATACCTCGTACTCTTCGATGTGCCTATCTCAGCAACACACGGATTAATAACATAAAATAACAATTTCTTAATCATGTGAGTTTAACAATAAACTTATGATATTATTATAATGTGAGGTTAAAAGTGAAAAATAAAATTGTTGTACCAGTGCTGATGTTTTTTAGCCTCATGTTGAGCGCCTGTTCAGACATTTATGAACCAAAGCCACATATAACGAGTGTCGACAATGGAACCGTGATTTCCAACACGGCGAGCCTAAGTCACATTATCAGTTACGACTTTTCAAAAGATTACCATTCCTGTACTCATCCTGCGCCAGATGCAGCTTTTGACCAAGGCGAAGCCAGTGATTTTTCAGTAACTTTAATTTCAGTGGGCAACGAAAGTGATGCCGGCGGAGAAAGTGAAAACTCTCGAGAAGTTGAAATGGCTGGTCGCACTCCTGCTGTTTTGATTGCGCGTGAAATGTTTTATCGGCTATGTGAGTTTTCCAAAAATCAAAAATTAGACAAAACGGACGCGAAAGATTTGTACGTAAAAACCCTGGACGTTATAAAAGACGTATGGACAATCGAGGCTGGCAAAACTAACATAACAATTGGTCAAACTTTGACCGATACGCTAACCTCTAATTTCGAACCCTTGCCGCTCCCTGAGTTGCCCGTAACGAATGTTGCGCCGACAAATTGATATATCTCAAGACAAGCTTTAGTGCACCATTCCTGCAATAATGTTACTTGTTGCTTTGGCACCTTTGCCCTACGGCTATTATACACTTCTTCGGATTATGGTTGCGTTTAGTGCTGGCTTCCTCGAGATTGCGAAACTGCTTAATCCACTCACTCATGTTCACCTAGATCGTCATATTTGGGCGCTTGCAGGTAATGGTGCCGCCGTTTGGTCCCTTGTTTCTTTGTAGTTATGCGCAAGAAGATCCTGAGGGGTAATTATGCAGTCAAGTTAGAAAGCATTTTTCATAAAATATCCTTATCAAGCACTAAATATGAGTCCGCCATTGCCAATAACATCACAGTGGTAAAAAAAGCGGTTTGACAGAAAAAAACATGACAGTACCTTTTTTTATTTATAATATCTGAAATCAATTTTATGATTTTGAAAATTCGTATTGATCCATCATATAACTACAGAGGTGCACATTGTTAAAAAAATATATTAAGAAAACATTCTTATTCATTGTCGTTTGCATTCTGCCAACGCAAATCTCAGCTAATGAACTTGTTTCTTGGGGTGAGCATATGACGGAGGATTTCAGCATCAACCAATGCGTTACAATACCCGGCACGCCGGGTGTGTCAAAGCATTGTCTTCCATCGAAAAGTATTGGCTATCCGTGCCCATCTATGAAACATCCCAAAAAGAAATGCCATCATACAATTAGTGGCCCATGCACTCCAGCAATTCCAGGAACTCCAGATGTAAAAAAATGTGCACACAAGGGGTTTGGGAAGATGTCAGTTAAAGTAGACGGAGGTGTTTACGCCTCCATGGACGGTATTTCTAAAGATGAAATTAAAATTTCAAATACTGTGTCTGTCGATATGTTTGGGCAGCATGTTGTTATTCCTATGTCATGCAGTATGGCCTTGGGAACAAAAACCTCAATATGCATGAACTTGTTGGCAGATGGTGCATTGGTTTTTGATAATGCGTCCGGAGTCTCTTGTGAGATAGACGGTTCCAATGTGAAGTCAATTTCTTACCCAGGCGTAACAGCAAACGTCTGTATAGATGCAGACATTGATATTTCAAAAAAGACACCACAAGGACTAATTGGGATCAGGGTCGAGTCGGGTGTTGATTTTGGTTCTGCAACTTTGGTCGGTCATACGATTTCTCTTGGCGGAAAATCATGGAACCCGACCCTGTTTAGCGCAAGGTTCTAAAGACTAATTACAGTTGGACTTAATCAAAGGTGTGCTTGTAATAACAAGTAATTTCAATATATCTATGAATTTTACTTTTATGACACCTGACGAAACCCACCAAAATGGTGGGTTTCGTGGTTATGGCCAACACTCAATGCTCTATTGGGTATTATAGACGCACACTTTCCGTGGATGTTTATTGTAAGCTGGAGGTACTCGCGGAACGATGCTATAGATTGGAAACATTGAAGAAATCAGTATCGACTATAAATGTACAATTTGGTTAAAATGTAGTTAACCAAATTGTACGGAGATGCCTAACGTCAGCAACAATGTGATCAGCCTGATCTAAGTGGTCCAGTCCCTATGAGAGACTTTGGCCAGTTTGATCGTCCTGTGGTGACGACCGCAGCGTAGCGTAGGGCGGCGCCACAGGACGTGGCAAGA
>Ga0129324_10000353_pt1 | contig 34059 bp, 43 predicted proteins | sample CPBDNA_7_FD_96879 | JGI IMG/M metagenome (GOLD analysis project Ga0129324, IMG submission 96879) | Freshwater to marine salinity gradient microbial communities from Chesapeake Bay, USA - CPBay_Spr_15_0.2_DNA | ecosystem: Environmental > Aquatic > Marine > Coastal | place: USA: Chesapeake Bay...
AACTTAAATATTATTGAAAGAACCTCTCGAGCGAGTTACTTAACATTTGTAGATCAGCTTTGGCAAAATCAGTTTATATGCCAGACTTTAAACCCAGCTATTATAAATAAAATCAAAGATTATCTTAATAAATATGCTGAGCTTCTACCAAACGAAAATGAGAAACATCTTGTCCATGGTGATTTTGATCCAGCCAATATTTTAGTTAAACAAATAGATGGCAGATGGAAGATTGCCGCAATTTTAGACTGGGAATTTGCATTCTCTGGATTGATTATATTTGATGTAGCTAATATGTTGCGTTATGCGCATCATATGCCTGATATTTTCAGCATAAGCCTCCTTGAAGGACTAGAAAATGGAGGCGTTGTTTTACCAGATAATTGGCAAATAACCGCTCATCTCTTGAATTTAGTATCATTGTTGGATATTTTAGGTCGAAGAGATCCAAAAATGCGCCCTAACCAATGCGCTGATACTCTTCTCTTAATTGATCATATTATAACTAAGCTGGAGATTCATGAAAATAATTGAAGTTGTCGCATATAACCCAAACTGGCCTTTAGCTTTTGAAGTTGAAGCCGCAAAAATTAAACAAGCTTTAGGTGATAATTGTATTGAAGTTCATCATATTGGCTCAACCTCTGTTACAGGATTAGCAGCTAAACCTAAAATAGATATTATTGCCGTTGTGCAAAGTCTAGATAATGCTATGGAGCCATTTGAATCTTTAGGATATCAATATCGAAAAGAACATGAAATGCCATTTCGGCTTTATTATACTAAAAAAACAGAACCGAATATTAATCTTCATGTTTATGAAGATCAAAATCCTGAAATTGAATTAAATATATTATTTAGAGACTTTTTACGTAACTCTCCAGAAAGCTGCGCTGAATATGTTAAGTTAAAGAGAGATCTTCTTACTCATAAGTCAGCTCATGAAAAAAACAATTCTCGCTCTACTGGATATAATTTAGGTAAAAATGCTTTCATTAAAAAAATAATCAACCAAACTGGCTTTGCTGGATTATGTTTTAGACCTTGTCAGCATTATTTAGAATTGCAAGAATATCACCGTATCAGAAGAGAACAAATATTTGCGCCAATTAATGTGGTTTATGATGAGAATCACCCAAGCTTAACTGCGGAGAATAATTTTCATTTTATCTTATATGAAGGAACTAAAATTGTTTGCGTTGCTCATATTAAATTTCTAAATAAAAATGAAGCCAAGATAAGGACAATTAGCACCGATGAACCATATAAAGGAAAGGGCTACGGCACGTACATGATGAAGCTGTTAGAGAAATGGATCAAATCTAAAGGACGTAATATTATAAAACTACATGCCAATCCAAATGCTGAAGATTTTTATCGTAAGCTTGGCTATGTTGAAATGGAATTTGATGACGTTTCAATTTCAAAAGAGACTATTGATTTAGGTAAAATATTATGACCAGCAACAACAAAGATAATGTTTATAAATCCTACGACAAAATGTTTAATTGGTTTGATGAGCACCGCTCACGAGATCTTTTTGAAAAGCCATATCTTGAATTAGCAATCAGTCATCTAAAGCATGATGCTAAAATCCTTGATCTTGGTTGCGGCATGGGCGAACCAATTGGTAAATATTTTATCGATAAGGGTTATCAGCTAACTGGTATTGATGGTAGCTCAAAATTGATTGATCTAGCCAAAAATCGTTTTCCTAAAGGCCAGTTTATGGTTGGTGATATGAGGGAAATTAATTTAAGCGAAAAATTTGATCTGGTTATCGCTTGGAACAGCTTCTTTCATTTATCCAAAGATGATCAACCCTTAATGTTTAAAATATTTGAAGAGCACTTAAACTCAGGTGGGATTTTAATGTTTACCTCAGGTCCTAGCGAGGGAGAAGTATGGAGCGATAATGGCGGCGAGATGCTATATCATGCTTCTTTATCACCAGAGGAATATAAGAAGCTATTAGCTGAACATCATTTTGGGATAATAAAAAATGCGTTAGATGATGAAGGCGGCGCTTATATTTGGGTAGCAAGATGCCAACAAAAATGAAGAAATTATTATTAGCCTTTTTATGGATATTTATATCCTTTAGTGCAAGTACATCTTTAGGCTATAATGCCGGCTTTCAAAAGCTAATTTATAATAAAGATAAAGTTACAATAGCTTTATGGTATCCAAGTGAAGCAAAAGAACATGAAATTTCCTATTGGAAGTGGAATGGCAGCGCAGCTGAAAATAGTACGTTTCCTAAAGGCGTATTTCCTATGTTGATATTCTCGCATGGCATGGAAGGTAGTATGTATAACCAATATTATCTAGCAGAATATATGGCTAGAAATGGTTACATCGTAGTTGCAATTGAACATGACGATAAAGCATATACATTTCAAACTTTAGTAGATAGGCCTATTCTTATAAAAAAAGCTATTGATTTAATTTTAAATGATTCAAAAATTAATACTCACATCGACCCAAATAAAATTGGAATGTTAGGTCATTCTCTTGGTGGGTATACTAGTTTTGTTATTGCAGGTAGCGAGCCTGATTTTTCTAATCATCCTAGCTTGAGTGGAATACCAAATTTTCTTAAAAAATTCTATATTAAGTTCAGAAATTTTGATAATAATTTTTATGAGAGCCGCGTAAAAGCTATAGCTGTTCTTGCTCCAGGGCTTGGAAGCTTATTCAATAAAGAGTCTGTATCTAAAGTTAGTATACCAGTTTTAATTATTGAAGCTGAAAAAGATGAAGTAGTACTGGATGGATCTGCATCTTTATACAAAAATAATTTACCAAAAAAGCCAGAATTTATAGTGTTAAAAGGCGCAGGACATTATAGCTTCTTACCATTATGTAATGAATATTTGCAGAAAAATTTTGCTGAAATATGTTATGATCCAAGCACATCAAGAGAGGCGTTACATGAAATAATTCAGCAGCAAGTTTTATCTTTCTTTAATAAGGTTTTAAACGATGATCAGTATAATTAGAATTATAAACTATAAGATGAATACCTATGAATAAACTTATTTTAACGTTATGTATTTTGATAAGCTCTTCAGTTTTTGCAGACTGTTTTATAGCAATGGAAAATAAACAAATTCTTGCGCAAGAAGGAGAATGCGAAAAAAGTTATGCTCCTGAATCTACTTTTAAAATTGCTCTAAGTTTAATAGGCTTTGATTCTGGTATTTTGAAAGACGAGAATAATCCATCTTGGCCTTGTAAAAATTGTGATTATTTCATTAATGTTTGTAAGGGCGATCATAATCCGCGTACATGGATGAGAGATAGTTGCGTTTGGTATTCTGAAATTTTAGCTAAAAAAATTGGAATAAAAAAGTTTCAAGAATATATAACTAAATTGGGCTATGGCAATATGGATCTTTCTGGAGGACTAACCAAAGCTTGGCTGTCTAACTCATTGCAAATTTCGCCAATAGAGCAGATAGAATTTTTGCAGAAAATTGTTAAAACAAAATTACCAGTTGATAAGAAAAGCTATGCCTATACTAAAAATATTATGTATATCTTAGAAATGTCTGGAGGCTGGAAGTTATATGGAAAAACTGGCAGTGGTTACCAACAAAAACAAGATGGGACTAAAACTGATCTTAAGCATGGTTGGTTTGTGGGCTATATAGAAAAAAATAATCGAACTATTGAATTTGCAAGCCATCTCGTTGATACCAAAAAGGAGGATACATTTACTTCTTTTAGGGCTAGAAACGAAGCACTAATCAAACTTTGGTATTTAATTGATAGGTTAGATAAATGAATAAAACTTCTACAGAATTATACACCCAAGCCGAAAATTATTTCTTTAATAGCATCTCTACAAAATGCTTAAATCTAGAAGATGCTGCTATTGCTTACATGACAGGCGTTCCAGTCGCTGATTTAAATATTGTTTATATTAAAAAACATCCAATCGCATTAGATAAGATTTTGAACTCCGTTAAACTATTTTATGGTCAAGCGAATCTAGGTTTTATTGTAATTATTCCAGAAGAATTTTGTACGACCCAAATCAATGATACCTTTAAAGCCGTTGACTATTTTCAGACGGATAAATCTGTTGCCATGGCTTTTGACCTAAAAGACTTTATGATCAGTGATGTTATCAGTTTTGATGATGATACTTTAATTAAAGCGAATGATAATACATTAGAGGATTGGTTAGTTCCGATGACAGCATTTTCGGCAACTGATTATGAGATGTGTATAAAATATGCTGATACTCATAAACTTGCTTTGACCAAGAACTCTAAGCTTCATCATTTTAGTCTATACAGGGAAGAAAAGCCAATTGCATCGATTACCTTGTCGCTCAATAATGCTATTGCCAGAATCGATGATGTGGGGACGTTGCCAGAGTTTCAAGGCAAAGGCTATGCAACTCGTCTGATGAATTACGCTATCTCAAAGGCAAAAAAATTAGGTGCTACTTATTGCTTCTTAGAAGCTTCTGATTCTGGGCTTTCAATTTATCAAAAACTAGGATTCAAGACGCTATTTAAAAACAATGTTTATTCGAGAAAAAATGACTAATAGTGGATTTGTTGATTATATCCTCAAGCATTCTATAAATCAGAACTATCCCTTACATACCATTGTGTACTGACGGCAAATCCAAGACTCTTTAAAAATTTCTGCTGTTGCTCATCATGAAATCCGCATTCAATTGCCATATTAACTACAGAATTTGAAGCTTTTTTTAGTTTTGCTATAAGATCTTTTCCAACCACTGGCAATAAAGAGACCTCTTTTACGGCTAATTCTCTAACAATCATAGTATGACTATCTTTACTATAAAATGCCGGAGCTGAAAGCATTACGGCTTCAATAAAGCCAATAATTTTAGCATCTTTTTCTGCAACAAAAATAAATACATCTTTATTTTCTAATTGCTGCTTTATATATTTAAGTTGCTCTTCTAGGGGTTCAGCTCTTCTAAAATTTTTTGGCTGCGCTTTCATATAAGCTTGTTGCTTTAAAATAGCTAAATCTATTATTTGGCTAGCATCATCTTCATTAGCTTTACGTATGTTATAGTTAATCATTTTGATATCCATGTAGAAAAATATTTATTTGAATTTCAGCTTAAGCGGCTCAATCACTTTATCATTAAGCTCTTTGATATCATAATAACGAGGTTTCTTTGCAACCACTGGCTTCTCAAAATCAGTCAAAATAACTTGCTGATCTTTTGGTAGATCCATTAGATCAACTTTAGCTTTGAGAAATTCAGCTGTTTCTGTTGAGTTAGTAGTGAATGCAACTTTGAAATTAGAGTTATTAACTAGAGTATTAGTGCCTTTCTCGCAATAGCTTGATTTAATATCATTTAAATCTTGTGCAATCAGCGCCAATCTCACTTTATAGCCCCTAAAATATGATACGCCTCTTATAAGCGCTTCCATTCTGCCAATACTTGGAAACTCATCAAGCAAAAATAAAACACCGTGCTTAGTATCAGGATCGTGATGACATAGGCTTTGCATTATATGTTGATAGAAAAATTGCATCAATGGCTTTAGCCTAATGATATCTCCAGGCTCTAGTCCCACATAAAGTGTCGCTTTTTCTTTTCTAAAATTAGCTGGGTTAAAGTCTGATTTCGAAGTAGCTTTATCAATCAATGGATTGCTCCAAAGCTCTAGATGAGACTGAAGAGATGCTATGATCTTATAGCGTTTTTTTTCTAACGTATTTAAGAAATTATTAATTAGCATCATTCCATTTGGATGTATTTTATGTTTCTTAATGCCTTCGGATAATTCTGCCCATAGATCCCCGGTTAACATTCTAAATATTTCACCGAAAGTTTTAGGTTTATTGGGATGAGCCATAAGATAAGCGCTAAGTCCAATAAATAAACCTCTAGCCCCGCTATGATCTGATTTATGACATGAGTGATGATCAGATAATAATAAAAATGCCATTTTCTCAAGATCATCAAACATTTGATCGGCATCAATACTTACAAAATCCAAAGGATTATAGCGATGAGTTTTTGAATTTGGCTCAAGAGGGTTAAACAGATAAATCTTGTGCCCTTGCGATTCTCTCCAGCCACTAGTCATTTCAAAGTTTTCAAGTTTGATATCGTGAATAATTGCCGACTCAGTCCAATCTAGGAGATTTGGCACTACAAAAGCAACTCCCTTGCCAGTACCAGTTGGCGCTAATAAAAGTAAATGCTGATAACCATCAACTCGGTAATAATTATTTTTTTCATCAAGGCCCACAATTAGACCATCTTTAGCATGTAACCATTTAGTCATCGCATTTTTCCTTTTAAAAAACTTCTATATCTAAATGGTATCAACTTAAAATTGCAAAGTCAAGAGCCTCTTGCAAAAAGATTTTTCTTTTTGCCTCCTAAAATAGTTTGTTGCAATTTTCTGATTCCAAAACTAAATTTTATACGTAAGCAACATCTGTAATTGATTTTTTCTACTAAAATTCTGAATTTTAATTGAGAGATGTTATTGCTTATAAAATAAGCCAAGATTTTTTCAGTAATAAGTGGATAAGTATCGATCTTTAGGTTAGCAATCGTAAGCTTTGGTCTATTGTTAAAGCAAGTAATCCAAACATTAGATGGCACATGATTTTTGCGTGGCCTTTTACTCTAATGAGTGAACCACCAAAATTATCTTTCAATTGACTATTCACCCGCTCTGCGCCGCTTCTAGCCTTGTATCTTTCCGCTTCATGCTTCTCAAATGATCGCGTATCTTTTTGGCCACGATTATTAAAATCAATGAGAGCTACTCTTCCTTTTGAAACCGAATAATCACGAATAATTTTAGAATCATACGCAGCATCCATTAGATCATAATAGTGACTAATTCGTTGCTCAGTTATTTGCGATAGAGGCAAAGCCACCTGGCTATCATGCACTGATGCAGAGGTTAAAATTGCAGAGATGGGAAGATCTCCATCCGCAGTATCGATGTGTAATTTATAGCCTTTCCAGATTGCTATAAAACCCTTGCTATTCTTCTTGCAGCCAACATCGCATGCTTTAGGAAGATCAGCTAGCATTTCATCTAACCCCATAGTAATCTGTAACTCCAAGCGTGTTTGCTCCTTATCTATTGAGGCTATGGTATCTTTTTTAGGACGACCTCTCTTATTTTGAGAAGATTTTTTAGCTCTCTCAGGCTTTTTAATTGATTTCTCTCTAGCTTCAATCGGTGTGGAATCCCTGAGAACGTGATGAAATCTGCTTGTCGAATGGTGAGCTTTTATAAATGATTCATGAGCCCGGGTTGAAAGAGAAGTTTCGGCAAATTCTGCAAATGCCCTAGAAAAGGTTGATTCAGATGGAATATCATATTTCGATGACCATCCACAGATTTGTCGCATTTTTGGGTCACTATGCAATCTTTCAATAATCGAAGCTGTTGAGGGCAAATTATAAATGGCTTTAGCAATATAAGCATGCGCTATATTTTTACGATCCTCTAAAGGGCGACCGATTCGATGATACCTAGGATTTATAACGTCTTCAACCCTTGCTAACTCAATGGTGCTAATGAGTTGATGATGCTTCGATGTCATCGGGCCGAGCTCTTCTTCTAGTCTTGGGAAAAGAAAAGTTTGGATTTTATGCCAGTGATATGATAAAGTAATTTCCATAGGAGTCCTTTTATTTGACCGTTGTTTTGCAATTACAGTCTAATATAAAATGGGCTTCTATGCTATAGAATAGCTAGCTTCTTCGTATAAAATAGAACATCATTTAGTATAATTGGAGTTTTGCAAGAGGCTCTCAAATCAATCGCTTTGTATAAACTATTTGCTAAAGTTGCTAAAATCAGCTTTACTTTAAGTTTATAGCTTGTAAAAGGATAGAATTATGCAGTTAACGGAACTAAACTTACTTGATCAAAGCAGATCTAGATCTATACCGATTCTGGTCTATACACCAGAAAACTCAAAAGAAACATTACCTATTGTTATATTTAGTCCAGGCTATCAAGAACAGGAGCGATTAAAAGATCCTAAAATACCGCAAGAATATAAAGTATGGGCTTATTTGGCTGAGTATTTTACCAATAGAGGATACGCATTCATTTCTATTCAACATGACATTTTAGGCGATAATGATGGCTTGGAGTTTATCGATAAATCCTTATCCCAAGTAGAAGCTAGAAAACATCTATGGATTCGAGGTGAGCAAAATATTTTGTTTGTCATAAATGAGCTAAAGCAAAAATACCCCAACTTTAACCTCGATCAATTAATTATCTCTGGTCATTCAAATGGTGGTGATATTGCTAAATTTTTTGCAAATAATCGGCCTGAGCAAGTCTCTTCAATAATTACCTTTGATGCTAGACGTTGCCCAATAGCTCCATATACCAAACAGAAATTGTTAATGTTTGAAGCTGGTGATAGTTCAACCGATATTGGCGTTATTCCAGATGAAGGGACTAAAGAAAATCCTAAAAGAATGGATATTGAATGGGTGATTATTAAACCAAAAGATGCTGTACACATAAGTTACTGTGGTGACCTGATAACAGATGAGCTTAAGACGAAGGTTTATAAAGGGTTGGATTTTTTCTTAAATGCATAGCGTATTATCACATCTGGTCAATAAAAATAATATGGATCCAAGTTTCTGGTTAGATTTAGCAAAAAAATATAATTAGTATTCTAACCACTCGCTTACATCGCACAAACTAGCATTATCAAAATAATTAGCAAAATCTTCTGAACAATAAGGATCATATTTTGCCTTTTCTGTATTCAGATCCTCTAATTTTGCTCCTCTTGCTATTGCTAGATGTATAAGTTCTTCTTTCATTGTAACTTGTTGCTTAAATGGCGAAAAACATTGATTTATTTCGCTATAACTTCCAGCAAGTTGTTTTGCATCAACTTGATGGAGAAAATATTGAATATCTATAACTTGCTTAGGGTGATTTAGCATCAGATTATGATGGTTATATAAAGTATGAAGAGAAATACATTCAACAGAATTGATATTAAAATTCATATCTAATAATTTATTTATTAGGATAGCTTGGAGTGATGATAAATAAGTATTTTGACCACTAACATGCTTATAAATAAGGTCACCACGTTGAGGTGGAGATTTTTTAAATACTTGATTAGCAAATGCTTCTGTATTCATAGGATGATTAGGATGATTAAGAAGAATGTCATGGTTGTAATATAAAACTTCTATCGTAATATATAATTTTGGATCATTGACATCATAGTCTTCATCCATTTTCTCTTGCAGAAGCTTCCGCTGCTCTTCTAATCTAGGTTCTTTAAGTTCATATTTATATAGTTTATGTGGATAATTGCGATCTTCCTGAAGCGCTCTCATCGAAAAAATATTTTGGAGAACTTCAGTGTTATCAATTTTATTAGTCATTTTATTTTCCTTTCATAAGTAATTTCATACGGCTTGAAGTCATATTTCTCATAAGTTTTAATTGCGCTTAGGTTATTAGCCAAACTATTAATTCTCACTCTTCCTACAAAATTGCTTGAGTTTAAGTGGTCAAATATTTTGTCCAGTAAATGCCCTGCAATACCTTGGTTTTGAAAATTCTTTAGTACACAAATATCGCTGATAAGAGCATAAATATTGGAATTATCTTCCTCAAAAACAACCTCATTTTGTTCGATATAGTAGCTGACAAATCCATTAAAAACATCATCTTGTAAACAAACAAATATTTTTCCATTTTGGGTATCAATATTCTTTAAAAGAACTAAAAAATATTCTTCACAAACTTGAATAGACGGCGCCTTCCTAGTATCACTTAAAGCATACTCATGTGCTTGAAGCTCCATCAAAGCCTTAATTATATATGGCTTAAATTCTGATTTATATTCGATGATTTTAAAGTTATTATTGCTCATTCATTACCTAGCTGCCTTTGCAAGCATTCAATAGCATCATTATATTTAATTGCTTTAAGAGGTATGCGATTTAATTCCTGGTTTAACTTTAGGCAGTTAACATTCTCAAGACCTCCATGCTGATAAAGATAAGCACTAATCATATTAACAATATCATTCATAGAGCCCAAAACACTACGATTGCTTGATTTTCTAAAGCTTAAATTATATTGATATTCTTCTAAGATCGCATCTACATATTTGTCTAGACCTTCATAAGTAAAATTGGCAACCAAGTTACTTATAAAAATAGATGCTAATTTTTGAAAATCTGGTTTTACGAGTCGCGGAATAAATAAAGAATAGAGAGTTGTATCATTGGTAAATAACACGCATTTTCTTCTTTCAATAAGCAATAAATTTGCGTGCCAATTACCTAGTAATGTCTGCTTATCTTGAGCATTTTCTATATTTATTGGAAGCTCATTTAATAATTTTTTGGTACATTGAATTAATGCCATTTTTGTCCTACAACTCTTTCTTTAAATAATAGCGTTTATGTCCTTTTTTAGGACTATCTTCTAAGATTCCAAAAACTTCATAACCATGTTTTATATAAAAATCTTTAGCTTGAAAATCGAAAGTATCTAGATGAGCTAATGTAGCGCCAATGGCCTTAGCTTCATTTTCAACTTTATTTAATAACTCACTACCTAAATCTTGGCCTCGGTATTCTTCGTCCACAAATAGAACATCTACATATAAAGCTTGATGATAAATAATGGCATTTATACCAGCAATCACCTTGCTATTATCTTTGATGACATAGTTTTTTGTGATGATGGTTTCTGCTTGAGCTGGAGAAACTTTTGATTTATTAAACGCAACTATATTATCATCGATTAATTTGGCTTCTTCTTCAGTTGCTGGAATTATTTCTCTAGTCATTTGACACCGCTTTCTAAAATAGTTAAAGTTTGCAGAATTGGATTTACTTCTATTAATGCGCCATATGGAAGAGTCCACATTGGATCTGAGTGACCGAAATCCATATTCGTTACTATAGGAATTAGTGGTAAATCATATTCTTTAAATATTTCCAAAATAGCTTGATCATATGCTGAAAAACACTCTAAAGTTATCTTCTCTCCACCTGGTTTACTAAATAAAATAGCTTTAAGCTGAGCTAATATTCCTTGAGCAGCTAAATTACGCATAAATCTTAGAACAAAGTCGGCTCCAACACCTTCTTCAGATGTTTCAATAAATAAAATAGATTGGCTCCACACGCTAAGCTCTGGCCAGATATCTGTTCCATTTATCATTTGCAATACTTCTAGACAGCCACCAATTAACCTACCTGTAGAAATTTTCGACTTATTACCAATAAACTTCCATTCAGTTGGAGCATCCAACTGTTTTAATATATTTTGATTCCCACTATCTTCCCAATCAAGTAATTCTTTTGTCCATCCTTCATTATTTTCTGGTATTGCACCAATTACTTGATTAGAAAACAAGTTTTTTTTGATTCCTAAAATAGAATATTCATGCATCTTAACATTTTCAGCAAAAGCAGTCATGAGCGATGGGCCGTAAAAACTTCTGAGTCCAGCTTTTAAGCATTGAAAATGAGTTACTGTGCTGTCTGAAAATCCTAGAAATATTTTAGGGTTATTTTTTATAATTTCTAAATCAACGAAAGGAAGTAGCCTTATTGAGTCATCTCCACCAATATTCGTAATAATAGCTTTGATGCTTGGATCAAGAAAAGCTTCGATTAGATCGTCCGCTCTTGCTTTGGGATTATTACTAATCCATTCTTCACTTCTTAGTGCATGTTTGGTTGGATAAACCTGCAAACCGAATATTGATTCAAGGCGTGATTTTCCAATCTCATATCGATAAGGATAGGTCCCAGCACCGCCCCATGATAGACTAATAGCAGCAACTTTGTCGCCTATTTTTAGCTTTTCTGGTTTAATTAATTGCTCTAAATAATTTATAAATGTAATATTATTTTCTACATTCATATCTAATACCATAATTTCCTTTAAAAGATTTACAGATAAATCCTATGTTATGATAAAAACCAACCGATTCTTCATCAGTTTCAGCGGATATTTCTTTTAAAGAGAATTTTTCTATCACGTACTGAATTAGCTGCTTGGCAATTCCTTGCGACCTAAACTCCTCTAGCACGCTGATATGATTAATTGATGCTTTAGAAGATATTAACTCAATCCCAATGATGGCAATTAATCTATCATCTATAAAGCAGCCGATGATATAATAATTATCGTTTTTATAGCTATTTAAAATTTGCTGAATCTTTTCGACAGTAGGATTGCCAATGCTTGGAGCAATTACTTCTAATAGAGCTGGATGCGAGTAATCAATTTGCTTAAAAGAAAAAGGTAATAACTCAGCTTCTAAAAGTTCATGAATTATTACCTTTTTATTCTCATCTAATGTTTTAACTCTATCAGATACTTTAATTATTTGAGTATTTAAAACTTGTGCGCACCATTTTTGGTTCAGTTTTCTAAAATGAACTAATCCACAGTTATCAAGCATCCATTGGTGATCGCTAACTTTTAATAATTTACATAATGCATAATGTATACCAACATGAGAAACTATTAAGACATGGCCATTACGCTCGGTCGCTTCTTTAACTCCAGAAAATACTTGATTAAAAAATTCTTTTGTTAATGAGCAATCAGGCTCTATATTATTCGTCATTGTCTTCCAAATTTTGGTAGTACACTCCTTTAATGAATCAATGATCTTTATTTCTACATTAGCAGTACTATTCAGTATTTTAGCTGTTTCAATTGCTCTTCTAAGAGGGCTAGAGCAAATAGTTTTGATGTTTAGGTCTTTGATTAATCTCACTTGCTTCTTCACATGTTCTAATCCAGTTGCATTAAGCGGTATATTTGGATCATCGTCATGATCGTCTGTTTGACCATGTCTAATAAAATAAAATTCATTGATTGTTATCATTTTTAAATATCACCATTAGTTTATACGCATTTTTGAACAATAAATTTTAATCGTTTCTTTAACTCCAATCATAAGATCTAAGTTAATAGCCTCATCTAAAGTTACCCAACAATAATCTTGATGTTCCTTTGAAAGATAAATATTTGGCTTAAGCGGACAGTTAAGGGCATACATATGATAAATAAAATCTAATGTTGGAGCTTTAACATAAAGCTTGATAAGGGGGCTTATATTATTATCCTCAACTATTACCCCAACTTCTTCTTCCAATTCTCTCTTAGCTGCTTGTATTGGATCTTCATTAAGATCAATCTTACCTCCAGGAGGAGCCCATAGACCTGGATGATCCTTAGAAGTAGTAGATTTTTGCACAAATAACATATCACCATCTACCTCAACCCAAATAACTGATATTTCAACATTAGAATTAAAATCTATAGGCTTATCAGTGAAAAAATCCATTTTTACAAAATCATTTCCTACATTCATATATAATCACCTCGTCATCTTCACCTGGCACCATAGTTCTATCAAAGGCTTTAAGTAGCTTTATCTCTTTAAACCCAATTTCCTTGAGGATATCAAGCAAAACTTGAGGATCATCATATAGGCGAATCTTCATTTCTTCAACTTCAGTGCTGATGATTCTGTTATCTTTAACTAGCTCATATTTTTGAGTAGCAACGCAAATATCATTAGCAATATTTGCCATATAATTTGCGATAATAAAACTACCATCTTCTTTATGCCAACTACTTCCACGCCAAACTCCGAGTGCTGGAGCCGATTTTAAAGTCTCACCTTCAAATAGCAAAATACCATCCACGTTTAGATGGTCATAGAATTTTTTTAATGCCAATTTAGCAATTTCTAAGTCTGTAATAAGTCCAAAGGATCCGCAGGGAATAAAGATAAAATTATATTTTTTAGCTACTGCCAGATCTTCAGCAAAGCCTTGCCAAATATTCGGCTTTAAATCTCCAGACCTTGTTTTTAAAGCTTCCAACATATGCTCACTTGCATCAAATCCATCTATATCGAATCCTTCGCTTAGCAATGGTAATAAAAATCTACCAGTTCCGCACATTGGCTCTAATATTGGACCTTTCGCTTCAATTGCATAAGAGCGATAAAATGCATAAGCGTCTTCAGGTGGATGCGGTTTGCTTAAGTCATAGACTTGAGTACAAAGATTTAGGTAGGTATTATGCTTATTCATTTATAACCTCATTAATAATTTGTAGCTGTTTTGTTGCTTCTAAACTAGCTTTGTCTTCTATTTCAACAAATGTGAACATTGCCTTCCATAAAGCCCAACCTCTTGCTCTATCCCAAGTTTTGTCATCAAAACTGAAAGCATTTTTAAAGACCTTTCTACTATTATTTTTAAAAAAAGTCCAAGCTATTGTAAGGTCACAAGCTGGGTCTCCTATCCCCATGCAGCCAAAATCAATTACTGCGCAAAGCGTGCCTCTATTTAGCAAAATATTGCCACTTGATACGTCACCATGAACCCAAACAGGTCTTTTCTCCCATTTAGAACTTATTGCTTTTTGCCAAAGAGAGCTAGCTTTTCTAGCATCAATAACGTTCCTTAAGTTATTTATAAGTTCTCTAGTTTCCTTATCATAAGTTGAAGTATGAGCGGCGCGCCACCAATTATGCAACTGCGGAGCAGAATCAATATCAGCATCAAATTTATGCAACTCTTGCAAAAAATAGGCAAGTTGTGTCGCTATGGTTTCTAAAGTTATATCATTTAGCTCTATGGTATTTGCGCTATCTCCTTTGAGCCATCTATATATCGACCAATAAAAAGGATAATCATTTGAAGGTTTCCCCATAGCAATGGACTCTGGGATAGGTAAAGGTAATTTTGCTGCTAGTAAAGGTAACCATTTATGCTCTTTTTCTATTTGGCGAACATATTCCTTTCCACTTGGCAGCCTCACTAGCATTTCAGCGCCTAAACGAAAGGTTCTATTATCATGACCTTGACTTTTAACCGACCTAATGGATAAATGGGCATATTCAGGGAACTGCTGCGCAATTAGATCTTGGACTAAATTTTCAGTAATATTTGGTTTAATCGTCATTTATTTGAGCTCCAATAGCATAAAATATTCATCAAAAAAGTCATCATCAATTTTTAAAGAACGTGGTTCCATGCCGTAAATTTTAAAGCCATGTTTTTGATATAGATTGACTGCAGACTCATTGGCTGTAGTGCAAGTCAAGTGAAGTTGAATAACTCGTGATTTAGCATGGTTAATAACAGCTTTAATCAATTGACTTGCTATTCCTTGTCCTCGATATTTTGGCGTTACGTAAATACCAAATAATGTACCACGATGCTGCATCTTTTCCATTTTAAAAATAAAAAACCCTGCTGTGGCTACTAATTTATCTTCTATAAATACACCGAAAATATCACTCCCCTTAGCTCGCCAATCTTCTATGGGTGCATTTAACTCTTCCTTCTTAGAAGAGCCAAAGCTTTCAGGAGAGTTTTGCAGAGCTTCTAGTCTTATTGCTTTCCAGATTTTATGATCATCGAAGGTTAATAATCTGATTTTCATAATTTGGTTTCCATTACTGTAACTGGATAGCCTTTAAATTCATCAGTGCCAATAGTTCTGAATCCTTGAAGATTATAATATCCTGCTATTGTTGGATCAAAAGCAAAAAGATAAAGTTTTTCTAGGCCTAAGGCTTTAGCTTTTTTCTTTATTGTATTTATGAGCAGACGACCAATACCTTTCTTTTGATGAGTACTATCAATCATAAGGGATGAAAGCCAGCCAATCTTAGCTAAAGCTTCTATTGATAAATGTTTATATATAAAATCTGGTTGAATATTATCATTCTGAACTAAAGAACACATTCCAACAGCTTCATCGCCATTTAACGCAATAAATGTAAGAGGTAAAAAATCTTCATTAAGATTTCGGTTTAAATTTTCACTTATACGATCTGCAGTCACCTCTGGACGCCATTTTTGACCAAATACTTCACACCAAATATAACTTAATTTTGGAATACATTCTGGGTGGCCTTTGAGAAGCGTAATTTTAATCATGATTTGTCTCTAATAATTTGAATTAGATCGGGGATAATTTTTTGTAATTTTAGAATAGTAGCTAATGTTTGACTAACTTGCTCTTCGCTAAGTTTTTTGAGTTCTAAGTCACTAGAGTTACAAGCGCGCTTAATGTTATAAGCCAACCAATTGATCCAGCTCAAAGTAGCATAGAATGCTGCCTCTAAATGATTTTTATTTATAACTCCGCCTGAGTTTTTATAAGTCTGAAGTATTTTAAGAAATAACTCTTGATTGAAATCATCGACAATACCACTCCAATAAAATGCTATATTCACTAAATCATAAGTTGGATTGATTTTACAGGCAGATTCCCAGTCAATAAGGATTGGATTATTCTGTTGATCCCATAAGACATTTTTTGGATCCAAGTCTCCGTGGCTAATAATACTATGTTTTTTAAGCAGAGTTATTGCATTTTGATAAGCATCATTTGCTGCCAGTAGATTGTTTAAATTTAGTTTTAAATCATTAGCAAAGGGGCAATTGCAGCTTTTAGCTTTTTCTATCAATTCAACAATCGCTGTATTGCTATAGTTATTAAATTTAGGCGCAGCTATTGCTGGTACTTTTAAATCAATCAGATGGATCTTAGCTAAAATAGCGGCAATTTTTAGAACTTGAGATTCTGTGGGCACAAGAGCTGATTTTGCATCTACCCATGGATAAACTAGAAAGCCTGACTCATCAATAATAGTTAGTTTATTTATCGTAGCTATAGCAGGAATGCCAAGCTCTTTGAAGCGAGAAGCAATTTCCTCGGTTAAATTATAATTTTGAATAATCTTTTCATTGGTTAGATCAATATCTTTAGAGATTTGTTTAATCGCAAAGGTAGCTTTATCAGTTGTTATCTTCCACATAGCATGGAGCAGGCCGCCATAAACTCTAGTTGGCGATCCAATTGGAGCGCCAAGTTTAAGTGAGGCGCAAATTATGTTTAACTGGTTATCCATATACATAAAAAGATTCACTATAATAACTTTCGCCAATTTTTACTTGGATATTTTTTATGAAATTAAATTCTAATTTTTTATAAAAAATATCTGCCTTTTTATTATCCTCAAGCGACAAAACAACAATTGGTTTTAATTCATGTTTATCAAGCTGACAAATCGCTTCGTTGACAAGCATCGTGCCAATTCCATGTCTTTGATATTCTTCTAAAACATAAAGAGTATAAATTTCTCCTGCAGCTAACTCTGGATGCCTAGATTCGCCAAAATCACAAAAGCCAATAATTTTATTTTGAATTATGGCAACGATAGAGAATTTGTTAGGTTCATGAAACCAGCTAGATCTACTTGCTATTTTTTTCTCTACACTTATATTCTCTAGATAATCTTGATCAAGGATGTTTTTATATGCTTGCTTCCAGCATCTAATTGAGACTTCAGCAATTTCTTGATGATTTTTTTCTGTAGCATTAATTATAATGGGGATATGATTCATTATTTTATCTCAAAGAATTTCTCTATTTCTAATTTATCTTTTTAAGACAAATCTGATTTAATTTGATTACTTGATGACTATCGCGCAACCATAACTTATAAGAATTGCTATTTTTTAAGCTTTGTATCATATCATCTTTCATCTAAATGCTGGATAAAGATCAAGTGGCTTTACATTTTTCCAGCGAATTTTTAATTCCTTTAAAACTGCTTCAGCCATTAGCCTTACATGTGGTAATAAATCATGTTTTTTGGCGATAGCAATAAATTTCTCAAGACGCAGTAATTGTCGTGGTCTTTGAATGTTATATTCTGCTTTCCATTTTGGTGGTACAAATTCTGTTAATGCCTCTCCATCTCTTTCTTTTTCTAAGACATATTCTATATTTAGAAGTCTCCAAAATATGGTATAAGCACATGCTCCTACATAATATTCATAATATAGCTTGTCATCAAGTATAGTTGGAATAAATTTGCTCAACTCTTTGCGATAAACTTCTTCCATTTCTTCTATTGTTTCTTCTGGAAACGCCATCACGCACCAGCAAGTTGGCATATACATTCTTAAATATACTGCATCGAGTAAAGCGTTGCCTACATAACTCCATTCAAAATCAATGATCTTCATTTGATCTTTTTTTGGATCATCTACTAGATTATCTGGACAAATATCTCCATGCATTAATGCGATAAATGGCCCTGGTTCTTTATTGAGTTTAAATACATAATTCATCTCCGCCTCTAGCTCTAAACTAAATTCTATATTTAACTTACCTAAAAGAGATCTAATTTTAGCTGGCATGTCTAAAAAGCCATCTTGCCATACATCGACGTCTGGATAAATTTTCTGCAGCATTGGATTATAATTTTTGATATTCTGATGTCCCAATCCATGAAATTTAGCCATAATTTTCATATAACGATTTAGAGCGTCTTTAGCATCTTGTGGCTTATTGTTCATTAATGGATCAACTAAGCTCAAGTGGTTGGCTCCCAAATCTTCGATTAATATAAATCTGCTACTTATACTTCCGCCATAAAATTTTGGTGCAATAATAGCCTCAATGTCAAAGCTACTTATAAATTCAAGCCCAGCCCAATCTCTGGCAAATCTTCCCAATATCTCTTTATCACTAGATAATTTATCTATAAGTGATTGTTTGAAAATGACCGTTTGCGGAATATCACTATCAGATTTCTCTAAATTTATTCTAAGAACAAGATTTCTCCGTAATTCTTCACTTAAAGTTATAGTAGATTTTATCTTTATTTCTGTTTGAAATTTTTGCGATAATATATCTTGAATTTCTTGTAGCAATTTTGCGTTAAGTTTTGGATTATCTTTCATTTTAAATACTTCCTACAAACCATTTTGCTGCATTACTCAAACCAAATTTCTCGAGAAACTCACATTTGGCATTATCATGAGCGCCTGATACCACATAAAACTGTGCTGCTCCTTTTTCTTTAGCGATGAGCCTGATAACGTTCATAAGCTCTAACCCAACTGACTGCCAATATGATTCTGACTTAACGCAGAAATCATCAATCATTAGAGTAAGTCCACCTGGATCATAAACTTCTGGTGCCTTGACCAGTCTGCCAATAATAAAACCTATAATTTCCGTATCTGATTTAGCAACTAAGATAATATGATCATCGTGCCCCAATAATTCTTCAAACCATTTTTGTTGGACTTCCTCTGCGCTCTCTGCGTATTTCCAAAACTGCGGTTGTGCTTTTTCGTAGGCTCGTCTTTTTTGGTATGATAAACTTACCATTGAAGCAACATCAGTTTTAGTTGCTTGAGCTACTTTAATTTTACTCATTTCTTATCTCCAAAATATAATTTCATTCCTACATGCGTGGATTCGAATCCCAAGCGCTCATAAAATATTTTGGCTCTTGGTCTTTTTATGTTAGTTGTCAGTTGGATGATGGAGGCGTTTCTTGATTTTGCATATTCTATGGCTTGGTTGATCATCCATTCACCGATTTTATGACCTCGAAGTTTTTCTGAAACTCTTACCGCTTCAATTTGCATTCTTGTTTGACCAGTAAAGGTAAGTGAAGGCATAATGGTGAGATGGCAAGTAGCGATTACTTGGTTATTTTCTTCGACTACCATTAAATACTGATTTGGATCGCTATCTATAAAAGCGAAAGCGTCTATATAACGTTGATCTAATTTATCGGAGGTTTTTTCTCTTGAAGAGCCGAGCTCGTCTTCTATTAGGAGATTGACGATAGCACCTAAGTCATCAATTGTTGCGCGTCTCGTCCTAAGCTTTAAATCCATGATTTTTCATCCTTTATCATTGTGTATATTAACAATGTTAGCTCAAAGGAAAAATTTTACTATCAAAATCATTTAAATTGAGTGTTTCGAGACACTAACAGTGGCTATCGATAATCCATTTTATAAATCTTAAATCAGCTTTGCTACCTTTGCCTTCTATCGAGTAGATATAAGCTTCTCTAATAAAAAATAATATCTGCTCTGCTTGAGGTTTTAAGCTTTTACTATGTAGGTAACTTTGCACTTCTTTTAGACAATTTTCATATAAAGCAAAATCCCATACATCAATTGTTTTTTGTTTGCTCGCCTCTGATTTGCTTTTTCTGCCCTCTACTCCTAAGAGTTCATCGGTGGAGCAATCAAGCAGCTTAGCTATGGCGGCTATAAGTTCTATTCCTGGATTTTTAGAATAACCATTTAGTACATTTCGTACGGCGCTTATTTTTAAACCAGCATCTCGTTCTAGATCTCTAGCCGTAAGCTTTTTATCTTCCATGCGAGTCTTGATTTGATCTTGTAGAGTTTCAATTAAATTTTTAGCTGCCTGCATAAATATTCCAATTTTCCTATTGCAATGTTATTTAGTCATGATATAAGTATATATAGTCATAATGCAGCTATATATAATTAGATATCGTTGTAATTATAGTTATAACATGTTTTGAGATGAGAGTCTATGAAAAATTACACTAAAATTACTGCTGAGGGTGTAAAACAAGATTTCAGCAGAATAGCAAAACGCTACATTGGCCCAAAAACCAACATCTCATATAAGAAAGCCGCTAGAGAATTAGAAGTAGAAGAACGCACTTTAGGTAGCTGGATCAGAGGTGAAAAACAAATAAGTCTATTATCTCTAATCAAAATAATACTATATCTACCTCCGGAATTTAGAGAAGAATTCTTTAATCTAGTAAAAGATTATAAGTATAAATAGTAACAAGAGAAGTATCATGAATAATTTTAACTTAAAACTATCAATTAAATCCTATAGCGAACGTGAGGCTTGGGCGTTCTTACAAAGGCATGGACCAGAGTTCACTTGCTCCATTAGAACGTTAGCTGCTATCTGGAAATGGAGTCGCTCTAAAGTCGAAAGATTCTTAAGAGTCTTGAAAGAAGAAATGCTAATCGAAACTGGAATCAAATCAGGCCAGACACTAATCATTTTAAGACAAGATCAAGACACTTCTGGGGACAAGAACGAAGTAGCTCTAACCCCATTAAATTCTTGTATAGAAGAAAATATCGAGGAGATATCGAGACGAACCCAAGACAGTTTTGCAGAAGCTTTAAATTTCAAAAAAGAAAAGAAAAAAAGAAGCAAAAAAAGAAAAGAAGAAATAAAAGAAAAAACCCCCCTAAAGGGGGGTAAAAAAGAAAAAAATAACTTTTCTAATTCAGTTATTTTGAACTGCTTTGAAAGTAGCAACGAGGATCAAGTCTTAAAAGAAATTTTGTCACAAAAGCCTAAGATTGGGCCAACAAGCGTAGTTGCTGAAGATGTGATTGATTGGGCTGAAAAAAATCTACCAAAGACAATCGATGTGGAATGGGAGCTAGAGAAATTTAAGGATTATCACCGCTCTCGTCCTAAGAAGCCTCCAAAGGACTCTATTGCAGCTTTTAGGAATTGGCTCCGGAGAGCAACCGAATTACAAAACAAAAATTTAGGAGGATTTAAATATGGACATAACAACAATAAAACAACAGAGAGCACTGACCTTGAACGATTCTTTGCCGGTGGTGTTAGAGCGCTTGATAGCATCTCCAGGAGTAGATTGGAGTGGTAAATTGATCGGAAGATCTGAATATACTTTTAAACCAATTCCTGTAATTGAGCATAATTCGGCGATTTATAGCCAAGCACTAAAGTGGAGTAAGATTCTTCAAGAAGCTTTGCTTCCCGCTGATCCTAAACATATTTTTATGCATTTAACTAATTTACGAGTGCATTTTAAAGGTCATTCTTTAAGCGAAACTGAAAGCAGAATACTCATTCAAGATTATATCTCTGATTTATCTCATTTACCCTTAGATTTAATCGAACTGGTTTGCAAAGAGTATCGTCATGATGGCAATAGTCAGTTTTTTCCTAAAGCAGGACAATTACGTACCTCTGCCAACCAGCATCTATGCGTAAGAGTTTCTAAATTGAATAAATTGAATGCGATACTACAGGCGAGCGAAGATAAATAAAACAACACTTAATCATAATTTTTAAAAGAGGACAAAAATGAAAATAACTAACTTAATTAATAATCAGAAATTCAAACAACATGCAGCTGTAATAGGTATCTTGGCCGCTACCATGTTATTACCAGAGCTTTCGTTAGCAAACGACGCTTTCGCTGACATTCATACCAAAGTAACTGGATGGATAGGAGGCACTGCAGGAAAGCTAATTACCTTCGTCTGCTTTGCAATGGCAGGAATTATGGGAGTAGCAGGCTTTCCAACTAAATTTATTTTAGGAGCAATGGGAACTGGACTACTGCTCTCATCATCTAATTCTCTAGTTAATATGATGTTTTAATTATGAATTATCGCATTCCAAGAACTTTAGATAATAGCTTTCGTTGCCTTGGAGTGCCTTTGGATACGCTAATTGTATTCATGATGGTTTGGGGGAGTTTGATGATGTTCGATAAAGGACTTTATGGAATTCCCCTAGGGATATTTGCAGCTAATATTTTTGGCCGCTTTCGCAGTAGATCAATCATCAGAAAAATAATCAGAATGATCTATTGGTATTTACCAGCTGAAATGAACTTTATCAAAGGCGTGCAAGGACATCAAAGAAAAATGAATATGGAATTTAAAAATGCTGACAAATCTTAGATTACAAAGAAATATTTTATTGGCTAGTAGTGCTGTGATGATTCTAGCTAACAGTCTACTAGCATTAAAACTATACAATCAAGAGATCATAACTCGTAATCTACCAATTACTGAAGCTGAGCTGGTAATCAGTAAAAATTATATCAATGATGCAGCGCTTAAAATCAGAGCAGATCAGATAATCTCATTATTATTTTCAATGAAAAAGGAAAATGTAGCCGTAATAACAGATAGCCTGCTGAGACAAGTAGACAATGAATTTTATGACGAATTTAAACAGCGAGTTACGAGTCTTGCAAGTGATATAGCTATTCGTAACTATCGTTATGTTTTTGGTGATATTCAAGGATATGAATACGACAATTATAACTGGACGGTGAAAGTAACAGGTCATTTAGATACTTATCTTTCTGATAAAAGAATAGCCAATCAACCAAAAGAATATCTGCTTTCCTTCACTAATAAATCCGGAATTATAAACCTTAAATCATTTGAAGAGGTCAAAGATGAATCAAAAAATTAAAGCTACTCTTTTTAGCATATTGATGTTTTTCAGTATAACTGCTAATGCACAAGAATTCACCGTCTATAATAATGCTGAAATCAAGGCTATTGCATCGAGAAATGAAATTACTCGCCTGGCATTTGATAGTCCAGTTGTAGAGATACATGCGTTATCAGAAGAACTAGAATATGCCATTAACGGTAAGGATATTTACTTAAGACTTACGGCAGAAAAGCCAGTCAATTTCTTTGTTAAGACCGAAGATGAGATGACTTACAAACTAATTTTAGTGGCAAGTGATATCCCGTCAACACAAGTTTTTATTCATAGATTTGCTACGGTCGATAAATCTCAAACTGAATATTTTAATCAAGTATCGCCAGAGCTTAAAACCAGAATAGCTAAACTCATAGAAGTCACTTTAAACCCAACTAAATATCTAGGATTTAATATTACCCTTAAGCATTTAAACCTCATTAGCCCAGTAAAAGCTTTAAAAATGAGATTAGTAACTCAAGTAAGTGGCAATAAATTAATTGCAGAAAAAATCTACCTTAGAAACTCAAGTTATAAATCCCAAAAATTGAATTTAAAAGAATTTATCTCATCAGAATATTTAGCAGTTTATTTATCTAAAGAAGAATTATTACCGAAAGAAGAATGCATTCTTATTCGAATTTTAGAAAATTAATATAGGACAGGTTAAAATGAAAAGATTATTTACACCAATAGAAAAAATTAAAGAGCGATGGAAACAATATTTTATAGCAGATGATGGTGAGCCAGCAATGGTGCGTAAGAAGCATCTACGCCTAGGAGCTGTGGTAACTTTGCTGTTCTTGCTTATTTGTTACCTAGTTCAAAATAATGGAGATCAACTCAAGAACTTTAAATACCCAGAAACTACTAAACTTAACGTAAAAGACAAACTTAAAACTTCTCCAGGGCTAGAAGAATTAGCTCAAGGTACTAGTAATGAGTTGCTCTGGACTGAGATTGAAGGCAAGGAACTAGATGAATTAAAAACCAAACAAGCCGATACTGAAAATGCACAAAAGACCATCAACCAACGGCTTGAAGCTGATAAAGTTAGTAAGGCCGAAATGGAGAATGTTATTCTTAATTTGAGCAGTACGTTGGAAGCAAAATATGAGCAAAAATTAGCTGAAGAAATAGCCAAGGTAAAAATAGAAGAAAAAAAGAAAGTGGAAGCAAGTATTGAGAGTAAGTCTTTTAAGCAGAAGAAAAAAGCTCTTAAGCTCGGTGAATATATTCCTGCTAATAGTTACGCCCAAGCCAAGTTAATTTCTGGAGTTGATGCAGGAGTCGGTATGAGCGCTGAAGCCAACCCGCGTAGCGCCTTACTTCGTATAACAGGAGAAGTGGTTTCAGCTGGCTTTGGCGGTAAGTATCTAAAAACCAATAAATTGATTGGCTGTCAAATGTCCCTCAGAGCGGTTGGTGATATTTCTAGTGAGAAAGTCTATTTAGATGGCGTGTTAATGAGCTGTGCTTTGGATAGCCATAACTTCATCGAAATTCCAGTTAAGGCTTATGTCTCTTCTCTTGGTAAAACCGGAGTTAGAGGTGAGATCGTTTCACGTGAAGGTGATATGGTACTCAAAAGCTTTGTCGCTGGGATTGCTTCGGGATTTGGCAACGGAGTCACCCAATTTAGCCAGCCTCAACAATCTCTACTTGGAGGAAACACCCAAACTGATCAACAAAAAATGAAAAGCATAATGAATGGAGGGTTAGGTTCTGGTTTAAGTAGTGGCAGTAACAGCTTAGCTGAATTCTTTATTAAACGAGCTGAACAATATCAACCAGTAATATCAGTTAATGAAGGCGTTGAGGTCAACATTGTTTTCATTGAAGGCTTTAGTTTAAAGGAGACTCAAGAAGATGAAAAATCTAACTAAACTAGTTCTAATCTCAATAATGTTATCAAGCTGCACAGGCTACAAAAGTACCTGGGATTGTCCTAAGGTTAAAGGTATCGGTTGTAGCTCGCTTGAATATGCAGACGAAGTCGCTAGAAAACAGATCCTATTGAATACTGGCGAAAAACAACAGAAGAAGGTCTTGATTAAGCAAAGGGAAAATAATTTCGAAGAAGCGGAGATTTATTAATGGATAGCTTACTTAATTTCCTTAGTTATCGAAGCTTTGATGCAAAAAACTCTATTTTTGATAATCAAAAGACAATGGGCTTTGTCTTAAGAGTTGGTCATTTTTCTGGAATGAATGAAGCAGCTAAAGCTGCATTTCGAAGTCTAGTTACCAATGATCTGCCTGTTGAGTGTACATGCCAAGTAATTAACTATGCATCACCTCGAATTGGTAATTTATTGGAGTTTTGGCATAAAAATAGTAACAACAACGAAATATTTCAAAAAATGTCTAAGGCTCGGGTAGATTTATTCAAAAACAGCGCTTTAGGAAATCAGAGTAATCTAGCTGTTCGTGACTATGAACTTTACTTTTGTTTTTCAATTCCTAAAGGACAGGGAGAATCTACGGAGTTAGCAGTTACTCTAAGCTTAAAGGCCCTACAAGATAAATTCATTCAAGGACTTAAGGGGATTAACAGTGATGCATATGTATTAAACAACAAGGATTTAGCTAGCTTTCTCCAAGAAATTTTAAATCCATCTGACGGGATTTATAAACAACGTAATATTGAAGTTTTCCAAGATATACGGGAGTTCCTAAAGTCTGATCATAATATTGAAATGGAGAAATCCAAGGTTAACTTTAGTAACCATAGCTATAGTATTTTTGAAGTAACGAGTTTTCCAGGGGTTTGGGATTTAGAAAATTCTATTAATTATATTGGTGATTTTGATAAAGGCTTAAGCATTCCCTGTCCTTTCTATATCAGCATGGGATTTACCTTAAACTCAAGGGATAGCTCACAAAGAATGGCAGATAAGCATCGAATGATTAAAACTCAGCAAAATGATTCTAAGTTGCCAATGTTTTTTCCTAAAATGCTAGAAGAAAATAATGATTGGCGATATGTCAGTGAATGTATTGGTGGGGGCGAACGTATGGGTAAATTAGTCATGCATATCGTTCTAGCTACGAATACAGAAATTGCGCAGCAGATGCTGCAAGATCACTTTGCAAGACTTGGGTTTAATATAGCCAAAGTTCAGCATGATTGCGCAAATAGTTTATTACAAACTCTGCCATTTGGCGTTAGTGAGAACTGGCAGATATTTGATCAGCTTAAGATATCCAGTAAAGCTCTATCTGGCGCATGCATTAACTTAATGCCTGTATTCGCTGATGGACAAAATTATACCAGTCCGTTGATGTTATTAGTTGGTCGTCGTGGTCAGTTATTCTTTTTTGATAACTTTAAAACCGCTGACAATATTAATGGTAATTTCAATATGATTGTGGTGGGAGCATCAGGTCGCGGAAAATCAGTATGGCTTCAGGAATATAGTGTTTCATTGCTAAAAAATGGAGGACAAGTAGTAATTATCGATGACGGTCGCAGCTTTAAAAATACTTGTGAATTACTCGATGGTGATTTTGTTGATTTTGGTGGTGGAGAATTCTGCCTCAATCCATTTTCCTTATATAAAAATGCTGAGACAGAAGAGGATAGACAAGAATATAAAGAAAATTTTGAAGAGCCATTTATTGATCTGATCGTTTCAATTCTTTGTATCATTATCAATGTTGATAAGAATAATAATCTTAATCCTGAAATGGGACTTTATCGCTCTATCTTGACTTACGCAGTTGTTGAGGTCATGAAAACATATGGCAATTTAGGAGGTTTTTCTGAAATTCGCGAAGAGTTACTGACTAACCCAAATATCAATAATGATGCTACTAAGGATCTCATTGATCAAATTGCTTATATTCTCAAGAATTATAGCGATGATGGTCGTTATGCCAAATATTTCAATGGCGTCGCCACGCTTGATATAAAAAATAAGCTTACGGTTTTTGAACTTAGTGATCTTGAGCATAATGAGATCCTCCAAAGCTCAGCTCTGCTTACAGTCACCTTTTTAGTTTACGCCAAGATCAGAAATAGAAATACCCCAACAGCTTTAATTATTGATGAATTCTGGCGAATGGGAAAGCATCCAGTGCTCAAGGGGCCAATCGGTGGATTTTCTCGGAGAGGTAGAAAATATAATCTAAGCCTAATTGTTGCATCTCAATGCATGTCAGATTTTGAGGCCAGTAATAGTGAAGCAGGTGCAATTGCTTTATCGCAAGCAGATTGGCGAATTCTTCTTTCAGTAGATGGTAAGGATGATGAAGTTTTACGTAAAGAGCTCATGATGAGCAGTGGCGAAATCGCTATTACTCATACATTACGTGGAATGAAAAACTCTTATTCCGAATTCATGATTCGTCATAAAAATAACTCTTGGCAGATTGGTAGGTTATTACTCGATCCATTTTCTGCTAAAGCCTATTCAACTAAGGCAGAAGACATGTCAGCGATTAAGACAATGAGAGCAAATGGCATGAGTGTCACCGACGCCATTGAGAGTCTAATAATGGGAGAAACAAAATGAGAATTTTTAAAATCTTGCTTGAAATGATTATAATTTTTTGTTGGTTTGGAGTTTGCTACATTGGCGCATTACTTATTAATATTTCCGAAGCTAATGCTAAAGATTTTGGCATGCAAGGTCATGTCTTTACCATTATCGAAGAAGATTTTTTAGAAGTTATAAATGCTAGACTTCAAAAAGTTGATTGGGACGAATTTAATAAAAATACGCAAAATAAAACTAAAGAATACATCGAGCGACCAACCGCAGTTGCGGGCATATCCATAGCTAAAGAATCTAAAGAGTTTTTCTATGATCCAACTTATGTTTTGGATCAAGATATTAGAGATCATAACAATCAATTATTACATCCAGCTGGAACAAAGGTCAATCCATTAGAATTTGCTCCTTTAAGAGAATCCTTGCTTTTTATTGATGGCGATGATGATTCCCAAGTGAAGCTTGCTCTTAAAGGGCAAGCTAAAATAATTCTAGTAAAAGGATCTCCTTTAAAATTACAGCGCAAAGAAAAAATTTGGATCTATTTTGACCAAGGAGGAGTTTTAACCTCAAAGCTTGGCATCACTCAAGTACCAGCTTTAGTAGTTCAAGAAGGTCTGCAATTAAAAATCAAAATATTTGGCGGTGATTTATGAAATCTCGCCTACTTATTTTTTGCATAGTGATGGGATTAGCAAGTCAGTCTCAGGCAAAAAAATGCACTGGAGAATTTGTAAATCCATTCAATGATATTAATTGGGAATGTTTATTTCCAATTACCATGGGCTCAATGGAGCTTGTTGGCAGTAAAGATGGCCTTAAAGACACACCAAATCCTGGCTCCCCAGTATGTATTTGCCCTAAAGGTGGAATTCCTATGCCAGGTTTTGTTGGTGGATATTGGGAACCATCTAGAATGGTAGATGTGTCAGCTGAACCTTATTGTTTTGTTAATATGGGTGGCTTGCAAATGGATATGGGTTTTGAAAAGCATCAAGGGGGTAGACCCAAATCTGCAAGTAGTAAAATATCAACTTGGTATGTTCATTATTATATTTACCCGATTCTTTATCTACTAGAGCTATTTACTGATTTTATCTGTCTGCAAGAAACTAACTTCGATCCATTATGGATCACCGAATTAGATCCTACCGGTAATGATGATGAATTATCGATGATTTTTCATCCCGAAGGTTTGCTATTTAATAATTTGATCTCACAAGCTGCTTGTGCTGCTGATTGCGTAAGCGCAACTGCCAACAATACACCAATAGATTCATTATTTTGGTGCGCTGGCTGTCAAGGCAATATGCATCCAATGAATGCTAATGTGAATGCACATATTGGTGGGGTCCAAGCATCAGTAAATGCAATGCAAAAGATCACCTTTAAACTTCATCGTCAACTTATGGCTCATGAAACATCATCCGATAACGTAAAAAAGATTTGCACTAAAAATCTAGCACCAATGATGAAAAAGAGCCATTACCGTTATCACATGGTGAATCCAGATACCACTACTTGCGTACCCTTTGGCAAAAGCACTAGCGTCTTTGAATCTGGTAAAGAAATTCCAGTAGTTGGTGAAGATTTTGGTTACTTGATATGGAGGAAGAAGACATGCTGTATATTTTGAGAATTTTTATTTTGTTTTTATCTTTTTCTGCTAGCGCTATGCAAGCTGATGTAATGGAACAAATCTTATCCGGATACAATCAGATCAAAGATCATGCATGCCCTAATAATAAAAAAGATGGCCTAAATATTTTTGTGTCTTTAAGTATGCCCAAGAATCTGCTTGAACAATATGATGCAATCGCTAAAAAAATCGGCGCTAAGTTAGTGATGAGAGGATTTAAGAATAATAGTTTTAAAGACACCATTCAGTACACTCAAAAAATCGTCGTGCAAGTTGATCCAGTAGCTTTTAAAAAATTTGGCGTTACTTCAGTCCCTAGCTTTGTTTTAAGTAGCGGTGATAAATTCGATAAATTAGTTGGCAATATAAGTATTAATTATGCTCTGACTAGGTTTAAAGATGAAGGTGACTTAAAAGAAAAAGCACAAGAATATTTAGCGAGGTTTAAGCTCTATGCAAACAAATAAATACGCATTTATATTTTTCTGTTTTCTTATAATTAAGGTAAATGCTTTTGCTATGAAGTCTGATAGTGATTTAAGGCATGATAAGGCGATTGGTCAAGATATAGCTAAGTCTTTGGAGTCTAATGTTGCTGAGGTCTTTAAAGATATGAATTCTAATGAATTGAAAGAAACGATTGGTTTTGAGGGTACTAATATAAGAGGTAATAATATGCAGCTAGAAGAAGTAGAAAATTTAAGCGTAGGTGTAATGCAACATAACGATGATCAAGCTTTAAGAGAAATGCAAGGTGACAGCGTTACTTACCAATGCGATAAGAATAATTGTGAAGTAGGTCATACATTTAGTAGTTTATCTACAGTAAAAAGGCAAGAAGAACTAGAAAAACAAGGTTTTGAGAAAGATGAAAATGGAATGCCAATTAATAATCTAGGATACCTAGATAAAGCTTTGTCGTTTGCTAAAAATAATAATGAGTTTGATTTTTTAAGCGGCACGACTAGTAATTGTAAAGCCAATGAAGAAACAATTACAACCAGTACTGAAGATACTTGCGATCAATATTATGATTTAAAAACTAACAGCTGCTTTCCAAAGCAAGTAGTGGAAATAGATCCTGAGTATAAATATGCTTGCAATAAAATCAGAGAGGAAAAAATAAAGACCTGCCGTGAAGAAATCACTTCAATCACTTGCAAGGACAGTCATGAATGTGATTTAGGTGGAATTGAACCAGGCACAGTTGCTTCAGATATGAAATATGTCCATGAAGGTGGGATTTTAACTATAGGCACCATTGCTGATAATTATTGGCCAGGAAATTGTGGTGTCTATGACCGCAGTACAACATTTAATATCAAAAACAAAGACAAAATAAAAGAGTTTACGCTTTCTAGGGTTGGATTTGATGATTACATGCAAATCATTCTCAATGACAAGCTGATTTATATTGGCCCAGATGGCGGTAATAAATTAGAAGTAAAAACAATAGGATCTAAATTTTGGAGACATCAAGTAGTGGATAATGGATACGGTCATAAGCCCTGCGAAAGAGGAGTTAGTTGGGATCAACAGCCTAATATAGATCTAAAGCCACATTTAAAGGAAGGAGAAAATATACTTAAAACTAGAGTAATTGTTGGAGGAGTTGGTGAAGGTTGGTTACAGATCAGAGCTAAACAAAATTGCTGCAGTAAATGGGACATCAAAAGAGAAGAAAAATGCGATATTTCCTAAGGCTAATGCTCATATTCATAGTTTCTTCAACTGCACTTGCCTTTGACGAAGAAAAATGCCAGAAAATTCAGGTCAAAACTTGTGCTGATAACGCTATACGAATAATTGATGGATTAGAAACTACTAACGTGTGTTGGAAATCTGAAGAAAAATTCCGTTGCATTTCTAAAGAAAAGAATCATTGCTCAGCTTTAGAAAACAACCGTGGTTGTGATGAAAAATCCGCTCAATGCTTAAGCATGGGAATTTTAGAGCTATGTAAAAATCTAGAAAAGCATTTTTCTTGCGGCAAAAGTTCAGAACAAAAAGAGATAAAACATATTGAGACTGAATTTCATGTTAAACGTGATGAAAAGGATCTATCCAGTTGCAGTAAGGAAGAGATCAATAAGCACTGTGAAGAAGTTGAAGAGAAATGCATAGAACCAGCTGAAACTCGTAATATCAATGGCAAAGATATTCATAAAGATTGTTGGAAATGGGATAGACAATATATCTGTCGAACCGATACTTTTATTGATGAATGTAACCATCTGTCAGAAAATTGTAAAGTAGTTGGGGAACCTATTTGCCTGCATTTTAATCAGGTTGATAAGACTTGCGATCATAAGGAAATAAAATATCAGTGCAATGAAACAAAAACATTTCAAAGAGAATGCAAATCTAAAGAATTTTGCTTAGGTGGTATCTGCGAAAAATCTACTCGTCATCGTCATAATGATTTTGGTTCAAGCATAAGTTATTTAAGTGTCTTAGCGCAAATGAAATCTAATGAACTTGAGGGATGCAGATGTCCTAATGGAAAAAGTAGTTGTGAATCTAGTGAGATAGATCCTGCTAGCTGTAAGTTCTTTACTGGAGGCGCAAAACAATGCGTTAAAGCAACTTCACAATTAAATTGCTGTAGTGATAAAGGAGTGTTTCGCGATTTTATAGGCTGCTCTCAAGAAGAAAAAGATTTATTTAAATTACGAAAATCTAAGCTTTGTCATCATGTGGGCAGTTGGCGAGGAAAAAAATGGAATAAATTTAAAAAATATCAATCTCATTGTTGTTTTAAATCAAAACTTGCCAAGATCATTCAAGTGCAAGGCAGACAACAACTTGGAATTGGTTGGGGCGATCATAAAAACCCTGATTGTCGATCACTCAATCTAGAAGAGCTCCGTCGACTTGATTTTTCCAAAATAGATTTCACAGAGTTATACACGGATATTGTGGATAAAGTATCTAGCGGCATGAACGCTTCTCAAGAAAAGATCAATCAAAAGATGGGGAGTTATAAAGATGGTGGTCCTGCTATTAACGATAAATCTACCTCTGAAATGATTAACAAAAAAATTAAACAATTTTATGAGCAGAAGAAATGAAAAAATTGCTTTTGATTAGCGTTATATGTGCTTTTGCGACTCAAGCTTTGGCTTTTAAGTTTACTCCTGAAATTTGTCAAAAATATTCTTTAGGAAAAAACTGGTATTGCGAATCTGCAAAAATAGAGGAAGAACAAAACGAACTTAGCGCTGCGACAATCATGAACGCAAATATAGCCCCTGAAGAAAAAGCAACTCAGCTAAATAACTTATGGGAAGTGCAGCGTAAAAGAGCGGTAATTACTGAGAAGAAATCAGAAATTATGAAATTTCTTGAAACTCATAATTTGATTATCAATAAAGGGATTGATTTTGCTAAAAATGCACAAAGCTTAATAGAAAGCTCGCCGATGCTTGCTGGTTCAAGTAGTTATTATAAAAACATGCATGAGCAAGATATCAAGGATCAAGAACAAAGCGATATATTGAATAATGCTCATAAACGCTATGGTTTAGTTTTTATTTACAGTAGCAGCTGTCAGCATTGTCATCGTCAATTACCAATTATCTTAAAGCTGCAGAATAAGCTTAAAGTTATGGGAATTAGCGTTGATGGTAATTATTTTGAGGGCTTAAACGAAAATATTGTAGATGAAAACATAGCCAATGACCCATTAGTTCAAGCTTATCCAACGATTTTATTATTGGATAAAAAGAAGCCTGCAAAAATATTCATCAGTAAAGGTTTAACCAGCCTATCAGAGTTAGAAGAAAAAATAGTCAAAAGAATTCAGGAGCAGAAAGATGAAAAAGAGTAGTTTAGTATTGTTGCTGATGTTGAGTTCTTGCAATGCCTTGGCTGGAGGTATTGATACAGAGCTTAGCAATGTTTGGCAATCTCTCGGTGGCCAGAGTGTTAGCAATAGCGCTAGCTACTATAAAGGGCAGAAAGCCGGTCATTATTCAATGGGTTCAATGTATTTTTCAAGGCCAAAAAAGAATAGACCATTAGTTAGCGTTAATGCTCCAGAAATAGATTTCGATAAAAGCTGTTATGCTCAAGGCGTCTTAAATTTTGGTGGAATATCTTTTATTTCGGGTGATGAATTAAAAAACAAACTGAAAGATATTGGCAAACAAAGCGGTCTAATGCTGGCCTATTTGGGAGCTAGTTCACTTAGTCCTGTTGTGAGTGAAGTGCTTCAAGAAGTTTATAGTAAGATACAGGAATTAGGTGGCTTTTTAAGCGATGAATGTCAAGCAGCTAAGCAAATTGTTGGCTTTGCAGGCGATATGATGACTCAACATACAGAACAAGCTAAAGGCATCTATGCAAAAATGAAATTGGCTAAAGGTGATAAGAATGACCTTTCTAGTTCATATAGAGATTTCCCTAAAGGTAAAAAAGATCTACTAGAAGAAGCTTCAAAAGATGATCATTTAATTTTAGAAAATGTAAATCTAGCTTGGAAATCACTAGAGAAGCTCAAAATGAACGATGCTACCAATAATGAACTAAAAGAACTAATGATGACAATTAGCGGTACGATTATTATTACCTCCAATCCTAAAAATGAGGGGATGCCGAATTACCAATATATTTCTTCTAAAATTACTAATCCTAGTCTGCTTGAAGCTCTAATTAAAGGCGATCGTAATATGAAAGTTATCGGCTGTAAAAGTGATCATAAAAAATGCCTTGTGGTCACTGAAACAGATAAAATGATTCAAAAGAATGATGGATTTGAAGAACGAGTATTAGGGTTTTTATCTAAAATTAGAAC